>OZSS01001308.1_pt1 | contig 11611 bp, 7 predicted proteins | sample 1779911 | NCBI WGS metagenome assembly OZSS01 (sample SAMEA2603589, study PRJEB24840) | metagenome | biome: Water; feature: Photic zone; material: Seawater sample | place: Mediterranean Sea | collected 2013-11-12 | depth 10 m | reverse complement strand
ATGTAACAAGCAGGTTCAATTGGTTTTTTAATTTCTCTTCACTTTTTGTTTTAAGCACAATTATTTTCTTTTATGTATACTGGAAACTTTTTAAGTTAGTGAACCAAAAAAAAATCAATTCATTTTTTGAATACACTAAAATTTTTATTTGTAGCATTTAATATCAAAATATTTATATTCTTTTGTAATTGAGTACGAAAACGCAATGAATATTAGGGGGGGTTGAAAAAACATCCTAACAAGTGCTTTATTTTGAGTTATTTCGTAAGCAGATTGGGCCTCTGTTGATTGAAAAAGAAATATGTTAGCCGGGAAAACTAAAATCAAAAGAAAAATCAATCCAATTCCCGCAATTTTTCTTGTTTTTTTGAAGATTAGTAATAGACCAAAAATGATTTCAAACAATCCAGAAATATATACCAATGCTAAATGATACGGCAAATAGTCTGGAACAATTACCAAAAAAAAATCTGGATTTACAAAATGGTTAATACCAATATTAATGTAAAGGACAGACATTATGTAAATAGTAATAAATTTAAATTTCTGAGGAAAATTAATTTTATTTTCGAAAAACATTATTCTTATATTTAAGTGAATGATTTTTAAAATTAACTCATATATTTTAATTACATTACTTTTTTTAAGTAACATCCTGTATACTCAAAATATTATTGTTGAGGGATCAGTTGTTGATGAGTTTGATTATGAAGTTCCTTTTGCTGCAGTTGGTATTCTAAAAAAAAATATTGGGACCACCTCAACTATGGAAGGTTCATTTTCATTTTTAGTAACTGTAAACGAACTAGAGGATGAACTTGAGATTTCATCCATAGGATTCGAAACTCTAAAAATTAATGTTAGTGAATTTATTAATCGAGAGGAAAAAAAAATAATTTTAAAAGAGAAACTTACTGCTCTTGACGAAGTAATTGTTAAAGCCCCAATAAATTATGTGAATCAAGCTATTAAACTTTTGAAAGTAAATACAATCAGTAAGTCTCATCAATTGAATATTTTATATAGAAGGTGGGATGTGGAAGAAAATAAATGTCGTTTTTTTTTAGAGCATTTTATTAAAGCAATTGATCAAGGACCTAATTCAAATATTGTAAGAGCAAGTGTTGAAAATATTAGAAAATCATCAGATTATAGATTTGTAAAAAATGAATCTCAGTTTCATCCACTCAGATATACGGAATGGAGTAATCCCCTAAGAAAAGGAATAAGAACTAAAAGTTATAATTGGAAAAAAATTGGTAATTCATCATATGATGGAGAGGATGTTTTAATTTTTGAAGGAATTGACAAGGAAGAAGCTAAAATAACTTTGTACATTGGATATGAATCATATAAAATTTATAGACTTGAATATGAAAGAGATCCTAATGTAGGCAGGTATGCTAATAGTATGTGGATTTATAGAAAAAATATTTCTGGTAAATTATATTTAAGTTATATGACAAGAGAATGGGTTGGGGCGCGGAGGCTTCCAGAAAATGTAAAGAGGACAATGATTAGTTCAGGTCAAAAAGTAAAAGAGTTTTACCCAGTGTCGTTCAGACATGAGCTGTTTGTCACGAAACTTATTGAGGAAAAATCAAAATTTGATAGTTTTTTAGACATGGAACAAAAAGATATGTCGTTATACAGATTACCTTATAACAAGTTTTTTTGGCAAAATTTCAGTGTTCCACCGGAGACTAAAGTTTACAAGGATAATATAAAGGAATTGGAGTCCCTCTATGGTGTTCCCATTGAAACACAATTTCTTTACTCTAACTAAAATTCTATAATAAAAAATCCTTTGATTACTGTTTACTTATAAATAAGCTTTTTGCTTCACCAAAGGATTAGGAAATGTGGGCGCTGAGGGATTCGAACCCCCGACCCCTTGGGTGTAAACCAAGTGCTCTGAACCAACTGAGCTAAGCGCCCTAGGAAGGCCAAATATAGTATAATTATATATACTAGTATAAGTCAGAAAAAAGAAAAGTAGAGCCTGTGACAAGTATAGAATCATTTTCATCAGAATCTTCAATTGCAGCATTTAAAGCATCATCAATATTTTCAAACAAGGAATACTTTAGCCCCATTTTCATTGCCTCATTATCAATTTTATATATTGACATTGATCTATCAGATTTAACCGGGCAGAAATAATATCTAAAATTAGTTGGTAGAATCTTTATAATATCAATTTGATCTTTTTTTTCTAATGTTCCGAATACTACTTTAGAATAATTTTTTAATTCTGACAATGATATTTTTAGTGCTGAAATATTATGTCCCGCATCAAATACAATTTTGGGTTTTTTCCTAACCAAATCCCACCTACCATAAATCTTTGTATTTTCCTTAATATTCAAAATTCCTTTTTGAATATCTTTCTTTGCAATCCCCAGCTTCAGTATGTTTATAGCTTTTAGTGCAAGTGAGATATTCTTTTGAATGAAGGGTCCACTCATGTCACTTTTGTATTCTTTATTTAGTCTTGAGAAGTATATTGAGGCAGATTTTTTATTTGCTTCAACCTTTATTAAATGTTGTAATTTTTCTTTTTCCTCACCAACAACAACAGGGACATTATATTTGATAATTCCTGCTTTTTCAAGCGCAATTTCTTCAAGACTATTTCCTAGAAATTCTTTGTGGTCATAACCTATATTGGTTATTACAGAAATAACTGGCTCAACAACATTTGTTGCATCTAATCTGCCCCCTAAACCAACCTCTAGTATTGCATAATCAACTTTATTTGTTGCAAAATAATCTACTGCCATTGCAAAAGAAATTTCAAAATATGTAAGATCCAATTCTTCAATTTTTAAACTGTTATTCCTAATAAATTCCAACATGAAATCTTTTTCAATAAAGTTTTTTCCAATTCTAATTCTTTCCCTGTAATCTTTAATATGTGGAGATGTAAAAGCACCTATTTTATATCCTGATTCTTGTAATATGGACGAAATAATACAACAAGTAGATCCTTTGCCGTTGGTACCACCAACATGAATAATTTTTAATTTTGAATGAGGATTATCTAAGTGTGAAAGGAAATCTTTTATTCCATCTAATTTAAACTCATAATTTTTATTGTTTCTATCAAATGATAATGGTATAGTATTGAGCCATTCTATGGACTCTTCATAATTCATTAAAGGACGAAATCTCTAAGAAAAATAAAAGTTAAGAAACCAGCTATGTAACCAATAAAGGCTAAAAAAGCAATTTTTTTAAGGTACCATATAAAGTCAATTTTTTCCATTCCCATTGCAACGACACCAGCAGCTGATCCAATAATAATCATGCTTCCACCAGTACCTGCAGCATAAGCTATTCCGTGCCATAAAGGATCGTCAACCGCCTCTCCAAACATTCCCATTGAAGCTGCTACAAGAGGAACATTATCAATGGCTGCTGAAAGAAAACCTAAAATAAAAACTACAATATCTAGCCCCTTGAACAGAAACCAATCAACATTTTCAAAAGTTAAAACCATAGTTTGACCCACCTCAAATACAATCCCTAGAGCTTCTAACCCACCTACAGCCATAAGGATTCCTAAGAAAAATAAAATACTTGGCATTTCAATTTTAGTTAATGCATGATGAACAGGACTATGATGTTCAGAGTTTGCAGGTTCCAATAACATGTAATTATATATTTCACCAATTGTTGCTACGAAGGCTAAAGATAACATCATACCTACATAAGGAGGTAAGCCTGTAGCTACTTTAAAAAAAGGCACAAATAGTATTGACAAAAGACCTATAATTAAAATTTTTGAACCAAATTTATTTTCAGATTCTTTTGATACCATTGGGTTGATTTCACCTTGAAAGACTTTATATCGAGAAACAACGTAAGTCGGTATTAACATACAAACAAGAGAAGGAATGATCAAATATTTCAATAGAGCAATTGGTGTAACCTTTTTACCAATCCATAGCATCGTTGTTGTTATATCACCGATAGGAGACCATGCGCCACCTGCATTTGCAGCAACAATAATCATTCCGGCATACCACAATTTTAAATTTCTGTCTTTTAGTATCTTTTGTAAAATAGTTATAAGTACTATGGTTGCTGTAAGGTTATCAATTATTGCAGATAAAAAGAAAGCAAGAAAGCATATAATCCACAATATTTTTATCTTACTTTTTGTTTTGATGAGGTTTTTAATCGTTGAAAAACCATTAAAGAAATCTATAATTTCCACAATCGTCATTGCACCAATTAAAAAAATTAGAATTTCAGCCGTGTGGCCCAAGAAATAGTTTATAACCTTTTCAAGTTTATTTGGAACCAAGCTTTTTGTAGCTGGGTCTATATCATAAACAGTTAAACCAAAAAATGAAATAATAGCCCATATGAGAGCCATCATTACAAGTGCAGGGACTAATTTGTCTATTTTAAGTGAGTGCTCAAAGGCAATCGCCAAATAACCCAGAATAAATATGATTATAATCGCTGTTTCCATTTAATTTTTTGTTTTAGAATCCTCAATAATTGAACTAAAATATGTAAAAAAAATAAAAATTGATAGTATATTTTAAAAAGTTAATATTTATTGGACATTGGATTGATTATTGATTGGAAATAATTCCTACAGGATTAATTAATGCATAAATTAGTAAGTCCTTATAAAATTTGAGTTTTGAAAGAACAAGGTCTTTATAATCCGTCATTTGAGCATGAAAACTGTGGTGCCGGTTTCATATGCAGTCTTGAGGGAAAGAAGACAAATGATATCATTTCTAAGGCTCTCAATATCTTAACTTGTCTTGAGCACAGAGGGGCGGTTAGTTCAGATGGAAGGACTGGAGATGGAGCTGGAATATTGATAGAAATACCCAATAATTTTTTTAAAAAAGAATGTAAGTTTGAACTTCCGGAATTCAAAGAATATGCTGTAGGAATGGTTTTTCTTCCTCCTAAAAAAAACCAGCTCAACTATTGTGTTGACATTTTTGAACAAGAAATTAAAACACAAGGCTTAAATATTTTAGGATGGAGAGATGTTCCTGTTAATTCAAAAGTTGTTGGAGCAATTGCATCACAATCTCAACCCAATATAAAACAAGTATTTATTGGGAAAATAGATTCAAATCAGACTGAAAAAGATTTTTTATTAAAACTATATATAGCGAGAAAAATTGCAGAAAATAAAATTTATCAATCCAAATTATCTCAAAAAAGTTTTTTCTATTTTTCTAGCTTACACAACAAGACAATAATCTATAAAGGACTCTTAGTTCCAGAGGATATTGAAAGATTTTACATTGATTTAAAAAACCCAATGCTAGTAACTCGACTTGCTTTGGTTCATCAGAGATTCTCAACAAATACCTTTCCGACTTGGGATCTTGCCCAACCATTCAGATATATGTGTCACAATGGTGAAATTAATACCCTAAAGGGTAATATTAACAGAATGGTTTCTAGGCAAGAGTTAATGGATTCTGATTTAATTGATAAAAGTGATTTAAAAAAAGTTTTTCCAATAATTTTAGAGGGAAAATCAGATTCAGCATCCATGGATATGGTTTTAGAGCTGTTGTTAATGACTGGTAGAAGTTTGCCTGAAGTCATGATGATACTTGTACCTGAAGCTTGGGAAAAACACAAGACCATGTCATCATCCAAAAAAGCATTTTATCAATTTAATAGTTGTTTAATGGAGCCTTGGGATGGACCAGCATCAATTCCGTTTACAGATGGTGATTACATTGGTGCATTATTGGATAGAAATGGATTGAGGCCATCAAGATACTCTGTCACTCACGATGGATATGTAATTATGTCATCTGAAACAGGTGTTGTAGAAATTGAACCTGAAAATATTAAAATGCATGGAAGACTAGAGCCAGGAAAAATGTTTTTGGTTAATATGAATGAGGGAAGAATTGTTGAAGATGATGAAATTAAAAACTCAATTGTAAAAAAATACCCCTACAGTAAATGGGTAAAATCAAATGTTTTGCCACTTAGTAAAGTTCCCTATAGAATAAAAAAAACAGTCAAAGAAAAATTAAATTTTGAAACTAGATTAAAAGTCTTTGGTTACACAAAAGAAGATTTTAAAACCATTATTTTACCTATGTGTAATAACGGTAAAGAAGCTATTGGTTCAATGGGAACTGATACACCACTTGCAGTTTTATCAAAAAAACCACAACTTATTTACAATTATTTCAAGCAACTTTTTGCTCAGGTTACAAATCCACCCCTTGATGGCATAAGAGAAGAAATAATTACTGACACCAGTTTATCATTAGGAAGTGACTATAATATATTTGATTTAATTCCTGACCACGCTAAAAAACTCAAAATTAATAATCCAATAATTTCTAATGGTGACCTTGAAAAAATCAAGCACATTGATCATGAAGATTTCAAGGCATGTTCAATAAATGTCAATTATGAAATTAGTAAAGGTCACAATGGTCTTGAGAAAGCACTAGACAATATTGTTGATAAAGTTGAAAAGAAAGTCGATACAGGTCACAATATCATTATTCTGAGTGACAGAAAAACATCTAAAAAATACGCTCCTATACCAATTTTACTTGTTTGTTCATATGTACACCATAGCTTGATTAAAAGAAAAAAACGATCAAAATTTGGAATTGTTATTGAATCAGCTGAGCCAAGAGAACCACATCATTTTTCTATGCTCTTTGGTTATGGAGCCAGTGCAATAAACCCATACATGGTCAATGAAATAATTGAATATCACCACAAACTTGGTTTTTTAAACAACCAAAAACTTGATGAATCGATAACTAATTTCAATAAAGCTATTGCAAAGGGTATACTTAAAGTTATGAACAAAATCGGCATATCAACACTACATTCCTATCGGGGAGCACAAATTTTTGAAGCTTTGGGACTGAGGAAAAAGTTTGTATCCAAGTACTTTAATAATACACCTTCAAGAATTGAAGGTGCAGGTTTATATGTTTTAGAAAAAGAAGTCTCAGCCAGAATGGAATATGCTCTTAACAGTGAGAAAGATATTTCAAGTATGAAAACAGGTGGTGATTACAGATGGAGAAGAGATGGAGAAGCACACATGTTAAATCCTTTTACAATATCAAGACTTCAACAAGCTGTAAGAGAAGAGAAATATGATACATATAAAGCTTATGCTGAAAAAATCAATAAACAAAGTGAGCAATTCATGACAATCAGAGGGCTTTTAAAGTTTGAAGAATTTGACCCCATTTCAATTGAAGAGGTCGAACCATGGACTGAAATCGTTAAAAGATTCAAAACTGGAGCCATGTCATACGGTTCAATTAGTAAAGAAGCCCATGAAAACTTAGCAATTGCAATGAATAGAATTGGAGGAAAAAGTAATTCAGGTGAAGGTGGAGAAGATTCAAATCGATTTAAAAAACTAAATAACGGAGACTCAAAAAATAGCTCAATTAAACAAGTTGCATCTGGAAGATTTGGTGTTAGTTCTAATTATCTAACAAATGCTTCTGAGATTCAAATTAAAATGGCTCAAGGCGCTAAGCCTGGTGAGGGTGGACAACTTCCTGGACCTAAAGTCAATCCACTAATAGCAAAAGTTAGAAATTCTACACCCTATGTAGGTTTAATTTCACCCCCTCCTCATCATGATATATATTCAATTGAGGATTTAGCTCAGCTCATATATGATCTGAAAAATGCAAATAGGAAGGCTAGAATCAACGTAAAATTAGTATCTGAGGTTGGCGTTGGAACAATTGCTGCTGGCGTTGCAAAGGCAAAAGCAGATGTAATATTAATTTCAGGTTATGATGGTGGAACTGGAGCATCGCCACTAACATCACTAAAGCACGCAGGTTTACCATGGGAGTTAGGAATTGCTGAAGCTCAACAAACACTTGTATTAAATGACTTGAGAGGAAGAGTTGTTGTTGAATGTGACGGACAAATGAAAACTGGTAGAGATGTTGCTATCGCATGTCTTCTTGGTGCTGAAGAATTTGGATTCTCAACAGCTCCACTTGTTGCATCAGGATGTATTATGATGAGAGCTTGCCACTTAAATACGTGTCCAGTAGGAATCGCAACTCAAGATCCTGAATTAAGAAAAAACTTCAAAGGTAAGCCTGAGCATGTTATAAATTTCATGTATTTCGTTGCTCAAGAATTAAGAGAAATAATGGCCAATTTAGGTTTTAGGACAATTAATGAAATGGTTGGTCAAAGTCAAAAACTTGTTATGACTGATGCTGTTGAATACTATAAAGCTAGAGGGATAGATTTGTCCAAGGTGTTGTACAAGCCAAATGTTAGCGAAAATATTCCTGTTAGAAATGTGACTAACCAAGATCACAATTTAACATCTGTAATTGATTTTAAGATTTTAAAAAATTCTAGGTTGGCGATTGAAAAAAAAATTAAGATGAGTCTTGATTACAAGATAAGAAATACTGACAGGACTGTAGGCGCGATCATAAGTAACGAGATTTCAAAAAAATATGGTGAAAAAGGACTTCCCAAGGGGACATTAAAATTAAACTTTATAGGTGCTGCTGGTCAAAGTTTTGGAGCATTTGCCACCAAAGGTCTTGAAATGAAAATTGAAGGTAATACGAATGATTATTTTGGAAAAGGTCTTTCAGGTGCTACGCTTATTGTTAAAGTACCAAATAAATCTACTTTTAAATCCAATGAAAATGTTATAACTGGAAATGTTGCCCTTTACGGAGCTACATCTGGAGAAGCATATATAAATGGAATAGCAGGTGAAAGGTTCTGTGTCAGAAACTCGGGAGCAACAGCTGTTGTTGAAGGTGTTGGTGATCATGGGTGTGAATACATGACAGGTGGAATAGCACTAATTTTAGGAAAAATTGGAAGAAACTTTGCTGCTGGAATGAGTGGAGGAATTGCATACATTTATAAATCAGATAAAAATTATAGTATTGACAATTTCAATATGGAAATGGTAGAGTTTGAAAAGCTTGATAGTCAAGACTTTGATATAATTAAAGAATTATTAGAAAAGCACTACTCTTACACACACAGTGGCATTGCTGAAGAAATAATTTTAAATTGGAACAAATCAAAAAATATGTTTGTTAAAATAATGCCAACGGAATATAAAATGGCTTTGGAAAAAATGGCCCAATCCAAAATAAATGAAATAATAAACTAATCATGGGTAAACTTAGAGGCTTTGTTGAGTATGAAAGGATGGTTGAAGGTTACGTCCCAGTTGAAAAAAGAATAAAAAATTTCAAAGAATTTACAATCAAACCAAAAGATGATGATCTAATAAAGCAAGGTGGACGGTGTATGGATTGTGGAGTACCATTTTGTCACAGTGGTTGCCCACTAGGTAATTTAATTCCTGACTTTAATGATGCGGTTTACAATAGAAACTGGAAAGAAGCACTTAAGATCCTACATTCAACTAATAATTTCCCTGAATTTACAGGTAGACTGTGTCCTGCACCGTGTGAATCAGCTTGTGTTCTTGGTCTTATAAATCCCCCCGTATCCATTGAACTGATTGAAAAATATATTGTTGAGAGAGGTTTTAAAGAGGGATGGATTCAACCTATTAAACCAAAGAGACGAACCGGGAAAAAAATAGCTATTGTTGGTTCAGGTCCAGCAGGTCTTGCTGCTGCACAACAACTAAACAGAGCAGGGCATTTAGTTACTGTTTATGAAAGAGATTCAAAAATAGGTGGACTTTTAAGGTATGGTATTCCAGATTTTAAGCTCGAGAAATCAATTATAGATAGAAGAATTGAAATTTTAATTCTCGAAGGAATTAAATTCAAAACCAATACAGAAATTGGAATTGATGTGCCAATCAAGAAATTAAAAAAGGATAACGATATTGTTTTATTATGTGGCGGTGCTACTTTAATGAGAAATTTACCAATACCTGGCCATGAGTTAAATGGAATAGTCCAAGCCATGAGGTTTTTGAAAAGACAAAATCAAGTTATTGGTGAAAATTTCAGTAAAGTTGAAGAGCTAAATGCAAAAAATAAAAATGTCATAGTTATTGGTGGTGGTGATACAGGATCTGATTGTATTGGTACATCAAATAGACAAGGTGCAAAATCAGTATTAAATTTTGAGATTTTGCCAAAACCAAGTAAACAACGTACTGTTGAAAATCCATGGCCATATTGGCCTTTTACCCTTAAAACTAGCTCTTCTCATGAAGAGGGAAGTAAAAGACAATGGTCGATTTTAACCAAAGAGTTCATTGATGATGGTAATGGAAATGTCAAAGCATTAAAAACAGTTGAGATTGAGTGGATAAAAAAATCAGATGAAAGTCCAAAATTAGTTGAAATTGAGGGATCTGAAAAAATATGGCCTTGTGATTTAGTATTATTAGCTCTTGGATTTACAGGTCCGGACAAGGAAATAATTAATGACTTAAAATTAAATTCGGATAATACCTCAAAACCATTTACAACTAAATATCAAACATCAGATAAAAAAGTTTTTGCTGCTGGTGACTTAAGAAGAGGTCAATCTCTCATTGTGTGGGCGATCTCAGAGGGCAGAGAGGCAGCGTATGAAATAGATAAATTTTTGATGGGCTCGACAGAACTTGCTTCTAAAGTTCATGGAGACTTACCATCAGTTAAATAAATTCCACTTAAATCCAAATCTTACCCCAAAATCTCTGTATACACTTTCTGGTGTTGAATAAAAGCTATTACCGCTTATGGATGAATTTATATGTTCAGCAATAATAAAGATTTTTGTTTGTCTAATTTTTGCATTGAAGAAAAAATCAAACAAGGGAAACCCTCCTATTTTCTTTCGACTCTGTACATGAAAAGCTGATATTAAGGGGTTGTACTCATTTGCATAGAATTTTGAAAATATTTTAAAATTAATTCCTGTTTGTATTGATAAAGTATTTTTAAAAATCCTTTCTTTAAAATACAAGGTATTCCTGGAAATAAACTGAGGAAGATTTAAAATATTATCATTTTGATTGACAACTTGGTACATTATTGAGTTATCAATTGTCCATTTACCAAAATTTAGGGATCTTTTGATACGTAAACTTGAATACTGAATTTTTTTATCGTAATGATTTAAAATAGGTGCCATGATTTCTTGTGAATTTGAATCTACTGAAACATAGAAAAAATCATCAATGATAGAGTGGTTTAAATCAATATCGCCTAAAGTTGAATTTGATATTTTTAAATCAACAGACTTATTTTCAACAAGTTTCAATGATTTTGCATCCATAGCGTGAGCAAAGCAACGTCAAGAACGACAAAATGAACACGTTTTGATGCGCTTTGAAATTCGCAGGTGAAGCGAAGGCGTGCGTTTTTGACCACTGCGAGGCCAAGCGTTGCATCTTTTGTGATCATTTTTTCATTGTTCATAAAAAGCATGATCTTATCTGCTTCATTATAAATCTGTCGTGTTTCAAACCCTACTTTTTCCACAAAAACATCCACTGCACCAGCTTCAAATGAATACCCATTTTTTTTCATATATTTAAGAGTTCGTTTTACCATCTCGGGACGCAGCTCATAATCTTTTTCAGGCAAGTTATATTCATGCACTTCCCCTAATTTTTTAAGCTCTTTATAAAACGCTGATCTAC
>OZSS01001307.1_pt1 | contig 11621 bp, 13 predicted proteins | sample 1779911 | NCBI WGS metagenome assembly OZSS01 (sample SAMEA2603589, study PRJEB24840) | metagenome | biome: Water; feature: Photic zone; material: Seawater sample | place: Mediterranean Sea | collected 2013-11-12 | depth 10 m | reverse complement strand
GAACAGGGTATTTTGGTTGTCAGTCAGTTCACACTCTACGGAAATTTGAAGAAGGGGTATCGACCTTCTTTCAACAAGTCCGCTCAACCTGATGTTGCCCGTGGATCTTACGATGGGTTTCTCCAGATCCTATCTCGTGAATTTAAAGGTCGTGTGGAAAGTGGGCGTTTTGGGGAAAACATGGTGGTAGATGTGAAGGAGGATGGTCCGGTTTCCATATGGCTGGATTCGCATGACAGAACATACTGAAAAATACAAGGCTCTGCCGCAGAACTTTTTTGATCAAGATGTGAAAATCGTTGCCCGCGAGCTTCTTGGTTGCAGGCTGTGCATAAAGCTACCGTTTGGAAATGTCAAAAAGCAGGTGATCTCCGAAACCGAAGCTTATGATGGTGAGAGCGACTTGGCTTGCCATGCGAGTAAGGGTCGGACGAAAAGAACAGCAGTTATGTACGGAGAATCGGGACATTGTTATGTATATCTTTGTTATGGGATTCATTGGTTGTTGAATGTGGTTACGGGTGCAAAAGGATATCCTGCGGCAGTTCTGATCCGCGGATCTGAAGAACATTTGGGACCGGGGATTCTGACCAAGGCTCTGGGCGTGGATGGTAGTTTTAATGGCACTTTGCTTTCTCCAAAAAATCGCTTGTGGATTGAGCCTAGAGAGGGAAATGAACCCAAGGTTAGAAGTGGTCCGAGAGTTGGAGTTGATTATGCTGGAGAGCATTGGTCTAAAGTTCCTTATAGATTTTGGTTTTCAAAAGGATAATTTATCGCTTATGTTATAGGAATGCGGTTTGTGCCCATTAATTTTTGCCTGTTACTTTTAGCCGTTTTGCTCTTTGCCGCTTGTGGTCCAAAGGTTGTTCGTGAGCAACCCCTCATCTACGATGCATGGGATGCACGCTATCACTACGACCCAGTAACCAGGAAAATGATTCCTGTTTACGGACAGGAATCCATTGGAAGAGCATGGGGGCGGGATGAGGAAGGTCGTTTGGATTACATAGAGTTTATTTCCGGCACTGCTGAAAAGAGTGAGAATCTTCTCGTTCATCATCAGCAGAAATTGGACCGCAAAAGGGAAATTAACTGGGAAATGGAAAATCAGGCTCGCATTGACAGGATCAAAGTTTCCTCCGAGTTTACCGATGAAAATCAATCCAGTGAGACGCCGGTGGAGCCCCCTCCCCAAGATTTTGGTAACGATTTTGTACCCGCCTCCTTTCTTCCGGTTCAGGCTGGGGAAAACGGAACGGATGAATCGGATGCCTTTTCACCGTTTGTGCCTATGGAAGAAGATTCCGCCACTCCCGAATCCTCCCCAGAGCCTTCTCCCTTCGAACCCCTGTCTCCATTTTAGTGAGAATCCTTAGGTTATCCATCAATGCTCTCGCACTTTGCTTCTTGTTGTTAGGAAGCTGGAAGCTGTTCGACCGGTTTGGAGCCTATGACCAGGGCCTCCTCCTGATTGCAGACATAGAAAAAAAAGCACTTGAGCTTGAGCTTGAGGCAAAAAAGCACAACGAGGAGCATACCGGCAGGTTTTCTATCGAGCGAAACCGAAACCAGCAATTGGAAGAGGATCAGTTCGAGTTTTCAAGAGAAGAAAGTAAGCAAATGCAAACGCTGGAAGAGGAACAAAAAAGGGTTCAGGAAATGGAAGACAGCTTAGCATCTTTGTCCAATTCAATAGAGGATGCGAAAATTAACCTCAACAACGGCGAAAAGGAAATCATTGCCCTACGGGAAGAAAGCAACGAACTGATGCGCTCTCTTCCCGTAATGGAGGGATCGATGACCGATTTGCGCACTGCGATATTGGAACAGGAAGGCTTGGTGCAAAATTTGGATGAACAGTTGGCCAATTATGAGTCAACGACCAAGGTGCTTCAGGAACATTATGAGCGAAATGTTGCAGCTTTTGTGCGCGACAAAAGGGAGAGGCCTTGGTTTCATAAAGGAAAGAGCATTACGGTTCGTAATGCTTCTCTTGATCTTGAAAGCGGTTTACTTGCCTTGCCGGTGGGTAAAGACCATGGAGTGGAGATGGATCGAGTTTTGTCGGTGCAAATCCTAAACCGTGAAATTTGTAAGATTAAGATAACCCAAGCTAATTTAAGAAACAGCATTGCCCACATCATCCCCCTCGTTGGAGAACCAGAGAGGCTCTTGAACCTCAGTGAGTTTGACCTTTATCATCTTTAGAATCCTTGCCTGGAGTTCCCTGGTTTCGCTTGGAGTTTTCGCATTTTTGAATGCGGACAAATTCGCTTCCCTGGATTCCGAAATCACAGATGCCCAAAATGGATTTAATGAAAAGAAGATCAAATTGGAAATCGACAAGAATGAGTCGTCGAATTTAATCAACGGACTTTACCGAGAACGAGGAGTTCTCAGACAGAAGAATGAATTGACCCAAGAGAACACCCTCAAGATGCAGGAAGATTTTGAGATTTTGAAACCAAAAAAAGAGGATTTAGAAAGAAAAATTTCCAAAAAAGAGAAAGAATTGGCTGAGTTGACTAAAAAATTGAAGCAAGTGCAGGAAAATCTTGTTACTGTTCGTGATGAGGTAATCCCGTTTCAAGAAAGGTCGCAAAGCCTAAAGTCGGAATTGACTGCTTTGAAAACGGAGCTTTCCGAAAAAAAAGCACAGGCTTCCTCCAAGCAAGGAGATCTTGATGCTTTGACCGCAACCCGCAGGGTAGTTTCCAACGCCTATGTCAACAGAAGAGATGCCTTACTTGAAGAGGTGAAAAAGCCAGCTCACACCTATTATGGTGATGAATTGGAGGTTGTCGTGACCAGTAGAGCTCCTTCGGGAAAAGGGTTTTTCCTGAGCGAAGGTTACTTGGCTGGTCTTCGAGAGGGGATGATTTTCCTAACCAGGAAAGCAAATGAAGGAAATTCGGACTATTTTTTCACAAAAGCCACCTTAGTTCAGGATAAGTTAAGTTTTATCGAGTTTGGTGGTTATTTTTCAGGTAATTTGAACCCTCAAGTTCATTCCGATGAAAAACTGTTCTTGATTAGAACTGGGGATTCAAATACTAGTTTCTAATAACTTTTCCGAAGATGATGTTTTAGAATGTTTTCATAGAGTGCTTCAATAACCCCGCCCCATTACATTTACCCCAATACACCTTGATGAATAGCCCAGAGGAAGAGCCAACTGATGATGAGTTGGCAGACTTGATGGACGATGGTGCGAGCGATACCTCTGAGTCTGGAGATGATGAAGGTGCGGTTGAAGCGGGGATTCCCCCTGCATTGGATAGTGATGACCCTGAATTGGAAGTCGATGAAGAAGCCTTCAGTATTGACGACTTTGAATCCAACCTTTCTTCAACCGAGGAAACCGATGTTGATGAAAATGTGGTGTCAGAGGCAGTAACCTCCTCCGAAGAGGAAACCCCGACGCCAACAGGTACTGAAGAACCAAAGCATGAAGAGGTTGCAACTGAGCAAAGACCAAAAAAGACGGAAAACGGATTGGGAGGAGTTGCTGAATTTAGAAAAACTTTAACGAATTTATCCAGGCAATTGGAAATCGATCGCTTGGCATTTTTGCATAAATCCCTGACGGATCGTGGTGAGGAATTACCCACCCTCGAGCAAATTGCGGGGGATATACACGGTAAGAGTCCAATGTCACCGAATGGGGATTGTGATTATTTTGGCAAGCGCCCGGCGACCCGTTTGGAAGGCTGGATCTCCGGTCTTTCCTTTGGTTCGAACCGCAGAGCCAAGAAGTTTAGTAAGTAAGACCTTTCTTCAAATTCGCTCGTTCGAATGAAGGATCTGAAACACATCGAATTGGATTTTTCGGTTGTGATACCTGCATACAACGAGGAATCCTATCTGCCTGCAACCATCGATAGCTTGCAAAAGGCAATGACCGCGATTCCGGAACTGCGTGGTGAATTGATTGTCGTGGACAACCATTCGACGGATTTGACCGCTGAAAGTGCCAGGCAACTAGGTGCTCGTGTAGTATTCGAGGAAGCAAGAGGGATTGCCATGGCAAGAAATGCAGGAGCGAGGGTGGCCTATGGCAAATATTTGTTTTTTGTAGATGCGGATACCTTGGTGAACCAAGAATCACTGCTTCAATCTCTCGAGTATTTGTTATCCGGTCAAGTAGGGGCGGGTGGTTCTGTTTTGGAGTTCGACCAAACGCAGGGACGTTTTGTTTTTGGAGTCTTGTTGCCTCGAATGTGGAATTTTATTTCACGAGTTTTCAAATTGGCAGCGGGCAGTTTTGTTTTTACCCGAAGAGACTTGTTTTGGGAATGCGGTGGATTTCCTCAGAATCTCTATGCAGGAGAGGAGATTTTCTTTTCTCGGGCGGTCAAGAGGCTTTGTCGCAAGAAGGGGATGAGCTTTAAAGTTTTACAGGATTACCCCATCATCACTTCCTCAAGGAAATTGCTTTGGTATTCGAACCTAAGAATTGGGGCGAATCTCATGCTGCTTGTTCTTTTTCCCTTTGCGGTTCGTTTCCGCAAGCTTTGTGGTTTTTGGTACCAAAGGCCTTAAGCCTGAACTCTTAATCGAGATCCATCGTGTATTGCATTCCCCATTTTTCTCTAATTGAGTCCATCACCTCGTGGATCGCCAAGCTCTCCCGTAGGGGCATGATGGGACTGTCCTTTTCACCGGACAAAAGCAGATCGCCGAAGGATTTCGCCTCGTAATTGAAGCCGTTTCCCTGGAAGGGCATAGCGATCAGCTCCGGCTCGCATCCTTTTTTCGTAAAGGTCATCTTTTGGGGTCGCCAACATTGTTTGTGAACCCTGAGAGTACCTTCGGTCCCTGAGATAAACGCCTCCTGGGCCGTTTCCCCTTCAAGGGAAGAATGAAGCACCGCCATTTGACCTTCGGAGTATTTGAAAAGATAAGCCGCTTGTTCGTCTACGCCGGTTTCACCCAAGTGGCATTCGGTGGAAATTTTTGAGGGTTTTCCAAAAACTATAAAGGACAGTGAAATCGGATAAACTCCAATGTCTAACATCGAACCTCCTGCTAGGGCTTTACTGAACAAACGACTGTTCGGGTTTCGAGATGGGGGGCGGAAGCCAAAATCGGCTTGCAGCGTTTTCACCTCTCCGAGGGCACCAGAATTAAGGATGTTTCTGATTTCCGTCATCAACGGGGGGAACCGGGTCCACATCCCCTCCATCAGCAAGACGTTGTTTTCTTTTGCACATCGGATCATGGTCTCGACCTGTTTTGCGTTCACTGCCATCGGTTTTTCGCATAAAACTGCTTTTCCGTGGTTCATGCAAAGAGTTGCCAAGCGGGCATGCTCAGAATGAGGAGTGGCCACATAAACCGCATCGATATCTTCGCGTTTGGCCAGTTCCTCATAGGAGCCCGCCGAATGAGGTGCATCCCATTCCTCAGCGAACTTGATCGCCTTATCCAAATCCCTTGAGGCTACGCAATGAAGAGTACCGTTGTCCGTATGCTTCAATCCTTCTGCAAACGCACGGGCAATTCTTCCCAAGCCCACTATGCCCCATTTGATGTTTTTTTCCATAGGTAAACATCTTGAATACGAGGAGAAAGGAAAGGCAAGTATGAAGGGCCAAGGAGAAAGTTGACGAAATCTGCAATATCGGCGAAGGTGTGGATAAATGGATATGTTGAAATTTTTTGAAGCGAAGCGATTGGTTCTTGTTATCTTCGTTTGTCTAGTTCTAGGGGCGGGTTGCGGTTCCGATTCCTTTTTTCAGACTGAGGAATCCGTTTCTCCGGATAAGCCGGCTACGGCTCATTCGGCACAAGAGAAAGGGGAAGCGGTCTCCTTGGATTACGAAAAGATTAGAGAAATCATGAGTGGAGTTGTGCATTCCGCTCAGTCGCAAATACCCGAAGCCCATTATCAATTTATTTGCGATGAGAATGAAAGATGGATTTATCGTTGCAATATGCGTACTGGAGAGATCGAATGCTTCAGTATGAGTTCGAACAAATTAAGGCTTTTATCCAGCATCAAATAAGGAAAGAGGAGAGAATGAAAACACTTGCCCGAGGAATCCTGTTATTAGTTTTTCCAGCCTGCTTTTCCTGCTCGTCCAATTCGTACACGGGTGAGGATCCAAGCATAAGTTCCAACAAGCATCTTTCGATGGTCGAAAAAGCTTGGACGGCTCGTCACCATTATGATCCCGAGCGCCGATTGTTGGTTCCTAAAGTGGCAGGAGCTCGTTGGGGGGCGACGCAGGAATACAAGGAAGACGGCACGCTCACCTACCGTGACTGGTGGGTGCGAGACGTAAAGATGGAGGATTTGGAACCTGCCCCTTCCATGTTCGTCGATGTTATTCTAGAGGAAGACGAAGCAATCAGCACGGATGCTCGAGGAAACCTGGATACCCCGGCACCAATTCAAGGTGGATTAGTTGAGGGTGAGACCGAGGGAGGCCAAGAATTCGCAGCACCTGAAAGCAGCGAACCCATTCCATCGGATCCTTTTTCAGCTGCTGAGCCGGCTGTCGAAGTTTCGACCGAATCGGAGGATCCTTTTACTCCTGTTGCAGAACCTTCCACTGATTCAAATGAACCGGAAGTTTCTCCCTTCGCTCCCTTGGAGCTTCCCTTCTAGGGTTGTGTAAGGCAAGAACCTAATAGTTTCTGATTCCGTCGTCTGAAGCGAATAAGGGGGGGGGATCATACTCTTCCCCTTGATTTATGTTTTTGGGAGGAATTGAGTTCGGAGAAAGCTTGGAGGTAAGTTGCTCAGGTAAAACTTTTTCCTTGGTCAGGTTTTTTGGTTGTGGCCTTTGAATGGCGGGTATTACCTTTTTCGCCTTTCTTTTCGGGGATTTTTTTTCGGATACACCGACCGATCGTAACCAGACCCGGCTAATGGGGATTTCGACTTCCTCGCCCACAAAATCCTTAAGGACCGACCATGTGGTCTTTTCGAAGCAACCAGCTCCTTTGGTTTTTCCGCTTCCTACTTTGCGGGGGGTTCCATCTTTGTTCAACGTAACTGCCATGGGATACGAATCATGGAAACCAGCTCACAACTCAAACAAAAAATCATGACTTTTCCTTTGATATTAATTTGGGAGATCAACTATGATCAGGAAATGCCCAAGCAAACCAAGATAACAACGAAAGTCCCTGAAAAAGCGAAAAAGCGTGCTGCTCAGGTTAACATGATGCAAAGAAGTTCCGATGAAATGGGAAAGTTTGACAACACCTCGGCGACCTCGGTTCCCATGGCAATCACCGCACTCATCGGTTTGGGCTTTGAGATCGCGCTGTATCTTTTCCTGCTAATTTTTCTTTTATCGGACTCCACCAAGATCATTCACGATTACTTCTACGAGCGAGGATGGGTACCGTACCTGCTGACCTATTTGGCCTGCTGGTCTTTTGCCATCCTCTACTTCAAGCGCAAAAAATTGAAGAACCAGGAAAATGTCATGCAGTTCAAACTTCTACCGGAAGATATTTCCGTGGATATCCGTGAAGACAACATGGCTCAGTTTTATTCGCATATTAAGAGACTCGGTTTCGACCAAAGGGAAAGTTTTCTTCTTACCCGAATTTTTCGGGGACTGGAGCATTTCAGTGTCAGAAAAAACCACACAGAAACTGCAGATATGCTTAAGTCACAATCGGAAATCGATGCCACCATGGTCGATTCCAGTTATGTTCTGATCAAAGTCTTTATCTGGGCGATCCCCATCCTAGGATTCATAGGGACGGTTCTTGGGATCAGTGACGCGGTGGCGAGCTTTGGCGGGGAGATGGGGGCGGCGGCAGATATCGAAGTGATCAAGGAACAGTTAGGTCAAGTGGCTGGTGGTTTAAGTGAGGCCTTTGATACGACCTTGGTTTCACTGATTTTCAGCCTATGTGTGATGTTTCCCACAAGTGTGATGCAGAAGAACGAGGAGGATTTACTCAATAAGGTGGACGAGTATTGCAACGAATATTTTCTGAAGCGTTTGCGCGAACCGCAAACTGCAGGAGTGGTCACCTCAGCCACTTCAGCGGATTCGATTGCTCGTATGGAGCATCTGCAGGCCTACCTCTTGCAGTTGCAGGAGTCTCAAACCATGGTGGCTCAGCAAATGACCCAGGTTGCTCATCAATTCAACCAAATCATGCAGAATACCAATATTGAGGAGGAGAGTGGCTGAAGTCTATTTTCAAATCGGGGATTTGTAGACGGTGAAAAAGAAAAAGGCAGACCTAGAGGTTTCCCTCTTTCCCTTTCTTAGCATTTTGGCCTGTGTGATTGGTATCCTTACACTGATGATCACTGCGATCGTCATTGCCCAGATCGATCCTGAGGCTGTGAATGAAAAAATCGAAACAGCTTTGGAGGACGACGAGGAATTTCAAAAGAAGATCGAGGCTCGTAAACAGGAGATCGAAAAGCTCCGTCAGGAGATCGAATCGATCAAGGAAGGTCCTCTTAAGAAAATCGACCCCAATAGAAAAGGCCAACTCCAGCAAGAGATTGCCAAGGTAATGGCTCAGACCAAGCAGGCCAACCAGGACCAAAAGCAGAGTCAGGCCCTTTTGGGCGAAGTGGTTAAGATAAAAGCGGAGATGGCGGAGATGTTGAAAGAATTGGAGCAGGCCGAGGAGGAATGGGAACTGATGAAGGATCCGGACAAGTTTGCCACCATGGTGGTCAAGCAAAGCGGCACGGGAGCCGGCGGAGACCTCGAGCCCAGATTCATCGAATGCTCTAAGGAGGGCATTCGGGTTTATGATGAAAAGGGGGAGAGCTACGAAATACCCACACCCAAGATTCAAGGGCATGCCCAGCTCAAGGGAATGATCCAGAAACTGGTCAAGGAAGCACCTTACCGTACTTGGCGAAGCACTCAGGGTTCAAAGATCGATGCCCGTTTTATCAAGCGTGAGGCCAGTAATATCACACTTAAGGACAAGGCCGGTAAAGAAATCAAATTGAATGCACTTCAATTGGCTCCGGGGTCCAGGGAGATTATTCGTAAATACGAGGAGGCCCGGGCTGCCAAGCGCCCGGACCCCGAAGCCCGTTATGTCATTTTTCTTCTGCGTTCGAGCGGATACGCTGCCTGGTTGTCCGCCTCTCGTCTCTGCCAAAGCCTAGGCTGTCGCTTCGGTCAGTTGCCTCTGGATGGGGAGGGAGCAATCGATCTCTCTCTTTTTATGGGTTCATGAAAAGAAAGAAGAAAGAAGCCGGAGGCAGCCTCGATTCGCTTCTCGATACGATCACCACGGTGGTTGGAATTCTGATTATTCTTTTGATCGTGGTGCAACTGGGAGCCGATTCAGCGGTTAAGCGGATCGTTGAGGAAAAAAAAGAGGAAAACTCCAAGGAGCTCATGGAATTGGCGATGAAACAATTTGACGACCAAGAAAGAGCGTTGCTGGAAGAGAAGAAAAAGTTGCAGATGAAGATGGCCTCCCAGAACAAGGAGCAGCAAAAGCTGATTGAGGAAATTTCCGAACTCGAGAAAAAATTAGCCAAGGAGAAGAAGGATATGCCTCCAGAACCTCCAAAGTTGCAGAACCTGCGTCAGGAAAAAAGCAAATTGGAGAAGGACCAGTCCGCGGTGGAGGTCAAGGTCAAGAAGGTCAAGGGGCTTTTGGCCGCGGCTCCGAAACCAAGTGGGCAAACCTTAAGCAAGGAAGTCAGTTTGCCCGATCCCAAACCTGCCATATCGGGTTCCAAGCCCTTTCGTTTCGTGTTCCGCGAAGGACAGGTTTTCCCCATTGATGATAATCGTCTCATAGGGATTATGCAAAAGGAGTTGAAAAAAGCCGGCCTCACCGCCAACAAAGCCAAGGAACACGACGGAAAGAAAGTGGTTGCTCACTTCAGGAACACACAGGCAGGAGATGAGTTTTTCACCTTGTTGCCTCGGGTGGACGCAAACAAAAGAATCATTTTTGATCTAAAACGGAAAAAGGGTGCGGGCGAGAGTGCCGATGATTTAACTAAACCCAACTCCAAGTATGTCGCCGCTCTCAAGAGCATCAGTCCACAGTCCCATTATTTACAGTTTGAGGTCTACACGGATAGTTTTGCCACCTACCTCGGAGCCCGAGAGATCTCAGGCAACCAAAACTTTCCCGCTGGTTGGAAACCGGTCTACCGTGGAGGTGATACGGATGGTACCCTGAGTTATTGGAATATGTACGACTATGGTCGGGCCGAATTGATCGCCTCCCGGCCCAAGCCCAAGCCGACAGGCAAACCTGCTCCACCTAAGAAACCAGCCAATGTTCTCGACTGATGTCGGTTAACGGGCAAGGAATTGGTCGGAGTTCGGATCACCTTTTCCTCGTCTTTGAAAGCCATCGGGTTGGTTGACGCAAAGGTTTTCTAAAATCTTGTAGACCCAATCGAACTTATTTGCCTGGTTGATTTTTTTTGCAACTTCTGAAGCAGTCTGGGGAATCCCCGGATTAGCGAGCAATTGTTCCGTAATTGACTTCCGAACTGACAAGATTGCAGAGGCAGCCTTTTTGCCGGCTTCCACGCCGGGTTGATGATAGGCATTGATGCCCACCAAAGAAGCATACAAACCAACCGCCCGTTCGAAGAGAGCAATCAGTGCTCCTATAGCCGAAGGGGTAATTTCACGGATGGTTAAGGTAATGGACTTCCGGTCCTTTTCGTACAATGCATCTCGAGTACCGAGAAAGAAGCCATGGAGGTAATCACCGGAGGTCATGCCTTCGTCATCCACCGAAACCGAATCCCCTTCTCGGTTCTTCAAGACCTCAATGAAGGTGGCGAAAAAGTTGGGCACTCCTTCACGCAGCTGCTGGACATATGCGTGCTGATCCGTGGACCCCTTGTTTCCATAGACTGAAATTCCCTGATGCACCACTTCTCCCATCAAGTCCTTTTCTTTCCCCAAGGATTCCATAATTAATTGCTGAAGATACTTCGCGAACAGATCCAGGCGATCCTTGTAGGGTAGGATGACCATATCCTTGGAGCCCTTGCCGCCAGTCAGGTAATACCAGGCTAAGGCGAGCATAGCTGCAGGGTTATTACGGAACTCGGAAGAACGGGTCAAGCCGTCCATTTGCTTGGCTCCGGCAAGGAGTTCGTCAATGTTGAGACCCTGGAGGGCCGCGGGAAGAAGGCCGACTGCTGCGGTCTCACTGGTTCGTCCGCCCACCCAGTCCCACATTGGCAGAAAATCTAGCCACTGATTTTCCTGGGAATATTGATGGAGCTTGCTTCCATCTCCGGTCACCGCGATCGCCTGTTTGGAAAAGTCCAAACCTTTTTCGGAGAAAGCATGAACTGCTTCGAGCATCCCGTTTCGGGTCTCGGGGGTTCCTCCAGATTTGGAAATCACCAAAGCAAGAGTCGTGGGTAGAGCCTTTCCGATTTCGGCCAATGTCAGGTCGATCCCATCGGGATCGGTGTTATCGAAAAAATGAACTCGAAGTCGGTCGGTTTCCGGGTGACCGAGTGCTTTGCCCACGAATTGAGGACCTAGGGCGGATCCTCCGATTCCAATGACGAGCAGATCCGTAAACCGGCCTTGAGGGGCCTGCAGTTCTCCCGTATGCACTTGGCGGGCGATCTCCTTGACTTTGTCCAAGGTTTCTCGAATAGCAGAGGACAGTTC
>OZSS01001304.1_pt1 | contig 11630 bp, 7 predicted proteins | sample 1779911 | NCBI WGS metagenome assembly OZSS01 (sample SAMEA2603589, study PRJEB24840) | metagenome | biome: Water; feature: Photic zone; material: Seawater sample | place: Mediterranean Sea | collected 2013-11-12 | depth 10 m | reverse complement strand
TCCAAGCGTCGAGCAGGGCGAGCAATATTACCTCCCCTGGATTGGAGGATTCTTCAAGAACGGTATCTCCGTAAATCCATTCTGGCGGGCCAAGATCAAGCCAATGCAAGGACACGAAACTGCTCGCGGAGTCGGCCCCATTGATGCTGTGGATGAATTCTATTTCAACATACAATACCATCCTAAAGCCCTGCCTCTGGGCACCGCGACTCCTGATGAAAAAAATCTCCTAAGGGTCAACAATGTATGGAACCGGGACGGGTTTCTGGCAAAAGGCAAAAGCCAGTCCCTGCTTTGGGGAATTTAACGACCCGATGGCGGAAGAGGAGTTGGTTTCACGGGAGGTCACCATCATCGGAACTGGGCACTGGACGGATACCGGCAACTTGTTCTGAACGCAATCGTTTGGTCGGCCGGTCTTGAAATCCCTAAAGAAGGAGTTCCCACCTATGAAGTGACCGAACAGGAATTGAACGAAAAACTCGATGATTACGGAGACCGCACGAACCGGATCAAATTGCCCACCTTAGCAGACATCACCTTCGAACCGGGCCCATGGATGACTCCTGAGGAACATGCGGAATCTCGAAAAAGACCCAAACCGAAAAAAAAGTAGGAAAACATCTTCATCCTTCCCAAACATACCTTACGAGTTACACACCACCTGCGAACCTATCCAACCAAACCAACTATTATGCTTAGAACATTCAGCCTTTTTTCTTTTCTTTTGAGCGTCTTTGCCCTTGAAGCAGCACACCACAAATCTGACGAAGCAAAAATCATTTTCGACGGAAAAACCCTAGATGGGTGGACCCAGCTAAACGGGAGTGCCACCTATCGAGTGGAAAAGGGTGCAATTGTCGGAAAGACAAAAGAAGGAAGTCCCAATTCCTTCCTTTGCTCCAATAAGCTCTATGGAAATTTCGAGCTTCAATTTGAAGTAAAGTTGATCAACGAAGAATTAAACTCTGGGGTGCAAATTCGTTCAAACACTCGTGAACTTACAGAAAAGGAGAAAGCCCGAGGATTTAAGAAAGGCCGAGTCAACGGGCCTCAGGTTGAAATCGAGGCAACGCAAGAAAATGGCGCGGAATCCGGCTATGTTTACGGTGAAGCGTGCGGAGGATGGATGACCCCCAAACAAGACTTGAAGCCTCACAAACACTTCATAAACGGCAAATGGAACCAGTACCGGATTCTAGCCAAGGGACCTCGCATTCAAACATGGGTTAATGGCAACCAAGTGTCCGATCTCGTGGACAAGGAAAAATTCCAATCCCACCCCAAGGGATTTATTGGATTACAAGTTCACGGGATTAAAAAAGGAACCGGACCCTATGAAGTCGCTTGGAAGAACATAAAGATAAGCGAAGTGAAGTGACCCTACAATCTAGGCGAAAATCATAATTGATCTTTTTGTTCTCTTACTACTCGATCCTTCTCTCTTGGTAAACCGTTACCCTTCAACGATAAAACTTGAAAAGTGCGAAGCAGGTGGGTCGAGGTTGACCGTCACTTGAAAAGAGATATGGGACTACAATACCCTCGGCGTTCCTGTAAGCTCTATGTTCTCAATCTTTGATTGAAAAAATTAACGAACAGGATCGATTCGGAGCCAAGCAATTCTCGTGTAGCCTTGCCATAGAGAAAAATACAGGCTAAACGGGAAGGTTTGAGTAATGTAACCCCTCAAAGAGATGATTTGGTCCAAAAATCTGATCACAAACCAAGATTTTGGTTTGTCGACTACCTTGGGTTACTAATTGCCGTTCCTCTTCTCATTCTCCCGCCCCTCACCTATTTGGAATTGGGAGCTAATCAGTGGAAGGAAGGGTTTATCCCAATCATCATGATTAACGCAGAAATGAAGTTTTGCGTGATCGTTATCTTTGGATCTCTTCTTACGGCACTGATGGGTCTAAAGGTCTACTTCTTGGGCAAAACCCATTACCTGCCTAAGCTTTTGGTGCTTAGCGGGGGAGCGTTTCTCCTTGCAGTTTTCTTATCAGCGCTATTCGCACACAACCTCGAACGGGCTTGGATTTCCTCCTTTCTTTGGCATCTACTTCCTCTTGGGATTGGGTTGGCATTCATCAATATCGATTGGACAAGAAACAAAATTCTTTTTTTCCTAAGTCTATCAGTTCTGGCAGGGACTCTTTCCAGCTTAGTTGCCCTCGATCAACATTATCATTGGACGGATTGGAGCCAAAAATTCCCGAGACACACCAAAAGTATTCCAGCGGGAATTATCTTCAATCACAATTTCGCATCCGAATACCATACCCCTTTGATTCCGATATGTTTGGGCCTCGTTCTTTGGGTAAAGAATTTATATCTCCGCGGGATATTCATCCTTACGATGGCTTTTATCTTCTTTCCTGTAGTTGCCCTATCACTTGCACGTGGGGCATGGGTTGGATTAATTGGCGGGTGCCTCTCCACTTGTTTTTTCTTCGTGGCCTTTGTGCGTTTCCATAATAAAACCTTAAAGATCAATAAGCGAAAAGCTTACTTCTGTTTGATACCTTTCATTGCCCTCGCCGTTGCTCTCCCGCTCTATCTAATAACCTCTGATTTTTGGAAGCATTCGAAAAGCAACCCACAATCATCAGATAAACCTAATCGGGAGTTAGTTGAATTCGAGAGTATATTTACGGATGATCCGTCTAATCCAGAAAAGCAAATAGGGGAAAATCGTAGGATTGTAACTTGGACGGATGCCCTGAGAGGTTCTTGGTCAAAACACCTACTAATTGGACGCGGTTCTGACCACTTTGAAATGCATTTTCATGAAACCGCAAAGATTGCAGACAAAACCACAGGCAAAACGCTTGTTCGCTATGTTCACAATGATTTCCTGCAAATCCTCTATGAAAATGGGTTGTTGGGCCTTTTGGGATTTTTGGGGCTTTGGGGAGGAGCCATCTATCTAGGGCTAAAATCTGCCCTCCTTCGAGCCCGCACCTCCGAGTGGAAGGCTATGGGTCTACAGCTTAGCTTGATTGCGTCCCTACTTACATTTCTAATAGAAGCACTCTTTGAATTTCCCACAAAATCTCCCTGTGCCCTCTTAGTGGGATGGACAACATGGGGAGTTTCGATCGCTTTTTCCCTCAAGGATCAAAAATATAACTCTCTAGCAGAAAAGCGAAAGCTTTTCCTTGGGCCCGTAGGCAAGTTAGTCGTTGGAAGCATTGGGGTGGCGTTGGTTCCTCTATCCACCGTGATGGCCAAGGATCTTTTTTGGGGTAACCTCTACTACTACCAGGCCAAACGGGCAAGTGACCTCGGGGATCATGTTAAAAGTCTTAGCTTTCACAAAAAATCCATCCAGCATACCCCTTGGCATCACAGGTCGAGAAAATGGGAATGTTTCTTCTTACTAACCCGAAAAAAAGATTACCAAGCAGCCTTGGAATCGGCAGAGGAGGCTATTCGCGTACATCCGGGTTGCTTAAATGCACATCAATACCGTATCGGCGTACTGTTTAAGAACCTGAATCGAAAGCAAGAAGCGAAGGACGCCTTTCTGGATATGAATCGATCCGCTCCCTATCACCCCTACACCCACCGGGAATCGCTCAAGTTTTACCCGAAAGCACCGCGGTGAAAATTTATTCGGTTCAACTGGATTTGTCTTCGGAAGAAAAGGTCCACAACTTCAAGAAAGTTCGCGGTCTGATTGCCGCACATTCGATTGAACCCAATTCCTTAATCGTACTGCCGGAAATGTTTGGAACGGGCTTTAAGCTGAATCCGATGTCAACGACTTCGGGAGAACCAACCTTGACCGAGGATTTCCTCGGGGATTTAGCCATAAGCCAAAAATCCTGGGTCATTGGGGGAATGGTTGCTCCTTCCGAGAAAACAAACTTGGGGGCGAACCGTGCGGTGGTATTCAGTCCTATTGGAAATAAAATTAACCACTATGACAAAATACACTTAATCCAATCACTGGGAGAAGACCAAGTACATATGAAGGGTCATCACATCGAATTGATTACCATTAATCAATTAAAGGTATGCCCATTTATTTGTTATGATTTGAGATTTCCTGAGATCTTTCGGATCGCCGCGAGAAAGGGAGGAACGCTTTTTGTGGTGATCGCGTGTTGGCCGGAATCTCGTATCGAACACTGGTCCACATTACTGAGAGCCCGAGCCATTGAAAATCAAGTCTATGTCGTAGGCGTGAACGCAACTGGACATGGTGCGGGTATCGAGTATGGGGGTTATTCCCAAGTCATTGATCCAAAAGGAAAGGTTATTGGCTCAACTCAAAAACAAGAATGCATTATAGAGAGCCTGGCCGACTTAGATGGTTTAGAGCGATGGCGAGAGGAATTTCCTGCGTTCAAACAACTGCGATCCGAGTTTCTCCCTCCCTTTTAGTTGGTACTACTCTCCGGCCCAGAGAGATTTGGGAAGATTCATTTTGGCAAGAATACGATCCAGTTTTTTTAATTCATCTTCGGAAAAAGACAGGTTGGCTACTGCCTGTACATTCTCAAGGATTTGGTTTGCCGAACTTGCCCCAATCAGGGCACTGGTTATCGCGTCTGATCTAAGCACCCAAGATAAGGCCATTTGAGCAAGCGTTTGTCCTCTTACTTTGGCATGTTCGTTCAATTCTCTAATCACCCGCATGTTCTGCTCATTCAGTTCATTTTTTCGAAGAGGTGATTTATCAATCATTGCACGAGATCCCTCTGGAATACCATCGAGATACTTGTCTGTGAGCATACCCTGAAAAAGCGGACAAAACGCTATCATACCAAGACCCAGTTTTTTGCAGGTGGATTTCAGACCGTTTTCAACCCAACGATTCAGCATAGAATAATTCGGTTGATGGATGGCAAGAGGAGCAAAGGAGTGTGCTTTGCAGATAGATACCGCCTCTTGCGTAGCATCCGGCAGATAACTGCTTATTCCAGTATACAAAGCCTTACCCTGCCGAACGGCGCTGTCCAATGCACCCATGGTTTCATCAAGCGGGGTATCTGGATCAAACCTATGAGAGTAAAAAAAATCACAATAGTCGAGATTCATCCTCTGCAGGGATTGATCGAGACTTGCCAATAAATATTTTCGCGAACCCCATTCACCATAAGGACCCGGCCACATATCATAGCCGGCTTTACTGGTAATCAGGATTTCATCCCGCGGTAAATCCTTTAGGATTTTCCCAACATTGATTTCAGATGAACCATAAGGCGGACCATAATTGTTGGCCAAGTCGAAATGAGTAATTCCGGCATCAAAGGCGGAATAAATCATTTCACGTTGATTTTTCGTAGGCGAATCTCCTCCAAAATTATGCCAACATCCCAGAGTCAATGCAGGCAAACGAATACCCCACCTACCGCACTTTCTATACGGCATTCTTCCGTCATAACGCTTCGGGTCAGGTTGATAGTCTTTCATGAAAAAACTCTAATTCTCAACGGTCCTTCAACCGTCTACAATAGTAAAAAAGATGAGGAACTAAAAATCAGGATTCAGTTTCAACCGTTTGATCTTCTATGCTCAAATCATCTTCTCCGTCAGCGATTTGAATTTGATCACCCAAATATTCCTGTACGCTTAAATCGCCAACAAAAGACAAACCGTCTCTTCTTTCAACAACATGATAACGCTCAACATATTTTTGAACCACATGAATCTTCGCATCAAGAGGCTGGACGATAAGGAGTTGCAGATGAAATTCCTTAAAGAGATCCAATAGATACTGTGAGAACTCGTCGTCGGTCTTGCTGAACATCTCGTCCACCGCAACCAAGCGAAAAGTCTCTGTCTGCTTACCTCCGACGTCTATACCGTACTGGTAGGCAATAGCGGTCGCTAAAATGGTTGATGCCAAACGATTCTTTTCACCGCCCGACTTTCCTGCCGCTCCGCTGTAACTTTGCCTAAGAGTATCTTCATCTTTATAAAACTCGTCCGCCCGAAATTTGAACCAGTTCCTCACATCGATGACTCGTTCCGTCCAATTCATATCCTGTTCTAATTCACCAAGGAATTGTTCGACTCGATGGTAGCGCTCACGACGGCGTTCATCTTCATCATCCGCCTCCAAATCTCCTTCTAAGGCGTGCCTGCGTAGCTTCTTAAATCGACGGACACCATCATCTCCTGCATCTTCGAATTTCAATTGAATGAAGGTCTGCTCCTTACGATCAAAGGTCACTCGAGAAAGGTGTTCATTCAATTCATTGATACGCTTTCGGATTCGGTCACGGTGGGATTCCAAGGCTTCGCTAAATCCAGAAACTTCCTCTGGAACCTGCACTCTGAGAAGTTCTTCGAATCTTTCACGATTCTTTGCAAGATCTTCCTCTTCGATCAATTTTCTTATGCCATCAAAGGACTCATAGGTCGAATGATTATACCCTTCTTCAAGGTCCAAACTGAGTTCATCTCGGAATGCCTGGTTTCGAGCATCGGCAATGAACCGTTGCATGGCTGCAACATTCTTATCTCGCAACTTGTCAAGGCTCGATTCTAGTTTGTTAATTTTTCCCTCTAGTGCATGTCCAGCATTGCGGGCAGCTTGCTCAATCTCATCGGGTTCAGCGGGAGGTGCCCCGAACTCACTTTCAATCTCTTCAAATAAATCTTGAAGGCGTTGCTCCGCTTTTTCCAATTCCTCTTCGTCCAGTTTTGGACCCTCTTCAAACCCAAAAAGCTCCTCCTTGGACTTGGCTAACAATGTTTTAAGCGATTCGATTCGCGAATCGTTTCTCTCCCCACGTGCCTCAACCCCCCCAATCCGTTGCAAAACTTCGTCCCGAGTGGTTTGTGCCACCATAAGCTTATCTTCAGCAACATCCCGGTCTTCCTTCAGCTTACGCAAGACATCTGAACCTCCTACAATCACCCGCTCCTCTTCTTCCAAATCTGCAATCCGGGTTGCCAGGCCCAAACTGTCAATATCCGAAAATTCGTTGGCACAAGCTTGAAGCTGGGCACCCGCCCGCAATTTGATTCGTATCGAATGGCGTTCTCCATCCGCTTCCCGAATCGCTCTCGCTGAACGATCAACCTCATCCCGCCACTTGGTCAATGCCTCATCTAAAATTTTCTGCTTTGGGTTAACATCCCATCCGCAAACCCACTTACTCGCATCCATTAAAAAGAATGAGTCGTCCTTTTCCCAGAGAACCCCTCGAGTTTTAACCAAGCCCTCAAGGGTCAAGGCACTTTTGATCTTATCGAAACTCGCGTCTCTGTCTGAAACGCAAACATGAGGAAATCGCTCGTTGAGGGAGGCACGAAGCCATGTTTGCCTTGCCTGGTCCAATTCGGGACGCATTGCTAACTTAGCCACAACGCAATCATCGTGAAGTTTTGGTTCCTTAGCATCGGATACCGGGCAAACAAATGCCAGCCTTTCTCCCAAATGATTTTCCTCCAAATAGGTTTCTGCTTGAGCCGCAAGTTTAGAGGGTAGAAGGACAGTCAAAGCGAAAGGACGAATAAGTCGCTCAATAGGACCGCTCCACTTATCTTCATCGGGCATTATCTGAACTAACTCGGCTACGAAAGGAAGCTCTGCTACATCACGATCGAGCTCTTTCGCCAAGGAATCTCGCAAACGAGATATCTCAGGGGGTACGCTCGAGTTGGCTTCCAGGAGATAACTTCTCTCATCTTCAAGGGATTCGACGCGCTCATTGCCTCTCCTCCATTGATAGGAGATTTCTGGAATTTTTTCGTCAAGTTCTACAAGTTTAGCTTCAAGCCTAGGTAATTGAGAGTCAAGTTGGCGACGCATAGCCAAGAAGTCATCCTCCTCTTTAACCACAGCTCCCTTTTCCCATGAACCTAAATGCCTTTCGAAGGTTGCAGCTCGTTTAGTCACAACTTCTCGCTTATCTCGCAATCTGTCCATTTCGGTCCCCACTTGCTCCAACCTCCTATTTTCATCCGAATCGGACAGAGCTCGCTCAAGATGATTCAGTTTATCTCGCAAACGATCAATTTCGATTCTAGCAGTTTTAAGCCTTGCTCGTTCGGCTTCCTCCTGATGCTTGAGTTCATCAATCCATTCTACTCTGCGATCCAACTCCGATTGAGCAAAGAATGGTTCAGTGGCCCGATATATTTCTTCTGCCCGGTCTCTTTCCAATGAACCTTTTTGAAAAGACTCATGATTCGTAGTGATTTCCTCAAGTTGCTCCAACTGATAAGCTGCGGTCTCAATTCTCCGGTGGGTGCTCCTGAGATCATCGAACCTTTCCTGTAAGGCCACCAATTTTTCCTTAGAACCACCGTCGTCCAGCATATGCTCGCGAATGAATTGAGTGAGGTCCTTCACATCCTTAATACAAACCGCCTGATTGAAAATGGACATCGGTGAGCGATTTCCCAAATCAGCATCCATGAACAGCATCGATTCAAATTTCTTATGATAGGCAGTGAACGAATCAAAGGTCACAAAATCACGCTCTTTAATAATTCTGCGTATATTATCGACATCGCCCAATTCATTGAAATCACCATGAACAGTCAGCTTTCTTTTTTCGACCAAGTAAACCTTTTCGACCTTTCCGCTTGGCAGACACCATAAAACTTGAGCCACACTAACATCTGTTTTGTAGGCTTCGTTATAAAAGTGAGCCAATAAAACAGTGTAGGATTCTCCGGGTTTCCTGAGGGTTTCCTTACGCCCTTGCCCGGTAGTCGCATCATGGATTTCGGAATAAGCTCCTAATACATAATCACGTTCGTTTCGTTCGCGGCTACCGGCTTGGCTTGATGCAACATTGTAATTCCTAACACGGTTCGGGACTAGTAGAGTCAAAAGTGCATCTACAATCGTAGACTTCCCGGATCCATTTCGTCCCGTTATCATGGAAGTCCTGCCATCTGGAGACATGGAATACACTTGGCCGTGAAAAGTTCCCCAGTTAAGCACAGACAATTCGTGCAAGCGATAGCCTGCGGTAGACTTGTCTGGCGAAAATTCTAATTCAAGTTGGGACTCAAGCATCTTCTTCCTCCGTTTCCTCTTCCAATTCCGGTGATCTTCTTCTTATCTGATCCTTCACTTCAGCAAGTTTTTCAGGGGGCAATTTTGCCTTAATGATGCGTTCAACTCGGTAAAGACCACCATCGCGATCCTTCACATTCTTAAGAATTCCCCATTCCTCAAATCGATTGATAATGGCGGTGATTTGGCGGTGCACCTTCTTTTCGTCATGCAATTCAGGATAATAAGGAACCATAATCTCACGGAGGTCCAAAGCAGAGCGATATAGGTGATCCCCCTCTTCCTGCTCCTGCTCAAATCGCATCAGTTCTTCACGCAAGAGGACCATGAAAATAGTTTGATGATAGGTTAGGCGAGTACGACGCAGCATTCTTGGCAAGGGAGCGGAATTAGTTTCTTCCCATTCCTCACCTACCTGATCTTCCTCTTCGCACTGCCTTACAAATGCATAGCCAGCGGAATCATCACGGGCAACCTCCATACCCATCTCAAAGAAATGGGCGCGTATCCTTTCCCATTCCGCTCCTAGCCTACCCCAAAGATCAAAGTCTTCTTGGTAAATCGGTCCATTAAGTAAACGTATGATAACGTGCCTGTGTGTAATTGCTGGGTTCATAAACTATTATCTTTGGAAAATTAATTGCTCAACCTCGACGAATCGCGGCTGAGCTGGCCTATTAAGGTCAATCTGAACGATTTCATTCTGACGAATTTGATGTCTTTGGTCCTCTCCGGCAATAACCCGGTAACAGACGACATCGACCACGCCCCTCTCTAAAGGGAAAAATTCAATCATTTCAGATAAGCTGGCCTGATCTTGTCGTTCAAGGACCTCATCGACCCGATCCCTGTAACGATTTAATTCCAAAGGCTCGCCTACGGAATTCAGGATTTCATTGATCCAACCTGAGTCGCTATTCTTTGCTTTTTTGATGGCGGCAAAGGGCTCCACAGCCTTTGGTTCCCAAAATTCAGCCTCCATGAGCGAAAAGAAGATTGGGCGGATTTCGATCTCAAAGTCCCAATCTTCCGGCGGAAGGTCTCGCAGTTGAAAGGCCGCACGACGAATATCGGACAAAGTTTCACGAACGGCTCTACCACCAGCACCTGAATGGTCACCCACAACTTGACGAAGCTTCCTACTAATACGACCATAGGCTCCGTGGGCGGACCCTGCTTCCCCAAACAAACGATCGCCCAAGTCTGAAAATGTCTTTTGGGGGTCCAAGCCTCGCCGACGAGCAATATCTGAAGTTTCCTCAGCTAAATTTCGGAGTTTCCGAGCGAGGGCGGGGTTGGTCATCATTTCACGAAAGCCGAAATAGCTTTTGCCCTGATCACAGCCTCTCAACTCCTCGTCGGCATCTAAAACATGCTCAACGATATCACCCTTCGAAGCATCTCCTTGAGCATAGAGTCTGGAAATTTCCCGGGCATGATCCTTAAAAAACTCTTCGATAGCCCGGAAGTCAGAAAGAAAATGCTCAACTAGGTCAGAAAGGTCGTAAACCTGATCCCTGATCACATCTTCCCCAAAAATCGGAGCCTCTCCGGTTTCCTGAATCCTTCGAATTTGATCGTCGATCTCCTGTCGTTTTGACTCGAGTTCACGAATCCGAGATTCGGGGTCTGCATTGACTCCATGTGTCAAGTTTTGCATCTCAGTCATGATCCGATTGAAACGAGATTCAGTGGTCGCGTAGCCCCTTTGCTGCATCGATAGGAGATCCTGAAGCCAACTCAAGGCTTTTTCGGAATGCCGAGTCAGTCGAAAAACATATTCCTCCCGTTCTTCACTGAACGACTTCGTAAGATACCGATGCCCTTCGTCACACCATTCGTCCAAATAATCTTGGGGAAGTCGCTTTGGAGCGTCAAAGTCCTCTAATTCCCTAACCTGTTCGATATGCCCGGATAAAGTAGCGGACAACTCTTCCTCGGAAGCTTCGACCACTCCCCATTTCTTGAAAGTTTTAAAAAAAAAGCCAACTACGAAAGAGCCCAAACGCCCTCGCATGAGTCGAAGTGCAGGCGACTCCTCAAATAAGTGAAGAAATTCCTCATCCATGATAAAAGATAATCTTCCCTCACCTTGATCTGAGAAATCCCTAAGTCAAAGAGAAGTTATTCGCATATGATTCTCGGTGTGAAGAACTTCGAGCCCGAGGTTTTTGTACGGACTCAACAAAATGCTAAATTAATCATTTTGAACTGATATCGGTTCTTTTGGTCTAGGATCAATTCTACGGATTCCATTGGGTCCACTGACATAAAGATAGCCATCAAAATACATTAAAATCTCAGCAACACCCTCCGCATCCAATATTCCAACCTCAATGCCCTGCTCCAAATCGAAGATCCGAATCTTCTCGCGATCCCCCAATGACACATAGAGCAAGCCTGATTCGTCAAAGGCCAAACCTTTAGGCTCAAGACCTGATGGAGAAAAATCAACAAGCGTCCATGAATTCACTGCCTGCAGTTCCAATGGCAGGTCGAACACCACTACTCTGGACGCATCCGGTTCCGCCGCCACTAGTCTTTTACCGTCAGGACTTAGGGAAAGACCCTCAACCATTACCAAATCTTGGTTCAAAACCCCAATGAATCCGTCTTCTGGACGGATCCTGTAAAC
>OZSS01001297.1_pt1 | contig 11650 bp, 8 predicted proteins | sample 1779911 | NCBI WGS metagenome assembly OZSS01 (sample SAMEA2603589, study PRJEB24840) | metagenome | biome: Water; feature: Photic zone; material: Seawater sample | place: Mediterranean Sea | collected 2013-11-12 | depth 10 m | reverse complement strand
TCCGAGAAGTATTCGCCACAACCTGAGCTGCTTAAGTACGCTCAACACATTGCAGATCGATTTGAGCTAAAACGTCACATAGCCTTTGACACTCGAGTGGCGAGCGCACACTTTGATGAGGACGCAGACGAATGGCTGGTTACCACTGAATGTGGTACGCGTGTTCGTGCGCAACACGTGGTCATGGCCCCCGGCGTGCTATCGGCATCAAAAGAGCCCGACATAGCAGGTCGCGACAACTTTAAGGGCGATACCTACCGCACCGGGCTCTGGCCCAAAGAGGGCGTCGATTTCAAGGGCAAGCGAGTCGCTGTTATCGGGACTGGATCGTCGGCCGTGCAGGCCATTCCAATGATTGCGCAGGAGCCCGAAAAATCTTCGCAAATTCGGCCCAACATCATATTTATACTTACCGACGACCAGCGTTTTGATGCCATAGGGATAGCGGGAAATCGCTATTTAAGTACCCCTGAGATGGATAATTTGGCCAGATCAGGCACTTTTTTTAAAACAGCAATGGTTACTACTCCAATATGTGCTGCCAGCAGGGCCACCATTTTAACGGGACTCTACGAAAGGGCGCACAATTTTAATTTTCAAACGGGTAATATTCGTTCAGAATACATGAAAAGCTCCTATCCGGTGTTGCTTAAGCAGCAAGGTTATCACACTGGTTTTTTTGGTAAGTACGGTGTGAAATATGACGATTTGGACCAACAATTCGACACCTATGAGACATATGACAGGAACAATCGTTACAGAGATAAAAGAGGCTATTTCTATAAAAAAATAGGGAATGACACCGTTCATCTAACCCGTTATACGGGTCAAAAAGCATTAGACTATATTGATAAAAATGGCTCCAGCGATAAACCTTTTTGTTTGTCCATAAGTTTTAGTGCTCCACACGCCCATGACGGCGCTGAGGAACAGTATTTTTGGCAACAAACCACAGATAAGTTGTTACGTAATATCAGCATTCCAGGACCAGCATTGGAAGAGGATATGTATTTTGAATCACAGCCTAAAATCGTTCAGGAAGGCTTTAACAGACTGCGCTGGACTTGGCGCTATGATACTCCCGAAAAATATCAACACAGTCTTAAAGGATATTACAGAATGATCTCGGGTATAGACTTGGAAATCAAAAGAATAAGAGAAAAGTTAGAGGAGCAGGGTATTGCCGACAACACGGTATTTATCCTGATGGGTGACAATGGTTATTTTCTCGGTGAGAGACAATTAGCTGGTAAGTGGTTGATGTACGACAATTCGATTAGGGTACCCCTCATCATTTATGACCCGCGCGTAAAGCCTCAAGCCCCAGTAGATCAAATGGTACTAAATGTTGATGTACCCTCCACTATAGCTGATTTGGCAGGGGTAAAGATTCCCAAATCTTGGCAAGGAAAAAGCTTAATGCCGCTGGTGAATAACAGTTCAAATTCAATTAAAAGAGATACGGTTTTAATCGAGCACTTGTGGGATTTTAAAAGAATTCCTCCCAGTGAGGGACTAAGAACAGAAAAGTGGAAATATTTTAGATATGTCAATGATAAAACAATTGAAGAGCTCTATGACTTGAATGCTGACCCGCAAGAGATTAACAATTTGATAGAAAAAAAAAAGTACGCTACTGTTACTCAAAAACTCCGCAGCAAATTGGAAGAATTAATTAAAAATAAGGGTAATGCCTACCGGAATCCTCCTAAAGATTTAAATATTGATATTAAGAAAAATGAATCTGATGAGATAAAAGCTGTTTTTGGATGGAAACTCTCAGAAAAGTTAAAATCCCAATCTGCTTATCAGATTTTAGTGGCTTCAAATACTGAGACTATAGAAGGAAACAATGGTGATTTATGGGACAGCGAGCGCGTGGTTTCGACCGCTTCAACTGCAATCGAATACAAAGGAAAACGACTCAAGCCAAGAAAAACCTATTACTGGAAAGTAAGGGTCTGGGATGAGGAAAACCGCTTGGTAGACTATACCCAACCCCAAGTGTTTTCAACCTTGATGGACTAGTCTTTGAAGTTAAAACCCCATTATTCACACCATCTTTTGGGTTTTTGATATATTAGGTAACACTTCCTTTTTTAATTTAAATCGACCTTGGTGGCATCCTCAAAAGGTAAAACAAGTTTCTTCTTTTGACCGTTGAAGGTGAACTCTATTTTAAAATGGTCTTCGTGGGTTTTTATCTTATCCATTGAAAGGGCAGGAGAATCCTCTGATTCAGGAACAATCAACCACAAGAAATGTTGCTCCTGGTCTATATTCGTAGAAAATTCTGTCACGCTATTGGGTGCATAAATATTGTATTCTGGACTATACCAACCTTGAACGCTGGGTTCTAATAATCCTTTTATTTCTGATATCTTAAAAATTTGATCACTTAAAGCCGTCAAACTTAGCGTCCCGTTTTTATGGCGCCCTTTAATATTTTTCTTCCCTTTTATGATTTTTACGTCGGGATGCCAGTGCCACAAAAATTTAAGCGCTCTAGGGCGATCGGTTTTAATTTTGTCCGCTACCAACCAAAACCCATTTCTGAGATAAAAAACAGCTCTGGTATGTAGGGCACTACCCGATAAATTTTCAAAGTCATTAAAGTCTCCGTAGGCGTAATCATAATCCTTGTGGATTTTGAAATGGGTGTTGTCCAGTGCATTTTTTACTTCTGTGGGACCAGGATTTTGATTTTTATCATCGATCAAAACCACGTTGTGCGCAGAACTGCTTCTGGCGTATGGTCTGTATTGATCTGCTACTGAACCGCGGTAGGCAAAACGCCCAGAATCAACTAAGAAGTCGGTACCAAATGCGGTTACGGACAGGTGGAGTTTGTCCTGGTGTTGATGTCCTGTTCCCCAGGGGCCCACATCAAAAAACGACCAGTGGGCTTGGGTGTCAAATCCACTTCTGGAGATAAGCTGCCCTGCCCAAGGATAAAAGAACGATGGCTGTAGGGGTTTTGATCCTGATTTTCCATTGGTGGCTATGTATTTCCATTCGGGCCTATCGAATTTTTTGAGTGCGTTTAGAATAATAGCTCGGTTGTTATCTGTTCCATTGCCCCGATCAGAATCATTGTTGAGGACCCTGCTGCCATCGGGGCGCATGTTTTTAGCAGTATAATCAAACATTTTGATGAGTGTTTCCTCATACTCTTGGGGGAGGGTTTTCCCAACTTCTTTACAGATAGCATAGAAGAGTTCAAAATTGTGAAGCGAAACATTGTGGTAATGAGAAGCCAATTCTGTTTGAACACCGTCGGGATATATTTGTTTTTTCATACTGGCCAACATCTGATCGACGGAATAGTTGATCCATTGCGAAGATTTTTTATACTCAGGAAAATAGACTGCAACACCGGTTAGTGCCGATATTTCCATGGTCAGCCAATTCCCTTTTTTGGAATGGAAATGACGATTGTAATGTGCGTGTTCGGGAAGACTGGCAAGGATCATCAGTTGGGTGGCAGGATTAAAATATTCTATTCCTAAAGAGGTGTAAAAAATTTCACTCCATTTCTTGGCCCTAAACGAAACTTCCAGTCCCCTCCATACCAATCCTTTACTATTTGTTTTACTATTAGGATATGGCCAGCTCTTGATGATAAAATCACGCAGGAACTCATCTGCATATTCGGCATATATTGGATTTCCAGTTTCCATATAGGCTTTAAAAACGGTATACAGCTGACTGTGGCGATTGGAAAGCCATGCCCATTCAAGGTCATTGTTGGGGCCTTTGTAATCCCAGTCGCGATGTCCATCTTTTAGAATGGGAATTTTACCTTTTACATTTTGAACTTCAAAAACATTACTTAGAATGGTGTCTGCTGCTGCGATTTTTGATGAACTTTTTGGGGGCTGGGACTTTCTGTATTTCTTAACAGTTTTACTTTTTTTATAATAATTCAGCAGGGCTATTGAGGCTGCTACATAGTTTTGTTTGTCATGATATTGTTTTACCGACTCTAATCCTTTTCTGTCGAGATTAATTTGATCGAACATAAAAATTAAACGTTCGGGATAGGCTTCGTAAAAATCCTCTACCGATTTTACCTCTTTCCAATGAATTTGTGCTGTTGTTGGAGAAAGGCTGACGGCGATCCAGAAAATAAAAGACAAAGACTTGATAAATCTCATAATTTGACATAATATGTTACTATCATTTTAAAGCTGAATTGAATTGTTTTACTTCCTGATTCAATATTACCAACATTTTTTCTACTCTTTCAAAAGGATCATAAGGTTCATTTTTCTTTTTTAAAGATTCAACGGGTACAAACCCTTTGTATCCCCCTGAAATAATGAGGTCAATAATTTTACTGTAGTCCATTTTTACTTCGCGTTTACTTCCATCGGTATATTCTTTTATTTGCCAGTTAACAGCATAGGGTACCATTTCTTCGATGTCTTTGTAGGGGTCGTCTGTGTGAAAGTGACCTGTATCCAAAACAAGACCTACCCACTCGGAATTCAATTGATCTAAAATGTAAGCACATTGATCTGCAGTCCTCAAAACGTCACCATGGTTCTGAATTCCAATTTTAACCCCATATTTTTTTGCATAGGGGATCAATTCTCTGACAGATTCAACGACCCTGTCTGCCGTTTTTTCCCAAGCTTCGTCCAAATTTTTTGGTATTTTTCCGGCAAAACACCGCAATACAGGGGCTTCCAGTTTTGATGCCACGGCCAACCAGGCAATGGCCCTTTGGATACTTTCACCTCTAACTTTAGGATCTGGATGAGCAAAATCATTTCTTATTCCAGTACCACTTATTTTGATCCCGTATTTTTTTGCTTTGCTTGTGAACTTGTGGATGAATACATCAGAGGGAGGATTGGGATATCCAGGGAAATAATACCCTGTTGGATCAATGGCTTTAATTTTTTTATAATGAAACCAATCCAGTAGATTTAAAAGCGAAAAAACTTGCTCGTTGTTTTGAGGGTAAGTGGTTGTTAGCAGGTCATGAAAAGAAAAAGCATTGACACTAAATTCGATGCCTTGTTCATCAGCGGTTGAAGAACGTTTTTCAATGCTATTTTCAGTTTTACACGATAATAATAAAAAGAAAAGAGTTAATAATTTGATGGAGTACCTACCTAACATAACCAAGCCTTAGTAATTAATTTTTATGGTTTTAAATAAATATATACAAATTCAACGTAAAATACATATTAGATTATTCGCCCCGTTTTTATAAACATAATAGACTTTATCAATTTACTATTATATTTGGCCCCATGGAAAACAAATCCAAACACAATCAAGGGGTGGTTGTTCCCAAATTATTGCTGTTTTCAATTCATTTGACGGAATTCATCAGCCCCTATTGGGGGATGCGACTGGCTGCTTTTTTTTTTAGTAAACCCTTCAGGTATAAAAGACCAGAACGAGAAGTTTCCATTTACAAAGAAGCAAAAAAGTTTTCTTATAAAATAAATAAATCCAGCAAGCGCGTGGCTTGTTATCGGTGGGAGGGAAGCGGACCAAAAATTCTTTTTGTACATGGATGGAGTAGTAGGGCTACAAATTTCTTCAAAATCATAGCCCGGTTTAGGGAGCTAAACTATGATGTATATGCTTATGATGCCCTTGCCCATGGTGCATCGGAAGGGCTTACAACCAACATACCCGAGATGATTGATACATTAGAGGAAATGATGACACACTGGGGTCCTGTTGAAATATTGGTGGGGTACTCTGGTGGTGCCTTTTCCAGCGCTTATGTAGCCGCCCATAAGCACAGCATTAAGAAATTAGTGTTGATCAGTCCCTTCGATAAAGTCATTACTGTTTTTGAGAAATATTTTAACATGATTTCCCTAGGGGCAAAAGCCAGTCAGCTGATGTTGGATTACTTTACTAGAAAAACAGGGCATCAGGTGGAAGAACTTTCAGCATCGCAATTTTCAAAGGCAATAAAAGCCAAGACCTTGGTGATACACGATAAAAATGACAGGGAAGTGGATGTTGGTGAAGGAATAAATATAAACAATAGCATTAGTAACAGTAATTTATTACTAACGGAGGGCTTGGGCCACCGAAGAATATTACGGGATTCATCAGTAATTCAAAGCCTTGAATTTTTTGTATTAAATGATTAGTTTTTATTAATTTAGATGTAAATCTCTTGACTATGGCACATCGTTTTGGCATTTTCTTTCTAATGTTACTTACCCAGGTTTTATTTGCTCAAAGAGGGCAAACAGGAGATAAAACTTTTGCCGACCGTTATCCCGAAGACGTTGTCAACCCTATTGCAAAAACCTATCTTCTGGTTAAAAATACCGTAGACCACGATATCATTGTTTGTGTTCGAGACCAATATAAAAACTACCTGAATCACGTGTACATTCGTAACAAAGATGAATATTTGTTTACGGGCATGCCGATTTCTCGGGTTTACTTACAGTATAAATCCAAAGAGTTTTATTTCGAGGATACCCAGAAAACAGTGATCAACTTTGGAGAACGGCACACCTTTACCTTTTTCTACGACGCTTCTATGGAGGGGAATTTCATGGTCATCAGCGAAGAAGACTTTTTTAAACCCTAAAGCGCAGTGTCTATTTTCTGGAATTGAGTTTGGCAAGAAGTCTTAATATTTCTAGGTAGAGCCAAATCAAAGTCACAAGTAAACCAAAGGCACCATACCACTCCATGTATTTTGGAGCTCCACTTTCCGCACCTTCCTCGATAAAGTCAAAATCCAAAACCAAATTGAGCGCTGCAATGACTACAACCACAACACTGAAGCCGATGCTCATTGGAGAGGCGTTGTCAATTTGCATCACCCCCATACTGGAACCAAAGAACCCCATGACCATGTTGATTATATAGACAATTGCAATACCTCCTGTAGCAGCAAAAATACCCAGTTTAAAGTTTTCCGTAGGTTTTATGAGTCCTGATCTGTAAGCGAAAAGCAATGACAATAAAATGCCCACAGTAAGGAAAATCGCATCGGTAACAATACCATTATACATACTGTTGTACATAAAAGATACGCCTCCCAACAATCCCCCTTCCAAAATGGCATATATAGGAACTGTGATGGGGGCCCATTGTTTTTTAAATACTGTAACGATGGCTGTTATAAAACCGCCGATACCACAAACGATTAAAATAATGGGATTAATAACACCAAATGTAAAATAGCCCGTTCCTATCAATAAAAATAAACTGATGGCGGTTTTGTTTACCGTTCCATTGATGGTCATGGTTTCAGACACATCTAAACCACTGTTAAAAGTGTTTTTAGTAAGAACTGGATTTCCTGATCTTAATGATAAATGACTTGCCATAGGGATGTATTTTAAAGTTCAAATTTATAAATATGGTTTTATTCGGGGATTAATTTTCTCCCAAATATTTTTCCAGAACAGCAATATCTTCTTTAGAGGTCAGGTCTGGAACATGCTCTGCTATGGGTATGCCACTTACCACTGCGTTGTCATGGATCATATTCAACAAAGCGGTGGGCAATTCCTTTTCATTACGGGAGGGGTGCAAGGGGCAGTTTTCCAAGTGTTTAAAAATCAATTGCCCGTCGAATAAAAAAATGTTCATGCTGACCCTTATTTTTCCTGAGGAGTCGGTGTATTGCTGAATTTCATTTTCTTCAGGCTTTTCAACAATAGACAGTAATTTATTGTCCGCATTGAATCGCATCACAGCAAAGCGAGAAATGCGAGCCCTACTGAAATTTAGATGATCGATATCATAGGCCAGAATCGCTTGTTGGGCAGTGCTGTTTTTTAATAATTTAAGCGCTTTCAGGGAATACAAGTTATCGCTGTTACACACACAAAATTTACTTTCCTTTAGATGAGGGAACTCATTTAAACACTGATAAAGTGCATCGGCGGTACCCATTGGTTTTTCTCTCCCCTCAGGGATAAATTGGGTAGCAAACTGGATTTTTAAACCTTCAAACTCAGCTTTGTTTTCAAAAGCCTTTCTGAAGTTATCAGATTTGGCTCCCGTGATGATGAATACATTTTTAAACCCGGCTTCCAAAATGTGTTTAAGTAAATAGCTTAAAAAGGGTTTTCCTTTGAGTTCTATCAAACCTTTACTTAATTGATTGGCCTGCGTAACTTTGTCTGGAGTCAAGTTTTGTGCCGTTGATTTTTTCATTCGAGAGGAGGCCCCTCCTGCTAATATTATTATATTGTCTGTCATGAGGCAATTGTTTTAATGGTTGGCCCACCAGTTATTTTTACAGAAAAAGCATCCGCGGCGCCTGTTGCCATGATCGCCTCAATAATGGATTCATTGTTTTGACCTGTAGTTATGGCCACGATGCATCCGCCGCCGCCAGAACCTACAATCTTACTGCCGAGTGCTCCAGCTTCATTGACAGCCGTTATCATTTTTTCCATCAAGGGAGGGGTTATTTTTAGATAAGATGAAAGAATGTGGTGATGTTCATTCATCAGTGAGCCAATAAATTTTGGGTTTATTTTTTTATCATTAAAAGCTTGCAAGGCTCTTTTCGTGATGTCATAATTGTGAACTGCTGCATAGAAATAGGGCTTTAAAGGTTCGGATACCCTCATCATTTTTTCACTTAAATCCTCAACTTTACATTGCGCAATATCAAAATGTGATTCTTTTTCCATGACTTGGTGAATCGCTTTCCATGCATTTCCTTTTAGGTGGGACAGTGTTCCAAAAGTGTCTTTAGACAAACCCGATACACCTACAATTAGGTTCAATTCAATACCGTTAAAATTCTCAACGGCATCGGTTTTGGTATCCAGGAATATTGTATTTCCCAAAGCAATGGTAAACTGATCCATTTTCCCTCCAGAAGAGCCTTGTTCGATTACTTCTGTTTCGTAGGCCAGCAGTGCAATTTCCTTGGGGCTAAAAGACTGGTCAGAAAAAGCAGCAATAATAAATTTTATCCAGGCAACAGTAAGCGCTGAGGAGCTGGACAAACCCGCATTTATGGGGATGTCACTGGTGATGACAACCTCATATCCACGCGCAGGAAGAACCCCCTTTTTTTTTAATACCTTTAATGCGACCCGAAGAAAGTCACCTCTTTCAATCTTCCCTGAATTATCGCTTAGGGAAATTTTCCTTTTCTGATCCAAATCGGGCATATAGATATCAAAAAAATCGTTTCCATTTTCTACAGCCTCAATGGTAATAAAACGATTTATGGCGCTTGCAATAACGGGTAATTCCAAATAGTCTTGATGATCTCCGAACAAACAAACCCTGCCAGGGGCCTTTGCAATAATTTTATTCATAAAGAATAAGACTAGATTTTGGGTAATTGGAATCCGTTGTGATATTCCTTGGTGAAATACTTTTCATTAATCCCGAAATTTTCAAATTGGTTGTATTTAGCAGACCAGCTCAATTTTTGGTTGGCGCGAAAAGATATATTCCCCATCTGAGCTACTTTTGCCACATGGGCAGCTTCCTCCACATTGCAATTCAGTAACTCGGGCTTGTTTTCTCTGATGGCTTGCATAAAATTAAATTGGTGTTGTTGGTGACCATTATTAGATTTCTTTTGAAGCGGAACAATAACTTTATTATCACTCCTTTTTTCCTCTATAACCTCCCAACCACTTCTGTCAACAACCAATGTTGCGTTATTGCCTATAAAAGCAATACAGTGATTTCTACCATAAGAACCATTGTCGATGCCCATGGCCGAATCCCATACCAGGTTAAAACCATCAAATTCATATAATGTAGTTAGCGTATCTGGTGTTTCTTGACTGTAATCGGGATATGCAAACTGACCTCCTAAACCGACGATGGTTTTTGGAACAGTTGCTTTCATGCCAATAAGTGCATAATCGAGTAAATGAACACCCCAATCTGTCATTAGCCCACCAGCATAATCCCAGAACCACCTAAAATGAAAATGAAATCTACTGGCGTTAAAAGGCTTGTTGGGGGCGGGTCCCAACCACGCTTTGTAGTCAATTCCATCTGGAACAGCACTATCAGCAACGATGGGTTGGGGACGCATCCACCCCTGATAACAAGATACTTTTACAGTTCTTATGGGGCCGAGCTTTCCACTGTGAACAAATGACATGGCCTCTTGAAAATGTGTACTGCTGCGTTGCCACTGACCTACTTGTATAATACTGCCATATTTTTTTTGTGCAGCTACCATGGCTTCACATTCTCCAATGGAATTTCCAATAGGTTTTTCGACGTAAATGTGCTTCCCTGCTGCAGCAGCGTCAATCATCATTAATGCATGCCAGTGGTCGGGCGTACCGATATAAACCACGTCAATGTCATCTTGTTCAAGCATTTTACGGTAGTCACTGTAAATCTTGATTTTATCTTTGATATCAGCAACCGCTTTGTCATTCAAGCGGCGTGCAATGGCATTTTGATCAACATCGCAGACTGCAACGAGGTTAACACCTGGGACTTTTAAGGCTTTTAAGGTATTTCCCCACCCCATACCGTTGATTCCAATACTTCCAATATTGATTTGATCATTTGCGGAAGTGTTTTTTAGATTTTTAGAAAATCCATAACTATTTAGGTTGGGTAAAAACAGGCTTGCTGCTCCTGCTGCCATTGATTTTTTTATAAATTGTTTTCTGTTCACGAATGAAATATTTTTATCTAATATAACAAACTTGGAGGTTATTTTTATTGATTTAATCTCACATAATTATTTGTAACTGTGGGGCACGAAAAAAATCTATGTGTTATATTTGCCCAAAATTTATTTTAAATAAATAAAATTGGGACGCGTAGCTCAGCTGGATAGAGCATCTGCCTTCTAAGCAGACGGTCATAGGTTCGAATCCTATCGCGTTCACAAACACTCAATAAAAAAAATGCGAAAACAATTGTAGCGTTTTTTATATCAGGGTAAATAAAAACGCAGTGTAGCTGCAATGTGAATTTTTATTCTGTAGTATAATTATGTTGGATTGTACCCCCAAGTCTTGAGGAGTTTTTTCATTTTCACCAACATTTCTAAACCCCTGATATAGTCCGAATCTTTTTCATTTACGATCCAATCTATATTGTATTGGGGGTAATGTTTACAGATTTTAGATAGTACTTCGTGACCAATTGATGATTGATTTCTGATAGCAGAAGAAATGGAATTTCTTCCAACACCAATGTTTCTCTCAAAGGCAGCTATAGAGATGTCCTCATTTTCAATGATCATTAATAAGCGGTCATATATGTTCCTCAAATCGGCTTTATGTAACTCAAGTTAATTAAAGTTTAAAAGGATGTTTTAATTTGACATTAATTACAGTCAAATCAATTGAAAGGCATTAAAAATCAATATAATAAAAGAGTTTATTGCGAATAAAAAACAGTAATTATTGATGAATTTTTATCATTACCATTTCAAACCAAAGTTTTAATTCCACCGCAGTTTTACAAAAGTTTTATTTAAACGATATTATTGTATTAATAATTGTTTTTCTTCAAGATAAAGAATATATTTCAACTGTACATGTTTTAATCTAACTAAGATTTTGAATAAAAAGATTCTCTTCTCATTTAATAGTTATATTTTTTTCAAACTTCCCTCTGCTTGGTGGAGTGGTGTGCGATTTACAAAAATTGACGATTCATTTTCCGAAGTTTCTGTAAAGCACCGCTGGGC
>OZSS01001296.1_pt1 | contig 11653 bp, 12 predicted proteins | sample 1779911 | NCBI WGS metagenome assembly OZSS01 (sample SAMEA2603589, study PRJEB24840) | metagenome | biome: Water; feature: Photic zone; material: Seawater sample | place: Mediterranean Sea | collected 2013-11-12 | depth 10 m | reverse complement strand
CGTTACGCTTTTCAGCATGCGAGTTTGAGTCGCACGTGTCTACCAATTCCACCACATCCCCATTAAAATAAATAATTTCTGATGATATCATAATGCAATATAGGTGAAATTTTCTAAAACTGATTTTGGCTATGATTTACCAAGTGAATTAATAGCAAAATATCCATCACAACAACGTACCGAATCGAAAACTTTGATTCTGGATAATAAATTCACAATTCAATTTTTCAAAGATACATTAAATCATTTTGCAGAATACGATTTAGTTGTGTTGAATGAGACTAAAGTTCGACCAGCAAGAATATTGCTGCAAAAAGATTCTGGTGGATACGTTGAAATCCTCATATTGCAAAAAACAACAAAATACAGGGCTATTTGCCTCGCTAAAGGACTTAATAGAAAAAAAACTAACCAAACTTTGTACGCCCCAAATTTTCCTGTGAAAATTAAAATCATTACCAATGGTAGTAAAGACATTGAAATTGAGTTCGACCAAGACATTGATCAGCTATGTACAGAAATAGGGCAAATGCCTATCCCGCCTTACCTGGGACGAGAGGCAGAGAAGATAGACATTGAACGGTACCAAACTGTTTTTGCTAATGACGAACGTCTAGGTTCTGCTGCGGCGCCAACGGCCTCTTTACACATGGACGATGCGTTCTTAAAAAATGTCGAACAAGCAACACAAGTTTGCAGAATCAATCTGAATGTAGGTTATGGTACGTTTGAACCACTTGATGATGGACTTATAGATAGCTCCACTAAATTGCATGAGGAAGACTATTACATCAGTGTAAATTCAGCGGGCTTGATAAACAATACAATTAGAAACAATGGCAAAATACTTAGTGTAGGAACTACCACTTTAAGAGCACTTGAGTCCGCTTTTGATCAGAAATCGCATAAAGTTATTTCCGGGCATCAATCAACCGATATTTTTATCTCGCCAGGATACGAATTTAAAGTGGTGGATGGTTTGGTTACCAATTTTCATTTACCAGAATCGAGTTTATTGATGCTTGTTGCGGCATTTGCGGGTAAAGATAATATAATGAAGGCTTACAACTATGCCATTCAAGAAAAAATGCGCTTTTTCAGTTACGGTGACGCCATGATTATAAAACAATGTCTTTCCAAGTCTTAAATACATCCGGTTATGCGCGAAGAGGTGAATTAACCACTAAAACTTGTGCTGTACAAACACCAGTATTCATGCCTGTTGGAACTTACGGCACTGTCAAAGGCTTAACACCTGAACACTTACATGACGTTGGCTTTGAGATTATTCTTGGTAATGCCTTCCACTTACATCAGAGACCAGGTCTAGAGACCATAAAAAAATTCAATGGTTTGCATGACTTTATGGGTTGGAATAAATCAATTTTGACTGATTCCGGTGGCTTTCAGATCTGGAGTTTGAATGACCTACGTAAAATTACAGAAGAGGGGGTTGAATTTAAGTCTCCATTAGATGGTTCGAAAGTATTTATGTCGCCAGAAAATTCCATCGATACACAATTGACCTTAAATTCCGACATAATTATGGCTTTTGATGAATGCACTGATTATCCGAGTAGTTATGAAGATGCCGAGCAATCAATGCATTTGACACACAGATGGACAGAAAGGTCATTTGATTACTTCCAAAAGCATCAAAAAGGCCATTTATTGTTTGGCATTGTACAAGGTGGTATGCACGAAGAGTTGAGAAAACAATCCCTTGCTTATATGAACAACTTACAACTTGACGGAGTAGCTCTAGGCGGTTTGAGTGTTGGTGAACCAAAAGAAGAAAAAACCAAAATTCTGAAATACTTAGCACCGCTACTACCAGAAAATAAACCGCATTATGTTATGGGTGTAGGGACACCCGAAGAGTTAGTGGAGGGTGTGAGATACGGTATTGATATGTTTGATTGTGTCATGCCCACTCGAAACGCTCGAAATGGATTCTTGTACACAAGTACTGGCATTTTAAAAATCAGAAATGCTGAACATAAAAACTCCACTAAACCGATCGATGAAAACTGCGATAGCTATACTAATAAAAATTTCTCTCGTGCTTATTTACATCATCTGGATAAATGTAATGAAATTCTTGCAAGCACCTTGATGAGTATTCATAATTTGGCCTATTTCAACCAACTTATGACCGATATTAGAAAATCGTTAGAGCAAAATAAATTTGAAGAATTTCTGGATTCCTTTTACGATATGAGGAGCTTAAAGAAGCCTGAACTATAGGAGCAACAATGAACGAAGCAGCAGGACCATCTTTTTTACCATTCATCATGTTATTGGTATTTTTTCTGTTTATTTATTTTGTAACAATCAGACCACAGCAAAAAAGGCAAAAAGAACATGAAGCACTGGTTTCTTCTCTAGAAAAAGGCGATGAGGTTATGACTTCATCAGGCCTTATAGGAAAAATTGAAAACATCACCGATCGGTATGTAAGTGTCAAATTAAGCGATCAAGTCGCCATAAATATGCAGAAAGAGTTTGTTGCATCCAAGTTACCAAAAGGGACTATAAACAGCATAGAGACACAGTGAATCAATATAAAGTTTGGCAAGTTGCACTCATTTATTCCGTACTTATCTTCGGAATTATCTATGCTCTGCCTAACTTTTTCCCTACCAAACCTGCCATTCAAATTGCGTTTGGCGATTCTTTGAAAGCCAATAATACTAATATTATTTCAGATCTCTCAAGTGAATTGGAAAACAAAAATGTTGCTTTCACCGATATACAACTTGAAGAAAACTCAGCCAAAATTATTTTTGATGAGGTAGCTGACCAACTGGCAGCAAGACGTGTATTATCAAGCTATTCGGAAGGAGAATTTATTATTGCTTTAAATTCTGAACCATCTACTCCTTCTTGGTTGAGCTCATTAGGTGGTAAACCAATTAATTTAGGCTTAGATCTTGCTGGTGGAATTCATTTTCTACTGGAAGTTGACACCGAGAGATATTCAGCTGAAAGATTATCTTCTGAAGGTGCATCCATTATTGACGATTTACAAGACAGGGGTATAAATGCAAATTTTGAAAGCAGTAATGAGAATATTAATCTCTCGTTCAGAAACTTTGATGACCTATCCAGTGCAAGAGACTACCTAGAAGAAACAAATTTCACCACTTCTGGTGCTAAATATAATGTCTTACAGAACAATAATGACCTTGAGTTGCAATATACCGATAATTATCTCTCAGAGATTGTCGATTACGCGGTTGAGCAAAACTTGGTTGCTTTAAGAAATAGAGTAAATGAGTTAGGAGTTTCTGAACCAATTGTTCAGCGTGAGGGTAAGGGCCGGATAGTTGTTGAATTACCGGGTGTTCAAGATTCTGCATCAGCTAAAAAGATCATCGGTAAAACGGCGAACCTTGAATTTAGATTAGAAGCTAGACCTACTGATTCATTTTTGAGGAAAGATAAATTCAATTATAAAAACTCTCTTAGTGCTACTGCATTCCTTGAGAAAATTATAATTATAACCGGTGACAACGTTACTAATGCACAAAGCAGTTTTGATGAGAGCGGTAGACCTCAAGTGAATATAAACCTTGATATTGATGGAGGTAGATCAATGCAGGATGCTACCAAAGATAACATTGGGAGACGACTTGGAGTTGTGATTGTGGAGGAGAAAACCAGAACATTCTTCGATGAAAACGATAATGTTATTCAAGAAAGTTATACTGAAAAAAATATTATCAGTAATGCCACTATTCAAGCTGCATTAGGCACTGCTTTTCGGATTACAGGCCTATCTTCTAGCAATGAAGCCAGTGAGCTTGCTCTCTTGCTTCGAGCTGGAGCGCTCGCTGCTCCAATGAAGTTTGTTGAGGAGCAGACTATTGGGCCGACATTAGGGCAAGAAAATATAGATAAAGGTTTAAATTCAGTGATTGTAGGTTTCATTCTGGTATTTATTTTTATGTTAATTAGGTATCGATTATTTGGATTTGCTGCAAATGTAGCTCTTATTTCAAACCTTGTCCTTGTAACAGCAATCATGTCACTTGTAGGTGCAACTTTAACATTACCTGGTATAGCAGGAATAGTTTTGACTGTAGGTATGGCTGTTGATGCAAATGTTTTGATTTTTGCTCGTATTTCTGAAGAATTAAAAGCTAACGTTGAAGTTCAAAGTGCAATTAAGAATGGTTTTAGTAAAGCTTTCAGCACAATTATTGATGCGAATATTACGACATTGCTAGTTGCAGTTATTCTGTATTCTATTGGAACAGGTCCCATAAAAGGATTCGCTATAACTTTGAGTATCGGGATATTAACCTCTGTATTTACGGCAATCTTTGTTACCCGCTCATTGGTTAACTTTATATATGGCTATCGAGATATAAAGGAGCTGAAAGTTTGATGAATATTCCTTTTATACAATTTAACAAATTTGGCATTATGGTTTCTTCAGGTCTGATACTGGTAACTTTAATCTCATTATTGTTTAAAGGTCTCAACTTAGGTTTAGATTTCACTGGTGGCATTTCTCTTGAAATGAAGTACGAACAGAAAGCAGATCTGGAGCGTATACGAGCCAGTATTTCAAAAATTGAAAACTCGAATTTTGTTGTACTCAACTATGGGAGTGACAATAGTGTTTTAGTAAAGTTTCAAAGCGATGAAGAATTAAGCATTAATGCCCAAACAGTAATAGATCAATTACAAGATGATGGCTACCTTGGCGAAGTAGTAAAGTCTGAAACTATCTTTCCTCAAATTGGAGAAGAATTAAGAGATCAAGGTGGTATAGCAATATTGGTGGCAATGCTGGTGATTTTGGTTTACATCATTTTTCGATTCCAAATAAAATTTGGTTACGGTGCGATAGCAGCTCTCTTTCACGATGTTTTAATCATTCTTGGTATTTTCTCAATATTTAACTTAACCTTTGATCTATCGGTCTTGGCTGCTCTTTTAGCGGTTGTAGGTTATTCCCTAAATGACTCAATTGTTGTGTCAGATAGGATCAGAGAAAATTTTCTCGATGAAAATAAAAAGGGCAGTTCAGAAGTTTTGCTTAATGATTCCTTAAACCAAGTATTCGCTCGTACGATTATAACTTCTTTTACAACATTGCTGGTTTTGATTGCTTTACTTATTGCTGGCGGTGAAGCACTAAAGAACTTTAGTTTAGCGCTTGCTGCTGGTGTAGTTGTTGGATCTTACTCTTCTATATTTATAGTGGTAAGGGTTTTGCTCTTAACTGGTCTTTCTAAAAAAGATATGGAGAAACCTAAAAATGAACCAGAGGAATCTTATTCTTTAGATTGATAGCCTGCTCTTACACACTTTGATAATTCTTTAAAGCATTTAGGTGCTGCAATTATCATGTGATCTGAATCATACGTATCAGGCACTCCATTAAAATCTGAAATTAAACATCCAGCCGATTGTGCTATGTATAGTCCTGCCAACCTGTCCCATAGCTTTAAACCATGACCCCAAAAGCCATCTAGCTTTCCTGCAGCACAATAGGCTATATCCAGTGAAGTGCATCCTGAGCGTCTGACTGTTACATCAAATTCATTTAAATGTTTATACGTTTCAAGTGGCTTAATAATATAGTTTTGATCTTTATTCGAATGTCCCGTTGAGCTGAGCAAAGCGTTTTGTAATGAACTTTTTGCACTAGACCTTATTCTTTTATTATTTAGAAGAGCACCAGTATCCTCCCCAGCACAAAATACATCATTTCTCACCGGATCTATGATTACAGCACATATAACTTTCTGTTCTTTTACACATGCTAGGGATAATGCATAGTGTGGGTATTGGTATATATAATTTCTTGTTCCATCGATTGGATCTAATACCCATGAGCACTCTTTTTCTGTAATACCATCAGTACCAGTCTCTTCACCAAAATAGCCGAAATCAGGATAATACCTTTGTAAGTTTTCAAACACTTTTTGTTCAACATATTGATCAAGGTTAGTGGAAAAGTCATTTGTGCCTTTCTTTATGATTTTTAGATTATCAATTCTCTTACTAAATTGTATTATTTCATTTGCACCTTCATATGCGGCATTTAGTGCTCTATTTAAGATTGGAGGCAATGACATAGTGAATATATTATGAGTTTAAATAAACAAGTCAAAATAATTCTTATTGAAACCACCAATAGTGGGAATATCGGTTCTGCACTAAGGGCAATGAAAACAATGGGAATCGAGAATTTATGTTTAGTAAGCCCTAAAGATTTTCCCTCAGAAAATGTTGTCACAATGGCAGCAAATGCAAAGGATTTAATCGCCAACATTCAAGTAACTCAAAACCTCGATGAGGCATTGGAAGGTATAAATTTTGTCGTAGGCACTTCTTCAAGAATGCGCAAAGTACCATGGCCTAATGAGGCTTTAGACAAAGTTGCTGCAACAATTGTCGCTGAAGCAAATAATAATACAAACATTGCAATTATGTTTGGCAGAGAAGATAGGGGTTTAACGAACGAAGAGCTGCAGAGATGCAATTTGCATGTGAATATTCCAGCAAATCCAGATTACCCAGTTTTGAATCTTGCTATGGCTGTTCAAGTTGTATGTTATCAACTTTATATTGAAAGTTTTAGAAATTCTAAAAACACACCTTTTGATCATTGGGACGTACCAATGGCTGAGGCAAATCACATTGATAGACTCATAACGCATTTCGTTGAAGTAGCTGAACAAACGGAAGTTTTTAATAAAGGAAATCCTAGACAAATCGGAGCGAGAATCAAAAGAATGTTTACCAGGATTGGTCTTGATGAAATGGAAGTAAATTTTATGAGAGGATTTCTAGCTGCAGTAGAAAAAAAACTAGAGGACAAATAACTTTAAAAATTGTAATTAGTAACTATAATTACCGAATGTGTCCCCATCGTCTAGAGGCCTAGGACACCGGGTTTTCATCCCGGCAACAGGGGTTCGAATCCCCTTGGGGATGCCAATTTTTTTAAAATTGGTGTCATGGCACATATTGTTCGTAATTCTCATATAAAATAAAAATATCAGATATTGAAAAATAAAGATTTATGAACTTAGCGTTAATAGTAATCAGCTACTATCTCTTTGCAGGACTATTTATAATTTTTTCACACATCAATAATTATAATTTGCTGATTAAAATCTCAAGTAATAAAATTTTTTTTAACAGCTATGTTTTTGTTGAGCTCATTATTTCTATTCTGCTCTTAATTCATTCTCAGTTAACAAGTAATCTGTTTTTAATGGTACTAGGTTTTTTGAATTTAATTTCGGCTCTCTATGCTTTTAGAATAAGAGAAGAGAGCAAGAAAATTATGAAAGAATTAGGAGTGACATACGATTATATTGGAATGTTCACATATTTAATACTAGCTGCTCTAATCTATTATTCGGACACTCTGCATTCACCATTTTGAGCTAAATCTGAAATTTAAGATTTTATAAAATTCTTTTATTGTTATTTAACACAAAAGGTTGTTAATGAGAATCATTCTCATTAATATACTTCCATGAATGAATTTATTATCGTTTTTAGAGAGTGCTTGGAGGCATCTCTAATAGTAGGTATCATTTATAGTTTCTTATCAAGATCCAATCTACATGAAGCACTTAAAAAATTATGGTTAGGTGTGGGTGCATCAGTTATAGCTAGCATCTTTGTTGCTATCTTGGTTGTATATTTAAAATCTACAGTAGGTGATACTCGTTACGAGAAGTTATTTGAGGCATTATTCATGTATGCTGCTGCTGGATTAATTTGGTACGTCGTTTTTTGGCTCTCGAAACATGTATCTGATAGAAAAGACCTTGAATCAAAAACAGAAACAGCATTAAAAATGTCATCATGGGGTGTCTTCTGGGTAGTTTTCTTTTCAATTTTAAGGGAAGGTTTTGAAACGGTAATTATGCTGCTTGCGCAGGATAGGGGAGACGGGTTTTCTTACGTTGGCTTCATAGCTGGTGCAGCTTTAGCTATTGCGATTGGTTACTTAATTGTTATAGGTGGAAAAAGGATAAATCTCAGACCATTTTTCAAGGGGACAACACTATTACTGGTTTTCCTAGCTTCAGGCATGATTGCTTATGGTACTCATGAGGGAGAAGAGTATTTAGAAAAATCAGGATTTATTCAAAAAGATGAAATAGCTAGACCATGGGATATTTTAAAACCATTTGATACAAAACCTGAGAATGGTATTTTATACAAATACGATGAAGCAAAAGATCTTTATTATCATCCCTTCTATGACAAAGGTTACATAGGTGAATTCGCCAAAGGTTTTTTTGGATACAATTCAAACCCAAACTACGTTGAGCTTGTTTTTTGGCTGCTGTCCTTAATATTTGGTATAAGAATGTGGCGCAAATTCTACGCATAAAGAAAAAATCCCTTTAAAATTTAAGATATGCATTTTTTTAAACGCTTAATAATAATTGTTTTATTACTGCCATCATTAGAAGCCAATGAAGGTTACGTTGACAATAATGGAGTTGAAATTTTTTATGTTGACCATGGGCCTGCCAGTAATGAGCCAATTTTATTAGTACAGGGTTTAGGTGGACAGCTTACATTTTGGCCGGATGAACTTATTTCTACTCTTCAAAATAATGGTTTTAGACCTATTGTTTACGATAACAGAGACGTAGGCTTATCAGAAAATTTTGAGGAGTATGGTCGACCAAATTTTGTTTGGAATTACACTAAATTTTATTTGGGTCTACCAATGAAATCTGCCTATTCATTAGCAGACATGGCAAGTGATGGAATCGCAGTTATCGATCATTTAGATTTAGAACAAACACACTTGTTAGCCATGTCTATGGGTGGCATGATCACTCAGAGGATGGTTGCAGATAATAAAGATAGATTTAAATCTTATGTGCTTATTGCATCAATGGCTAAATCACCAGACCTGCAAACAGCACCAAAAGGTGAATTAAGGAGATTGATCGAGGATAGATCTTTTAAAAATCAAACTATCGACGAAAGGGTTGATCGTTCAATAAGAATATTCGAGATTCTAGCCAGTCCAAACGTTGAATTCGATGAAGAAAAATTTAGAGAAGAGGTAATTAAGAATATCAACAGAAGCGACAATGAATCAGGATTCTCCAGACAGCTCATAGCAATCTTGGCTGATAAAGATAGATATGACGAAGTTAAATCAATTACAACACCAACACTAGTTATTCATGGCAAGTTAGACCCATTAATACCATTTGAAGAAGGCAAAAAGACTGCTGAATTAATACCTAATAGTTCATTCCTGGCTGTGGATTTTATGTCGCACTTAATAGATAAACCAGTGATGGATTATATTACTGAGCCTTTGGTAGAATTTTTGGAAGATAACAGTTAATTAAGAACAGCATAAGAACCGATTACTCTTAATTCCTCTGACATGTTTTCCAACTTTTCTAATAATTCAATAACTATTGCATCTTCGTAATAACCCTCAAAGTCAATGAAGAAAGTATGTAAGTATTGATTATTTCTTGAAGGTCTGGTTTCTATCCTTGTCATATTAATATTTAGTTCAGTAAAAGGCTTAAGAATGGACATAAGTGAACCTGGTTTATCAGCTATATTGATCATCACAGATGTTTTATTATGCTCAGATTTATCTTCTATGCTTTTCCCTATTACAAGAAATCTGGTTTTATTATCGTTACTATCTTGAATATTTTCTTGATGAGTGTGAAGCCCAAATAGTTCTATAGCGTATGTATTAGCTATACAGAATAAGTCTTTATTCTTGGTTGCCTCTGATGCTGCTTCAGCAGTACTTGTTGCAATAATTTTTTCAGCATCTGGAATATTTTTTCTTATCCAGTTATTGCATTGTCCAAATACCTGTGGGTGTGAGGTAATTTTTTTAATTGAATTTAGATCAGTATCTTCATTTATAGAGCATAAATTATGACTTACTGAAAAATTAAACTCTTTCAAAATTTTTAAGTCGTAATCTATCAGACAATTTAGAGATGAATTAATCACACCTTGGTAGGAATTCTCAAATGGTATTACTCCATAATATGAGTGGCTCATTGCAACTTTCTCGAATATATCTTCAATTGAAGGTAAGGGCATGTATGTAGCAGAATTATCAAAGATATTTCGTGCAGCTAAGTCGGAATTAGTACCTTCAGGACCAAGAAAGAAAATTTTCATCAGTGGATTGTAAGGTTTTTTAGACATAAAAAAAACTGAGCAAGCTCAGTTTTTTTAAAAATCGAGATCTGTGGGTGTCAAAAGTGAGATTACCTCTTGCATCCTTGAGTAAGATCTCTTTTACTCTCGGTGGTCAAGTTTGCTTTATTGCATGCTAAGCTCTCTTGAACTTTCACCCTTCAGGTCTCTTCCTGTGTAACGTTTCCTTTCCTTGGTTCTGCAGTTCCTTTCCAGTTCTCGTTACCGCTAGGTAATATCTAATTTATAATGTGTTAATTATTAAAGCAAGGGTTTAGTAAAAAAAATAGTACTTTTTTTTAAAAAATTTTTAAAGCCAGTAAAAATAGGCTTATTAGAGGTTAATAAATTGTAAATTATTTTTATTTGCTTAATTGAAAAATTTTAATTGATCAAAAAATGAACATTCTGTTTAAAATATATACAACATTAAATTTACTTTATTGAGTTATAATACAAAAATTATGAAAACTACAATGATTACAGGACCAACTGCTGGTATTGGTAAATCTATTGCTTATCAATTGGCTGAACGAGGTGAAAATTTATTATTAGTTGCGAGGCGGGAAGACAGGTTAAAAAGCATTTCAGATGAATTGGAATCTAAATTTAATGTAAAAGTTAATTACTTTGTTGCAGACTTAACACTTCAACAAGCTCCTAAAGAGATATATGCATACTGTCAAAATGAAGGATTAGATATATCCACACTTGTATTAAATGCTGGCTATCAAATAAATACACGATTGGACGAAGCATCTTTGGAAGAAGAGGAAGCGTGCTTGAGAGTTTTAGGTTTGTCAGTAATTATGCAAACAAAACTTCATTTAAGAGATTTAGTTGAAAGGGGAGGAGGTAATATTATGGTGGTTTCGTCTATAGCTGCTTTTGCTCCGACATCTAATGAATTCGCAGTCCTTTATGGACCTGTTAAAACTTTTATGAATAGATTCGTAGAAGCTATTAATAGTGCTTATAACAAAGACAACATCTACGCAACATCTGTTTGCCCTGGATTTACCACCACTGAATTCCACGAAATGAGTGGTACTCAAGATCGTATGGATAAAGTACCTTCATTTATGAAAATGAGCTCAGATGCAGTGGCAAAGGAGGGGATTCTTGGCATGTACAGAAAGAAAGAAATTGTGATCACTGGTTCTCTTAACAGATTTTTAATGAATTTATTGCGGTTTTTCCCGAGACCATTAATCAAAATAATTGGTAACGCGATAGCAGGTGGTAGATATAAATAGACTATACATTGTCTTAATATTTTTATTAGCTGGTTGCGTAGAGCAAAGCCCAGAGGATATTGCCCAAGATTCATTGATAGTTGATACCCACATTGATACGCCTTACAGAATTAAAACACAACTTGATAACTCTGATACCTATGAAGATATCGCTCAAAATACTAGTTATGACTTTGATTACCCTAGAGCACTGAGTGGTGGTTTAAATG
>OZSS01001295.1_pt1 | contig 11655 bp, 8 predicted proteins | sample 1779911 | NCBI WGS metagenome assembly OZSS01 (sample SAMEA2603589, study PRJEB24840) | metagenome | biome: Water; feature: Photic zone; material: Seawater sample | place: Mediterranean Sea | collected 2013-11-12 | depth 10 m | reverse complement strand
TTGGCCTATGGTGTAACTGGCAACACGTCTGATTTTGGTTCAGAAGAGTCTAGGTTCGAGCCCTAGTAGGCCAACAAAAAACCCGTTCTTATTTGAACGGGTTTTTTAGTTTTATCTTAATGCATCAGCTATTCCTGTTTTAAAGTGTTCCCAATCGGAGAAGATTTAGCTAAACAACAAAAAGGTTAGTATAAATAGTATAATTTGTAAAATTTGATTGTCATTCAATTTGAAATGATTCACAGCGCATTGTTTTGACAAGTGTTGAGAACTCCAGAAACAAAATGAAATAACAGCTCGGCAGATAAAGTACAAATGCAATTTAAAAAAGTAGTTTTAAGGTTTTCATACTATGTAAAAAGTTTTATCAAAGTGTCATAATTGACTAAAACCAGTAGAAAGACGCTAACTACAATAAATACAACATCTGATTTTTTTAACCTTTCAAGATGACTTACAGCATAAAAAACAGGCATTATCAATAAAAAAGCCATAATGCGATAATTAACCTACGTGTTTTCTTTTTTCATAACACAAGATTTAAGACAGTAAAGGGTTAAGTTTAAGCATAGATTTTAGAGGCGATTACATCAAATATACAAAATCCAATATTATTCCTATATTTGCCCCGTTTAACGGGAAGAGGTAGGGGGACAAAGTCCTCTTTTTTATTTTATGGAATTTACGAAAAGCGTACATGATTTGCTAGACGAAGCACTTGCCGAACAGCCATCGCTGTTTTTGGTAGATGCGCATATCGATAGTGCATCACACATCCGTGTGGTTTTAGATGGCGATCAAGGTGTGACCTTAGAGCAATGTATGCAAGTAAGTCGTCATATCGAGCACAATTTGGATCGTGAAGAACACGATTTTTCGCTTGAAGTAGGTACGGCTGGTGCGGCTTCGCCGCTCACAATTCCACGTCAATACAACAAACATGTAGGGCGTATTTTAGCCATCATAACCAATGATGACCAAAACATAAAAGGAACCTTGACCACGACTAACACAAACGGCATAACGCTGCAATGGAAAGCACGTGAGCCCAAACCTATTGGAAAAGGAAAACATACGGTTACCAAAGAGGCCGAAGTTTCCTTTACAGACATTAAAAAAGCAACTGTTCAAATTCAATTCAATAAGTAAGTATGGAAAATCTGGCACTTATAGAGTCTTTCTCGGAATTCAAGGATGAAAAATTCATCGACCGTGTAACGCTCATGTCCATTTTGGAAGAAGTATTTCGCGCTACATTAAAGAAAAAATACGGCACCGATGAGAACTTCGATATCATCATCAACCCAGACAAAGGGGATTTGGAAATTTGGCGTAACCGCATTGTGGTGGAAGACGGCGAAGTAGAAGAGCCCAACGAAGAAATCGAACTTTCTGAAGCACGTAAAATTGAGCCCGATTTTGAAGTTGGAGAAGACGTTTCTGAAGAGGTGAAATTGGCACAATTAGGTCGCCGAATGGTATTGTCGTTACGCCAAAATTTGGTAGCGCGCATCCACGAGCATGACAACACCATTATTTACAAGCAGTTTATTGATTTAGTTGGCGAGATTTACACCGCAGAGGTACATCACATTCGCAACCGTGTAGTTATTCTATTAGACGATGAAGGCAATGAAATCATCTTGCCAAAAGATCGTCAGATTCCATCCGACTTTTACCGCAAAGGTGATAACGTTCGCGGGATTATTGAAAGTGTTGAACTTAAAGGAACCAAGCCTAGCATTATTATGTCTAGAACGGCACCCAAGTTTTTGGAAAAACTCTTTGAGCAGGAAATTCCAGAAGTTTTTGACGGACTGATTACCATCAAAAAAGCCGTTCGTATCCCTGGCGAAAAAGCAAAAGTAGCCGTAGACTCCTACGACGATCGTATTGACCCAGTTGGTGCTTGTGTGGGTATGAAAGGATCGCGTATTCATGGTATTGTGAGAGAATTAGGGAATGAAAATATTGACGTTATCAATTACACCAACAACACGCAACTATTGATTACAAGAGCTTTGAGTCCAGCTAAGGTTGCCTCATTGAAAATTGACGAAGACAACAAGCGCGTTGAGGTAATGATGGATCCAAGCGAGGTATCCAAGGCTATTGGTCGTGGAGGGTTTAACATCCGACTAGCAGGACAACTTACAGGGTACGAGATTGACGTGTATCGTGAGGGTATGGAGGAAGATGTAGAACTTACAGAATTCTCTGATGAAATAGAAGCATGGATAATTGAAGAGTTTAAAAAAGCAGGATTAGATACTGCAAAAAGCGTGTTGGAACAAGATATAGAGGACTTAGTAAAACGCACCGACTTGGAAGAAGAAACCATTCAGGACGTGCGTAAAGTACTAAGCGCAGAGTTCTCTAACGAATAAACGCGTATTTTTTTAATTTTGAGCGCACAAACATTTTATGGCTGATTTAAAAACAATTCGAATAAACAAAGTACTTCGCGAGTTAAACATCTCGTTGGATCGTGCAGTGGAGCACCTTGCCGAAAAGGGGTTTCAGGTAGAGGCGCGACCCACAACCAAAATCTCGCAACAGGAGTATGAGCTTCTTTTGGGCGCTTTCCAAACGGATCGCTCTAAAAAAGAAGCTTCACATGAGGTGTTCGAAGAAAAGCGCAAAGAAAAAGAAGCCATACGAGAACAAACTCAAAAAGAAGCCCCACCAGAGCCTCCCGCACCAAAACCCGATACGGTAGTACGAGCGCAAAGTAAATTAGAAGGGTTAAAAACGGTTGGTAAAATTGATTTAAATCCAAAACCAAAACCAGCTCTAGCGCCTAAAGTTGAAGCGAAAAAAGAAAAAACTCCAGCGCCTAAAGTTGAAGTGAAAAAAGAAGAAGTTCCAGAGTATGCTCCAGCACCCACTGTTGACAAAAAAATCCCAGAACAGCCGAGTGGTAAAATAGAAACGCAGTATAAAAAACTTAGCGGACTAAAAGCCACAGGACAAAAAATCGATCTTGCACAGTTCAAAAACCCTGAGCCTAAAAAACCCGCTGAAGGAGAGGGGAATAAGCGCCGTAGAAAGCGAATTACTAAAGATACGGGGCCCGGAAACCGCAAGCCATCGCAAGGCAGGGGCGGACAAAAACAACAACGCCCAGTAGTTCAAAAAGAAGAGCCGACTGAAGAAGAAATCCAAAAGCAAATTCGAGAAACACTCGAAAAGCTTCAAGGAAAAACAACGAAGTCCAAAGGGGCAAAGTACCGACGCGAAAAGAGAGACTCTCACCGTCAAAAATCTGAGGAAGAAGAAGCACAACAAGAAGCCGAAAATAAAATTTTAAAAGTAACCGAATTCGTTACGGTTGGCGAAGTAGCCACTATGATGGACATAAGCTCTACCCAAATTATTTCTGCGTGTATGACGTTAGGAATTATGGTAACTATGAATCAACGTTTGGATGCTGAAACCCTTTCCGTAGTAGCAGAGGAGTTTGGTTATGAAGTGGAGTTTGTGACATCTGATATTGAAGAAGCTGTTGAAGAAATTGAAGACAAACCTGAAGATTTAAAACCACGCGCCCCTATTGTAACAGTAATGGGACATGTTGACCACGGAAAAACATCGTTACTAGATTATGTGCGAAATGCCAATGTAATAGAGGGTGAGTCGGGAGGAATTACGCAACACATAGGTGCGTATAGTGTGTCCTTAAAAAATGGGCAGAAAATAGCATTTTTAGACACACCTGGTCACGAGGCCTTTACTGCCATGCGAGCTCGTGGTACTCAGGTTACTGACTTAGTCATTATTGTTGTTGCTGCTGATGATGACATCAAGCCACAAACAAAAGAAGCAATTAGCCATGCCCAAGCGGCATCAGTCCCCATAGTGTTTGCTATAAACAAAGTAGATTTACCTACGGCAAACCCCGATAAAATCAAAGAAAGTTTGGCGGGGATGAATTTGCTCGTTGAAGATTGGGGTGGAAAAATCCAGTCCCACGATATTTCTGCAAAAACGGGTCAAGGTGTAGAAGAGTTGTTAGAAAAAGTATTGCTGGAAGCAGAGTTGTTAGAGTTAAAAGCTAATCCTGACAGGGCTGCGCAAGGCACAGTCGTGGAGGCCTTTTTGGATAAAGGCCGTGGCTATGTTTCTACCATTTTGGTACAGGCTGGAACGCTACAGGTTGGGGATTATATTTTGGCAGGACGCCACAGCGGAAAAGTACGCGCTATGCAAGACGAGCATGGACGTGAGGTTGCCGAAGCTGGGCCGTCAACACCCGTTTCAATTCTTGGACTTGACGGGGCGCCACAAGCAGGAGATCGATTTAATATTTACACAGACGAGCGCGAGGCGAAGCAAATTGCCGCAAAACGCACACAACTTGTTCGCGAGCAATCGGTTCGAACGCAACGCCACATTACACTAGATGAAATTGGACGTCGTATTGCATTGGGAGACTTTAAAGAACTCAATATCATTCTAAAAGGAGATGTAGACGGCTCTGTTGAGGCATTGACCGACTCATTCCAAAAGCTTTCTACCGAAGAAATTCAAGTAAATATTATTCATAAAGGAGTTGGCGCGATTACGGAATCGGACGTCCTACTTGCATCGGCATCAGACGCTATTGTCATTGGATTTAATGTACGCCCAATGGGAACGGCGCGTCAGTTGGCAGAAAAAGAGGAAATCGATATTCGTAGCTACTCCATTATTTACGATGCCATTAATGATCTTAAAGATGCCATGGAAGGCATGCTGTCTCCCGAATTTAAAGAAGAGATTACAGGGAATGCAGAAATCCGTGAGACATTTAAAATATCAAAAATCGGAACTATTGCAGGTTGTATGGTGACCGATGGGAAAATTCTACGCAATTCGGGTGTTCGTATAATACGAGAAGGTGTAGTGATTTACACCGGATCTTTAGAGTCACTCAAGCGTTTTAAAGACGACGTTAAGGAAGTTAGCAAAGGCTATGATTGTGGATTGCAAATCAAAGGATTTAACGACATTAAAGAAGGAGATGTTGTTGAAGGATACCAAGAAGTTGCCGTCAAGAAAAAGCTGAAATAAGCCTAAGGCTTTAAAACAAAAGCGGCTTTAAAGCGTCGTTTTACCCGAGTCAAAACCGCTAATGCTTCTCGCTCTGTGGCAAAACTTCCTGCTCTTATTTTGTAGTTAGGTGTTTCGAAAATCATCTCCGCAACTAGCTCCGGAAACAACGCATTGAATTGTTCAAGTACTTCAGTTGTTGATTCATGCACACCATAGTATACCTGAATAGTAAAGCGCTTTTTCGCAGCGTCTTCACGGTCTAATGCTATTTTTTTCTGCAGCAGTGTATCTAATTTTGCAGGCGCTTTAAGGATTGTTTTTGCCTCTTGGGCAAATAATGATGCATTCAAAACACACAGCATGCATATAATCAAGTGGTTAAAAGTTGTTTTGTAACATTTCATATCGGCACAAAAATACACGAATATTTGATTAATTTTTGTTAAAAATAGCCTAAACACATTTTTTGTAAATAGCTTAAAATCAATTAATTAGTAAGTTATTTAGACGAAATATAAATTACATCTTTAATTGCGTTGTGGTTTTTAAAATGAGGTCTGTGTCGTAATTTTGCATAGGAATTCATAAGAAGTGAATTTTATCAACAACTAACCCACCTATGCACAAGGACAGCTTTCTGGCTCACCTTCCGTTACTGATTCTCTCTTTTTGTTTCAGCTTTGTTGTTGCCGCACAAGAACCCGATGTTCAAAAAGGAAAAGCATTATTTAATGCAAACTGTGCAGCATGTCATAAATTAAACAAACGTGCTGTAGGCCCAGCTCTGGCTGGCGTCAGTGCCAAGTACGATAAAGAGTGGCTTTACACTTGGATTAAGAATTCAACAGCAATGGTTAAATCTGGTGACGCGCAAGCCGTTGCCATTTATGAGGAATACAATGGCTCTGTCATGACCTCTTTTCCACAGTTATCTAACGAGGATATTGACAATATTTTAGCCTATACAGACTACACACCACCACCTCCTGCTCCAGGCACTATGCCTGCTGCAGTCGCCGTTGAGTCTGAGAGCAGCTTAACTAACGACCTTGTTTTAGGCGTACTTGTACTTGTACTTGCCGCACTTGTGATTATGCTCCTCTTGGTTACAAAAACCCTTAGGCAAATTGCTGCTGCTAATGGTGTTGAAGTCGTTAAAGCAGAAAAACCAAAACGCATACCCCTTTGGAAAGCCTATGCACAAAATCCATTTTTGGTATTTGTATCGGTAATCTTCTTATTGCTTTCAAGCGCCTATGTGGGGTATAGTTATCTCATGCAAGTGGGAATTGATCAAGGATATATGCCCATCCAACCCATCCATTATTCACACAAAATTCACTCCGGCGACAATCAAATTGAGTGTAAGTATTGCCACTCATCTGCTCGTGTTTCTAAACATTCGGGCATACCATCGTTAAATGTGTGTATGAATTGTCACATGAACATTGCGGAGTATAACGGCGATGAAGATTTAGAAAAAGGATACACCAAAGAATTTTACACCAACGAAATCAAAAAGCTTTACAAAGCAGTTGGCTGGGATGAAAATACGCAAAGCTATACAGGCGAAACTCAGCCTGTTAAATGGGTACGTATCCACAACCTGCCAGACTTTGTATACTTTAATCACGCACAGCACGTTTCGGTTGCTGGAGTGGATTGCCAAAAATGTCACGGTCCAGTTGAAGAAATGGAGATTATGTACCAACATTCCTCGCTAACCATGGGATGGTGTATTAACTGTCACCGCGAGACAAACGTGAATGTAAAAGACAATGCATATTACACCAAAATTCACGAGGAATTATCTAAAAAATACGGAGTAGAAAAACTGACTGCTGCCCAAATGGGAGGATTAGAATGCGGTAAGTGTCACTATTAAGAACGAAAATATGCCCAACCAAAAGAAATACTGGAAAAGCGAAGTTGAGCTCAACGAGAAATCTACTTTGGTGGAAGAATTAAGCCAAAAAGAGTTTGCGCAAAAACTTCCTGAAGATCTTCTCGGATCTACTGAACTACCAGAAAGTGATACTTCACGACGCGACTTTTTAAAATATATGGGCTTTAGTACAGCGGCGGCAACCTTAGCCGCTTGTGAAGGCCCAGTAAATACGTCGATTCCTTACGTTGTTCAGCCAGAACAGATTATACCCGGGATTGCAAATTACTACGCAACTACTATTGTTGATGGTTTTGATACGGCAAGTATTCTTATTAAAACGCGAGAGGGTCGCCCGATTAAGGTTGAAAACAACACGGACGCTCCTGTGAACAACATCGCTAATGCGCGTGTTCATGCATCAGTATTGTCTTTGTATGACAGCATGCGTGTACAAGGGCCAACCCAAGCAGGCGTTGACGTGAGTTGGGAAACCCTAGAAGCTAATGTTGCTCAACAATTGACGCAATTGGCAGATGAAAAATCGCCTGTTGCGCTTATTACTCCTTCTCTGGCAAGTCCAACAACTGCTCAAATCATACGTGATTTTCAAGCAAAATTCCCAAACGTAACGCATTACGCTTACGATGCTGTTTCTGAAACGGCAGCGCTAAACGCTTTTGAACGCGCATACGGCAAGCGTGCCCTTCCAAACTATGATTTTAGCAAGGCAACTTGTATCGTATCCATCGGGGCAGACATTTTAGGCGATTGGCAAGGCGGAGGTTTTGAATCAGGATACGCCAAAACACGTGTACCCAAAGGCAAAAAAGGTAATGCTGAAATGTCAAAACACTATCAGTTTGAGGCAAATATGACGCTGTCTGGTGCCAATGCCGATTATCGTATTCCCACTTCGGCTGTTGAACAACAGTTTATTCTTGCAGCACTTTATGGGGCATTAACCAACCAAACTTTCCCAACCCCCCTTAGTGCTGAATTAAAGAAAAAAGTAACAACAATTGCCGCTGAACTTAAAGCTGCTGGAAATGGTGCGGTTGTAGTCACAGGTCTTCAAAATGAAGATGCTCAACGCGCTGCTTTAGCAATAAACGACGCGCTAGGATCGGCAGTTATTGAGGCACAATACAACACACAATTACGTCAAGGAGATGCGGGTGTTATTAACCAACTGGTTAATGACATGAGCGATGGAAAAATTGGTGGCGTAATTATGGCAGGTGTAAATCCAGCATATACGTTACCAAATGCCGATGCCTTTATAGCTGGACTCAAAAAAGCGAAGCTGTCGCTTGCTTTTAGTATGAAAAACGATGAAACAGCCATCCACAGTCAGTGGGTTGCTGCTACGCCACATTACTTAGAGTCATGGGGAGATGTAGAGATGAAAACAGGTCATTTTGCACTGACCCAACCAACCATTCGTCCACTTTTTGATACCAAACAATTTCAAGATGTTTTGTTATCCCTAAGCGGTAGCTCACAAAATTATGATGATGCGATTAAATCATATTGGGCTTCTACTATATTGAGCGGTACATCTTTCAATGAAGCCTTACACGATGGGTATTTTGTAGGGAATCAATCGGATAATTTACGTTATAGCGATAATGTTGATGCTCTTGTTCAGCGACTGGCACGTGCAAAGGCAAAGGCTGGTTTAGAGTTGCATTTGTATACCAAAACGGGTATTGGCGACGGACAACAAGCCAACAATCCATGGTTACAAGAATTCCCAGATCCCATTACCCGTATTACTTGGGATAATTACCTTACTGTTTCTAAGGCAGACGCAGAGGCGCTTGATCTTAAAAATATTAATCAATCGGACGGTGCTCTTGATGGCAGTATTGCCGAAATTTCGCTCAACGGAACGAATGTAAAAGCTCCTGTACTAATCCAGCCTGGTCAGGCTAAAGGAACCGTTGGACTCGCATTGGGTTATGGAAAAACAGCGGGGATGAAGTCCGAAATGCAAGTAGGAACTAACGCATATCCATTGTATCAGAATTTTAGCCCGGTTCAAACCGTTACAGTTACTGCTTCAGAGGGCATGCATGAGTTTGCGAGCACGCAGTTGCAAAACACGTTAATGGGTAGAGGCGAGATTGTTCGTGAAACCACTCTTGAAATATTTAACACAAAAGATGCGAAGTACTGGAACGCTATGACTCAGGTTTCGCGCGATCATGAAGAAATAGATGTTACCTCTAAGGAAGCAGATATGTGGCAAGCATTTGATCGCTCTATTGGACATCACTTTAATCTGTCTATCGACTTAAATGCTTGTACGGGCTGTGGTGCTTGTGTGATTGCATGTCACGCTGAAAATAACGTGCCAGTAGTTGGAAAACGTGAAATTCGTAAGTCACGCGATATGCACTGGTTACGTATTGACCGTTACTACTCATCCGAAGAAACGTTTGAAGCAGATTTAGAAAAAGTAGACAACATCAGTGGTTTAGGCGAATCACTTTCTACATTTGGTAAAATGGAAGACCCTTCTGCAAATCCGCAGGTCACCTTCCAGCCGGTAATGTGTCAACACTGTAATCACGCTCCGTGCGAAACGGTTTGCCCTGTTGCAGCAAGTTCACACGGTCGTCAAGGACAAAATCACATGGCGTATAACCGCTGTGTGGGAACACGGTATTGTGCAAATAATTGTCCGTATAAAGTACGTCGCTTTAACTGGTTCTTATATAACAAGAACGATGAGTTTGATTACCATATGAACGATGATTTGGGCCGTATGGTGCTCAATCCTGATGTGGTAGTTCGCTCAAGGGGAGTAATGGAAAAATGTTCTTTGTGTATTCAAATGACGCAAAAAACAATTCTTGACGCAAAGCTTGAAGGTCGTGAAATTAAAGATGGTGAATTCCAAACAGCTTGCTCTAATGCTTGTGGTACTGGAGCGCTCGCATTTGGAGATATCAATGACAAGGAAAGTAAAGTGGCACACCTCAAAGAAGATAAGCGAATGTATCACTTATTGGAAAGTGTAGGAACTGAACCTAATGTAATGTATCAAGTAAAGGTTAGAAATACTTAAGAAACGATTTATGGCAAGTCACTACGAAGCACCCATTAGAAAGCCCTTAGTTACAGGGAATAAATCGTATCATGATGTTACGGTTGATATTGCTGCGCCAGTTGAAACCCCCCCAAATAAACTATGGTTTTTGGCATTCGGAATTGCACTTACTGCATTTTTGTGGGGATTAGGTTGTATCATTTATACCGTATCAACAGGAATTGGTGTCTGGGGATTGAATAAAACTATCGGCTGGGCATGGGACATCACCAATTTTGTATGGTGGGTAGGTATCGGTCACGCGGGAACGCTAATTTCGGCGGTACTGTTATTGTTCCGTCAAAAATGGCGTATGGCCATTAACCGTTCTGCCGAGGCCATGACTATATTTTCGGTTATCCAAGCCGGATTATTTCCCATTATTCACATGGGGCGTCCTTGGTTGGCGTATTGGGTATTACCGATTCCAAACCAATTTGGTTCGTTGTGGGTAAACTTTAACTCGCCTTTACTTTGGGATGTATTTGCGATTTCAACGTATTTATCTGTATCGCTCGTATTTTGGTGGACGGGACTACTTCCTGACTTTGCCATGATTCGTGATAGAGCCATTAAGCCATTTCAAAAGAAAATTTACGGTCTATTGAGTTTTGGTTGGAGTGGACGCGCCAAAGACTGGCAACGCTTCGAGGAAGTGTCATTGGTGTTGGCTGGTTTAGCTACCCCACTTGTACTTTCTGTACACACCATTGTATCGTTTGACTTTGCCACTTCGGTTATCCCAGGTTGGCACACCACTATTTTCCCTCCATACTTTGTTGCGGGAGCCATTTTCTCTGGCTTTGCCATGGTAAACACGCTACTCATAATTATGCGTAAGGTTTCTCGATTGGAAAATTACATCACCTTGCAGCACATTGAATTGATGAATATCGTTATTATGATAACGGGTTCTATCGTTGGGGTCGCCTATATCACGGAACTTTTCATCGCCTGGTATTCTGGAGTAGAATACGAACAATACGCTTTCCTAAACCGGGCTACAGGTCCTTACTGGTGGGCATATTGGGCCATGATGACTTGTAACGTTTTCTCACCACAGTTGATGTGGTTTAAAAAACTAAGAACAAGTATTATGTTCTCGTTTATCATTTCGATTGTGGTAAATATTGGAATGTGGTTTGAGCGATTTGTGATTATCGTAACGTCACTACACCGCGATTATTTACCATCTTCTTGGACGATGTTCTCGCCAACATTTGTAGATATTGGAATTTTTATTGGAACGATTGGATTCTTCTTCGTGTTGTTCTTGCTTTACGCACGTACTTTCCCTGTAATTGCACAGGCTGAAGTAAAATCGATTTTGAAAACATCGGGAGATAAATACAAAAACACCCATAGCCATGAGTAGTAAATTAGTACATGCCGTTTATGACGATGATGATACGCTTTTACACGCAGTGAAAGATGTTAAAAAAGCGGATTATCGTATTGAGGAGGTTTTCACGCCGTTTCCTGTGCACGGACTTGATCACGCCATGGGATTAGCGGGTACGCGTATTGCCGTTATGGCTTTTATGTACGGAATCTTAGGGTTTGCAGTTGCCATTACCATGATTAACTACATCATGAAAACCTCCTCAATACGATAATCCGCTTTTTTAACATCTTTCAC
>OZSS01001289.1_pt1 | contig 11666 bp, 11 predicted proteins | sample 1779911 | NCBI WGS metagenome assembly OZSS01 (sample SAMEA2603589, study PRJEB24840) | metagenome | biome: Water; feature: Photic zone; material: Seawater sample | place: Mediterranean Sea | collected 2013-11-12 | depth 10 m | reverse complement strand
CCTCTGCACTCCATCCGTGGAAAGAGAGAAACGTGGACGGCCCACATTGCGCCCTCCCCCATAGAGATGTTTCATTTCAATCAGTAATTTGGAATCCTTATCCAATACCAATGGTTCAGCAAATTCCGCCTGGACCCAGTGAGCTTTTCCAAATTCCGGAGCGATTGCCCATCCATTGCGGGTATCCAAATTTCCATCAAACAATTGCCCAGGTAAAAATCCCCCCTGATTAAAATCAGCGACCACCCGGCCAAATTCCACTGGTTTGGATGCCCCCTCCACTTTTACGATCATTTCCGTAAGTACGAAATTGGGATTGGCATTGGTGGTATTTCTGCCTGGTCCATTTTGTTTCATCGACTTATGGAGCATGGTTTCCATTTGAAATGATTTCCAGATTCCTGCGGGTATGGATACTTCGATTTGGTAGGTAGACTTGTCTCCGGATTTGCCCTCCGCCAGCAGGCTGCCATCTTTAACGATTCGCAAGCTTTCCCCACCATCCGAAACTGCCTTTGTGGGAGTAAGTACCTGCCACTCGGACTCCTTAACTTGAGTTTCTTTCAATTGTTGCTGAGTCCACTTCTTGTAATTCTGATCTGCTTCCTTTTGCAGGATGGCAAGCTCCACTTTTTTAACCTTAAGCTCAGCATTCAGAGAATCCCTCTGCTTTTGTTTATCCGCAGGAAGGGGAAGTTCCATCTTGGGACCCCAAAAATCAAAGGATACTCCCTTGCCGCTCTTATTCTCGACTTCCAGAGGAGTATTATTGAAGAAAGCAAACATTTCAAAATATTCCTCCTGCGAGAAGGGATCATATTTATGACTGTGGCACTGGGCACATTCCATGGTGGTGCCCAGCCAGGTGGTACCGGTGGCATTTACCCGATCCACCACCTGATTTACCCGGTTCTCCTCCGGATGAACGCCCGCTTCCACATTACAGGTGGGGGTACGGTGAAAACCGGTGGCAATCTTTTGCTCGATCGTTGCATTTGGTAGCAGGTCTCCGGCAATCTGTTCAATAGTAAACTGGTCGAAGGGCATATCCTGATTGATGGCATTGATCACCCAGTCGCGAAATGCCCAACTATCCCGCAATTGATCCGCCTGAAAACCATTGGAATCAGCATATCTCGCGAGATCGAGCCATTGGCGTGCCCAGTGCTCCCCGTATCGGGGCGATGCCAAAAGACGATCGACTACTTTTTCCCGGGCTTGGGGAGATTTGTCCTGTATAAATTCTTCAAACTCATCGAGTGTGGGAGGCAATCCGGTCAAACCCAGGCTTACCCGTCGGATCCATTTTTCCTTTTTTTCAGGCTCACTTGGTACCCATTTTTTTTCCTCTAGCTTTGAAAGAATAAATTGGTCAACCGGGGTTTTTACAAAATTCTTGTCCTCCACTTTGGGTAAAGCAGGTCTCTTTGGAACCACATACGCCCAGTGCTTTGCATACTCAGCCCCGGAGGTGATCCATTGGCGCAGAAGTTTGATCTGCTCTGGCTTGAGGGAATCACCCTTGGGTGGCATCCGGTCATCCATATCGGTGGAAACCACACGATGGAGAATTTCACTTTCTTCCAGGTCTCCGGGAGCAATGGCAGGAAATCCTGATTTCCCTCCCTTGTAAGCATACTCAGCAAAGTCCAACCGTAGGCCACCCTGTGGATCATCCAATCCATGACAGGCAAAGCAATGTTCAGAGAGAATCGGACGGATCTGCCGATTGAAATCAATTTTGGCCTGTAACAGAGAAGGAAGGAAAAATAGAATAAATATTTTAACTTCTTTTATCATCTAGAGTAAAGAATTTGCGTACCGATTTGTTTCCAAAAACTTGCCTTCCTAGGGAGCATTGGGAGGTCCTCGACGTGGGCGAGGTTCTCCCTGGGGATCGGGTGCCCCCGATGCTTCGGCTTGTTCGCGCTGAGCCTGCATTACTTTAATATTCAAAACATCGGCCTCCACTTTTTTTCGGCGTTCCTCATCAGTGATGGATTGTGCCCAGGTAAGAGCGGTATCAGGATCTTTACGGGCAACTTCCCGAACAAAGCGCTGAATCGGTTCGTCCATCAGTTCACCGGATGGGAACTGATTCAGCCACTCGGCGGTGGCGATGGGGTCTTTTCGGGCCCACTGCGTGACCACTTCCTCCATACTCTCAGACCTTGCCTCACCTTCCGGCATTTTGGATACCCATTCCGCCGCCTCCGCAGGGCTATCCTTGGCCCATCGCTCGGCCACATCTTCGCTCACTCTTACTTTTACCTCTGATTCATCCATCTTCTCAACCCACTGGACAGCCCGGCCCAAATCATCCTTGGCAATCTTTTTGGCGATCTCCCCAAATGCAAAATTCTGAATCGAGCCCTCCGGAAGGTTATCCGCAAAATGAATCGCAACATCCTCACCCATCTGCCAGGTCCTTTCCACAAGAATGGACGCGGCACGGCCACGGTTACGCCCGTAAGGCAGGGTGGTCATTAGTTCCGAAGCACCAATAAGATCATTTTCGGACATACCACTGATTATAGCCGAGTAATAGGGATTGTCCTCGCCTTCGAAATTTTCCTTGGCCCATGCAATTGCCGATTCGGAATCATATCGTGCCCAGGAATCAAGGACAGAGCCGGTCCCTATTCTTTTATCAAACCCATCAAGTTTGTTGGACCATTCCAAGGCGGATTCTGGGTCAGACTGCCCCCAACTAAAAGCGAGTAAGCGAAGTTCGCTGAAACGCTGAGGCCCTTCCGGCAATTTCTCATAAATTTCTTTGGCCTGTTCGATGCTTTGAGGTGATCCATCCTCCAGAAGTTCTGAGAAGGCACGCAAACGAACAACCGGGTTGGAAGATTTGATTCGGTCCTGCAGATCAGAAGTCTGTGTTTCATAAATCCTTTCCTCTTCCCCACTTGGATCGGCTGCAATGATGGTATCCGGGTCTGACAATTCTGAGGAAGGTAGAACAGGAGGAGCCTTGACAGTGACTTGTGACATTCCCGCATTCTTTTTGGCGATCACCGCATTATCATCAGGTGATGCCTGGTTTACAGCTTGGGGATAAGCCGAGCCAGAACCTTGCTCCAAACCCAGCCAGTAAGTCAGCAAGGCCGAGGCTATCCACAAAAGTGCAATAAAAGCTTTATTCATTATTTCATGAATCGTTGGTTAAGTTTCTGCTCCTAAGAGTGAGGAATTGGTGAATCGCAAGCAAGACCCAAGCGAAGATAAATGAAAATCCGCCAAGAGGGGTTATCTTAATCAATCCCTCCGGTCCCCCAAATACCCACGCATAAATACTGAAGCAAAAAAGAATGACTCCCAGGAACATAAGAATCCCGGAAACGATCCATAATTTTGCTTTTTTCTGATCAATCCTGACGATTCCCAAAACAAACAGGGCCAAGCCATGAAACATCTGATAATCGACCGCATTTCCCCATGCCCCTTTCATTCTTGGAGTTTGGGAGAATGCATCATCAAGGCCGTGTGCCCCGTATGCACCCAAACCAATTGCCATGGTCACGAATAATGAACCAATAATCCCAAGGCTCGGATATTTCATACTTCCATATTCGAGGAGGATTTATTGGTTTGATCGCATAAATTCATTATTCATAAGTTATTTCCATGAATGATAACGGCAAGAAGAAGTATTTAGTGGCAGACTTGAAAAATATAACGCCTATGCCCTGCCCTTGTGGTCAGGCTCGGAGGGCTTTTATCGAACCGGGTAATGACACCGCATCCTTTCATATTGTCGATATTTCTGAAAACAGCCGCCCCCATTATCATAAGAAGATGACCGAAATCTACCATGTACTGGAAGGAAGAGGAACCCTTGAGCTTGATGATGAGAGACTTGAGCTAAAACCAGGAATCACGGTAATGATTAAACCCGGGTGCATCCACCGGGCCGTGGGAAAACTGAAATTAATCAATGTTCCCATCCCCACTTTTGATCCTGCTGATGAATGGTTCCCGGGAGAGGGAACCGAAACCGCTTAAAGATTCATCCCAAACTTGGCCAACGCTTTAGTCATTAGCAAATAAAGCACCCCAGTTATGGCAACCCCGGCTGCTAAAGATGCGGGAAATGAGATTCCTTTCTTCATCATCCAGGGCATCACTAAAAACATCGGCAGGGATGGAAGCACATACCAAAAAGTTCCCTCTGCATGGGCGGCAATTTTTTCGGTTTCCACTTTTTCTCCATACATCCAGACCATGCCCAGCACGGAGACCAAGGGCAACGAGGCAATCAGGCTGGCAAGCAATGGAAGTTTTTTCGAGAGCTCCGAAATCAGGACAATAATACCCGCAGAGACCAGTAGTTTGACGATATACCAAATCATATAAGTTAAGAGTTTGAGGAACTTTCTTCCTTCGCCAAGTGAATTGTCTGCGTCGGAAAGGCAAATTCAATCCCCGCTTCATTAAACCGTTGCAGAATTTCCATATTTACCCGTTCGCTGAAGTCCATGTAATCCCAGTATGCGGGTGGATGATACCAGTACATACATTTAAAATCGAGCGATGAGGCAGAAAAATCACTAAAGTAAACCCGCGGGAGCAGTTCACCTTTTGGGTCCAATCCCTCATGATCCTTGAGAATGTCTTCCAGGATTGTCTTCGCTTCCTTTACTTTTTCAGGAGAAGTATCATAGGTCACCCCAATCGTAAAAATTCGTCGAATGAATGGCCGTTTGGCAATATTGTGAATCGATTTATTGGCCAATTCCCCATTGGGAATGGTTACCTGATGACCATCCAACCGACGCAGTCGGGTCGAGCGTAAGCCCACTTCCTCGATTGTGCCATCATGCCCATCGTAATTAATACGATCACCCAACCCGAAAGGCTTGTCTGAAAAAATGACCAAGGAACCAAAAAGATTTTTGATGGTATCCTGAGCCGCCAAGGCGAAAGCCAAACCACCAAGTCCCAGACCGGCAATCAGGGCACTTATCGGTTTATCACTCAGTGACTGGGCAATACTCACCACCGCAAACAGAACCACCGTAACCCGTAGACTCTTTCGCACGATGGGAACGAGCATATCATCAAATTTACTCTCGGTTTTCTCAGTCTGCCGGGTAAGCCAGGAACTGGGTACTTCGACCAAATAATAAGCAAGCAACGCCACCGCGACCACCAGCAATACTTCCAACCCGGTGAAAACCACCGTTTCAGCCAAGCCACCCGTCTCCCCAAGATAAATAAAATAAACTCCGATTTTGATCCCGGCCCATACTCCGAGCAGAGGCAAAGATTTCCCCAGGGAATTCAGGAAGACCTTCCGGGTGGAACCTTCTCTCGATGAACCGGCAAGTTTATGGGTCCAGGCTTTAATAATCCGGGCAATCACCCAGACCACGAAAACGCAGACAAAAAAGAGGAGGATTTGCCCCCAACTATTTCCTGCAATGACTTGATGGTTCATCCAGTCCGGTAATTGATTTACAAGTGCCAAAGTATTCACATCCAAATTTGTTAGAATTATTTAAACTCTTAGTATACAACATCGATCGAACAAAAGAAATCAATTTGCAAACGAAGAATGAAATCATCCGTTCCAAGTTTATGGAATTAGCCCGCAAGCGAGGTCCCGGGAAAACTTTCTGCCCGTCCGAAATCGCCCGCCAGGTTGAGCCACAGAACTGGCGTGCCCGGATGGAAGAAATCAGATCAGTCGGCCAAGAACTGGTTGCTGATGATTTTTTACTTTGCACCCAAAAAGGAAGCCCCGTCGATCCGGAACAGGCAATCGGGCCCATTCGCTTTGGGCTTTCCCCTACCTGTCCCACGGAAGTATAAGTAAGTCATGAGCCTGCCGCCATCATCCCCCCCCCGCATCATCAAATAAGAAAATTCGTCCGGTCATCAGTTGCCTCCTCAAGCATGGGGAGGAAGTACTCATCCTGAAAAGGTCGAAACATGTGGGTAGCTTTCAAGGCTATTGGTCCTGCATTTCAGGATATTTGGAAGCAGGAGAAGACCCTCAGCATACGGCATACCGGGAAGTTTTTGAAGAAACTCAACTTCAAGAAAGTACCATTTTGGAAACCATTTACGCCGGTCCCTTCTACCCCGAAGCCGATGATGTAATTTTTGAAACTCACTGGTTTCTCCTCGAAACCAATACAAAAGAGATCACCTTGGACTGGGAACACGATGAGTGCCGATGGGTTACACCGGAAAAATTTTCTGGCTATCAGGTCGTGCCCTGGCTACCTACCCTGACTGACCACTTGTTTGCCAAGCGGTCAGCCGGATAAATTCTTCAGACTACTCTGCGTCCGGTGCAGATGTCTTGTCAGCCTTATCCTTACTCGTTACCGGAGATAAAACCGGCTTGGCGGTAAAGGATTTGAAAAGCTGAAATAATGGAGAATCGGTCGATAAGATCAAAGAAGTGTCTTTGCTGAGGACTTGCTGATAGCTTTCCAAAGTCTTGAGAAAACCATAGAATTCGGAGGTTTCGGGCCCCTGATCATACGCTTCTGCATAGATGGCAGATGCCTTGGCATCCGCCTCCCCGTAGATTTCCTGAACCGTCTTGTAAGACACAGACTCAATCTCCTGTAAATCACGCTCTTTCTTACCGATAATCTTGGCTGCTTCTCCAGCACCCTCGGAACGGAAACGGGCCGCAATCTGCTGACGCTCACTGACCATCCGCTCGTAAATCCGGCGACGAACGGTTTCGTTATAATTGATCCGCTTGAATCGTACATCCAACAGTTCGATTCCAAAATCAGCCAATTTGGCCGCCGCATTCTCGAAGATTTGTGCTTCCACTTTTTCCCGGCCCACTTTGATGGGATAGAGAGTACTTACCTGATCGGAGGCCTCGCCCAAGGTTTGATCAGTCTGAGCCACCCGGTCCTTGGTCGTGCGGACAATCTCGGTCAATTCATGCTTAGCCACCGCATTCCTTGTCTCACTTCCCAAAATATCATCGAGACGGGTCAAGGCACTACGCTCATCGCGCAGACGCAGAAAGTATTGCATGGGATCACTGATGCGCCAGCGGGCAAAAGTATCGATAATAATGTAGGTCTTATCCTTGGTGGACATCTCATTGGAAGGTCCATCCCAGGGAAGAAACCGTTTTTCAATCCGATTGACTTCCTGGATGAAAGGAATTTTGAAATGCAGGCCCGCTTCGATTACAGGCTCACCCACAGGTTTACCAAATTGAGTAATGATCACCTGGTCGGTCTCCTCCACCACATAGGTGCAGAGGTAAAAACCGATAAAGGCTAAAATAATGGGTATCGCTGATAATTGTGCCTTCATCTAACACCTCCATTTCCGTCCTGATTCAATTGAAGAAATGGCAGAATTTGGCTGGCATCCTCGTCTAAAATTATCTTTTTTCCCATCTTGGGAACCACTTCCTTCATCGATTCCCAATAAAGCCGGGTTTTGGTGACCTCCGGGGCTTTTTTATACTCGCCAAACATAGCGTTGAATCGTGCCACATCACCAAGTGCCTCATTTACCCGTTTGAGGGCATACCCTTCCGCTGCCTGGATCTTCTGGTCAGCAACACCCCGGGAACGGGGAACTTCCTGATTATATTCACCATTAGCCTCATTGATCATCCGTTCACGCTCCTGCTGAGCCTGATTCACTTCATTGAAAGATGCCTGGACGGGCGGTGGCGGATTCACATTTTGCAGTTGGATCTGGTCAATACCAATCCCGAGCTCATATTTTTTAACCGCTGCTTCGAGACGCTCACGAGCCTCCTCTTCAATTTCCTGACGACCGATGGTAATGACTTCATCCACGGTACGGTCTCCCACGACCGTGCGCATCACCGCCTCGGAAACATGACGCAAGGTACTCTCCGGGTTCATTACCTTAAAAAGAAAGAGCCTGGGATCATTGATACGATACTGGACGATCCATTCGACCTCCGCCGCATTGAGATCTCCGGTCATCATGCTCTTTTCCCGGCTACGGGTACGGCTCTCCGCAAATTGACTATTATTGTTACCACCTGGTGTGCCAAATCCATACTCCTGTTTGAGCTGTCTGCGAACCGGAAGCACATACACATTGTCCACCCCGAAAGGTAACTTGAAGCGCAAACCTGGCTCCACTGTCTTTAAATACTTACCGAATCTCAAAACCACGCCCTGAGATTCCGCCTGTACGGTATACATAGAGGTGATGAAACCAACCACCACCAATAACCCGACCAATATCCAGAGGACAAAACCCTTTCGAAAAAGGTCGGGAATGTTAACTTCAATCTGTTGACTCATATAATCTCTTTAAACCCGAAACCGTTGCTAAGGTCAACAAGGAGCGACCTTACTTGATTTCATATTTCCTCCGCATCGATCTTTCCACCTCCACGGCATCATAAGCGAAATCATCCCCGGGTTTTTCTTTGAGCATGCGAACCGTCTTTGTAACAAATGGGATATCATCCACAAAAGGCTCATCCAAATGGTAATGGCGATGAAAAGGGTATGCCCCTCCGGTGTGCCTCAGGGTGCTCCCAGACTCCGAATCGACGACCTCAAAATAAGTAAAGCCCGCTTGCCTGGTCACTTCCGCACAACGCAACAAACATAGATCCCCAGTCGCCGGATGGTCCCCTCCCTTAAAAGTTACCCGCTTCAAACCATCGCCCAGGCTTGTCTCATCATAATAGGATGGCCCATATAAACTCCCCATTCCACAACCAGAGAAGAGTAGAAAGGCAAAAGAAAGAGTGGCTACAAAAGATTTCATGTCTTTAAAAATCTATTTAGCACCCGGCCAACGGGCAAGTTGGAACCGCTTCAGGATGCAAGCTTCTTGGCTTCCCGCTTACGGATTGTGAAATCAAGAATCCTTTTTCGCAGACGAATACTTTTCGGCGTCACCTCGACCAATTCATCCGGTGCAATGTATTCAATCGCCCGTTCGAGGGAAAATTTAATAGCCGGAGTAAGAGCCTCACTTTTATCGCTCCCTGCTGCCCGGTGATTGGTCACATGCTTCGCCTTGGTCGGGTTAACCGGTAAATCTTCGGTGCGTGGATTTTCTCCCACGATCATCCCTTCATATACTTCCTCGCCCGGACCCACGAATAATTTTCCGCGCGTTTCAATATTTCGCAGGGCATAGGTCATGGACTCTCCCTTTTCCATCGATACCAGAGTACCACTCCTTCGGGTACGAATATCTCCCGAGTCAGGGCGGTATTCCTTAAACAGATGGGACATGATTCCTTCCCCACTGGTCAGGTTGAGCAGCTCAAATTCAAAACCAATCAGACCACGGGTAGGGATGGTTGCTTCCAACTGGGTCCTACCCCGGTTGGCGGAAATGGACTCCACAATCCCTTTCCGATTGGCCAGCGACTGCATGCATCCACCGACCGCCTCATCGGGAACTTCGAGATAAACCGTCTCAAATGGTTCGTGGGAACGACCATCAATATCTTTCTTAATAACCGTCGGACGGCTGACCAGGATCTCAAAGCCCTCCCTTCTCATCTCTTCCACCACCACAGCCACCTGCATGGCTCCACGGGCATTCACTTTAAATTCCGTCGATTCGCCGGTATCCTCAAACTTGATCGAAATATTGGTACGGGCTTCCCGGATTAAACGCTCACGAATTTCCCGCGAAGTCACCCGGGCCCCTTCCCTTCCGGCCATCGGCCCATCATTCACTGAAAAAGTCATCGAAACCGTCGGTGGATCGATTTCCACAAAAGGTAAAGTTTCCGCCTCCTCGTTACTGGCCAGGGTTTCCCCAATATCCAGTTCTTCGAGCCCGGCAATACCCACGATATTGCCAGCCACTGCTTCCGTTGCATCCTGTGTAGCGAGAGCGGAATATTCAAAAACTTTGGAAACTTTTCCACGAATCGGATTTTGGTCCTTATGTAATCGCCAGATGGGATCGCCCACCTTTACCCGACCGGACAGCACCTTACCGATTCCGATCCTTCCGACATAGTCAGACCAGTCGACATTGGAAACCAGCATCCGAAAATTATCGGACTCTTCAATCTTGGGTGGAGGCACCGAATCCACAATTGCCTGAAACAACGGCTGCATATCGGTATTTTCATCTTCGAGTGCCGCACGAGCATAGCCATCCTTGGCACTGCCATAAAGAAAAGGGGCATCAAACTGGTCTTCCTTGGCCTCAAGTTCCAGGAAAAGTTCCAATACGGAGTCCTGCATCTCCTCAGGTCGGGCATTAGGACGATCAATCTTGTTTACAAACACCACCGGGTTCAATCCGGCAGCCAAGGCTTTTTGTAGTACAAACCGGGTCTGTGCCTGTGGGCCCTCGTAGGCATCCACTACCAACATCACCCCGTCCACCATTTTCATCACCCGCTCGACCTCACCACCGAAATCTGCGTGGCCCGGAGTATCCACAATATTAATCAGATACTCTCCCCAGCGGACGGATGTGTTTTTCGCCTTGATGGTAATTCCGCGCTCTCTTTCCTGAGCCATAGAATCCATGGCCCGTTCATCCAGAGCCTGATTTTCGCGAAAGGAACCGGATTGCCTGAGCAATTGGTCCACAAGGGTGGTCTTGCCATGATCAACGTGTGCGATGATTGCCAAGTTACGAATGCGGTCTGGTGTAAGAGAATTCATGAAATAAAAGCCCGCGAAACTATCGACCCTTTGCCCTTCTTACAAGACTTGCTTTTGAACTTAGGCTAAGAACAGTGATAAAAAGGTTAGTACGAGTAAAATAAATCCGATGAGAGCATACCTGTATGCATAGCTCAATTTCCGATATTTATAAGATAAAACAATACCACCTTGATAAATATCTTTTGCCAAAAAACGCCTCGCTGAGTCATTACAAACAATACTTTTTGCAACATGATCTAAGTATTCATCCTCTTCGAATCCAGCGAATGCTCCAAAGAAGAGGGGATTACTAATTTCATCAATGCTACATTTTCTATTATCTGATTTTGGTAAACTTGGCATAACCACAAAGATTCCTAAAGAAATGGCAATGACCTCTGCAGCAAAAAAAAGTAAAAGTAAAACCAATGTTATTAGTTCTAAGGATTCAAAAAATTTATCAGTATTTATATAAATAAGACGATTACCTAGCAAGGTAAGCATAACAAGAATTAAACCGGAAAGAATTTGGGCTTTCTGGTCAGCAAGTAATATGAGTTGTGCCTGCTTCTGGTGAGCACATCGTAAAGTATAAATTACATCTTTGTCTGGTGTTTTTTCGATGGGAGAGGTTCGCTGTCTAGGTTGGCAGGCCTGGCGCGACGGGAGGATCTGTGAGGATGGGCATGATCGATGCACTTGCGGTGAGACGTTTTCTAAGTGTAAAGTCTGGGGGCGAGTCATTGGTGAGCTGTCGAGATTGGATGGCGTGGATTATTATGATTCTCCTCTATTACTACAGTTGCGACTGATTGGGAGACAGGATTATGAGTCGGCATATAGTATATTCAACCGGATACATCGTGAGGTTTTGCATCGTTCAATTTATAGCGGAATGCCTAATCTTGTGAATAAAATCTTATGCTCGTTACGATACTGGGGCGTTATGCTGCTTGTTTACATATCGAAAAATAACCCCCGACCTATGGAACTTCCCTAATTATACGCAGCAAGCCAAGAGAAAATGTCCCCCCCTTTCATCTGCAGCAC
>OZSS01001288.1_pt1 | contig 11677 bp, 8 predicted proteins | sample 1779911 | NCBI WGS metagenome assembly OZSS01 (sample SAMEA2603589, study PRJEB24840) | metagenome | biome: Water; feature: Photic zone; material: Seawater sample | place: Mediterranean Sea | collected 2013-11-12 | depth 10 m | reverse complement strand
GGTATGTGACGCCAGAAGCTATTGAAAAAATTGCGCTAAATACTAAATATAATAGGGGACCTGCTTACGAATTTGCTTCTGTTAATGACACAATTTACAAAGACGGTTTGAATACCCAGAATGCACTGAAAAAAATGGAAGAATTAAGCAAAGATGACGCTCCATTTTTTTTGTCGGTTGGCTTATCTAAACCACACCTTCCATTCACTGCTCCAAAAAAATATTGGGATATGTATCCAGCTTCAACTATCAAACTAACAGACATAAAAGAACGCCCTAGAAATGGATATAATAAAGCTATCAGGACGGGTGGGGAACTTAAAAACTACTATGGAATGCCAGAATTGTATGATGAAATTGATGACAATATGGCTTTGAAACTTCGTAGAGCATACTATGCTTGTATATCATACGCCGATGCACAAGTAGGGAAACTCCTCGATAAGCTAGAAACCTTGGGCATTAGGGACAAAACAATTATAGTATTATGGGGTGATCACGGCTACAAACTTGGTGACTATAACTCATGGTGTAAATGGACTAATATGCATCTTGACACCAATATTCCGCTCATATTCAGTATTCCAGAAGGAAAACAAAATAGTGTTTCAAAAACCCCTGTGGCTGCACTTGACATATACCCTACTCTTGTAGAACTCAATGGAATGCAAAAACCTAATCATTTAGATGGGCAAAGTATAGTCACGTTACTGAACAAACCTGATACTCAAAAACAAAGAGTAGTATTTAGCATCTGGCCTATTAAAAGAGAAGATTACAGTAAAACCATAATGGGGTATGCGGCCAAAACAGCAAGATTTAATTATGTAGAATGGATTAAAATGAGTTCAGGTGAAAAAGTTGGCAAAGAATTTTTTGATCGCCAAAAAGATCCCAACGAAACCTTAAATTTAATTGATAATATTGAATATACTGAAACCATAGCTTTTCTTGCTGAAAAGGTGGCTGAACGAATACAAGGCACTAATCATGACCACCCCTTTAAACAAATCGATTAAGCACCCTTATAAACAAATCTTTAAATTAGTCAAATAACCAAATTATTGGATGTCTCACTGGTAAATTCCTAACAACTTCGGGATGAATTGGATATGCAGGTAATTCAAGGTAAGCATTGAGATAATTTGAATTATTATATGCTGCTGCACCAAATAATAAAGATGGATGACAAACTGGCCATTCATTCCAAATGTAAACGTCTTTAGCGAATGGCCATATCGTCTTATCTTCAATATATGGGTATATATATTCTAGCCCCTTTTTTAAAGATTTTCCATCCTTTGTTTCATACTCAAATAAATTGTCTTCAGGAGTAGATAAGATTTGTGCTACATTGAAAAATGCATCAATATTAAATAAAGAATATCCATATGGCTTGGTTCTTTTTAATTCAAGTGGAAAACTGCCATCAGTAGCCATTTGGTTTGGAAGCAGTATATTCTTAAACCGATCTATACACAATTTCTTTATTTCTTCATTGTGAGTTAATACTGCCATTGAAGCTGCGGTTGCTGCCCAACTAGTCCCATGATTATTCTTCGAATTCATTTCTAAAATTCCATATTCGTGAGTAGTCATCCATGTTAGAAATTCGCTAAACCAAGTTTTGATTTTATCAGATTGTTCAGGTGAAATACCTCCCTTATCAGAAAGTACTTTCACAGATCTAGTAACTTCTACAAAATGGTAAGCATCTATCAACCCGATGCTACGACCTGTAACTTTTCCTGAAATTGCTTGTGCATAGAGCATATTCGGATTCATATTAGTTTTAGTATCCACAAACCATGCATTTAAATGTTCCAATGCCTTACCTGCATAAACATTTTCATTTGTAAGCAACCAAGCAGAGGTTAATGTAGCAGTAATCTCACTCAGTCTGATCATTGCATGTCGATGAGACGTGAAATTATTTGGGTTTGTTTGCCCGTCACGTTGTTGATAAGCGCCTCCCGGATTCTCTGGGTTTGGCCACCAATAATCTCCTTCAGAATAAAAATCATGTAACCCTCCGGCACTGCGCTCACAGTGTGCATCAGTAACAGTAACAGGAGTTGAATTCAAATATATTTTCGCTCTTGCAATTTCTGTTTCTTTAAAGGCCTTAATAATCAAATCTATTAATTCTTGAGCTTGTAAATTCAATGGCAAAAGAGCAAAAATGAATACAGCAACAGAAAACACAAAAGACATTTTTTTTTCTAAAAGATATTTATTGATCATTTCAAGGGTTTTTTATTTATTTTTATGAAAAGCAAGGTTATATTTTTGGTTTTTCATCTGCTAAAAATTAAATTACAAATATCAATAAGATTATTTTTCTTTTAATATGAACAAAAGAACCTGTCTTAAATGGAATTCAGTTTATTAAAAAAACTAAAAATATGTTTAATTATATACCCAAAAATTTGAGTCACAATTTATTCCCAAAAATAATTTTAATCGTTAGAGGTATTTTTTCAGGGTATCGTGTTTAAAATATTTAATTACTAAATAGTTTTGAAAATTGAGCTAAGTTTTCCGCAATTGAGTTCGATATTTTTGCTGTATGCGCTACAAAGAAACGCCTTGAGAAATCAAGGCGTTTTTCTTTTAAGGTCCAACGAACGAAGTGAGTTAATCTAGCGAGTGATCAGGAAATTGTATCGCTTCGTAATTATTAATAATTTATTAAAGATCTAATAAAATACAGCTTGATTGGGATGCCTACATTTAGATATGAAAAGAAAACTTGAAATTGTTGTCATTTCAGATACGCATTTAGGCACCATTGGTTCGAGAGCTAGAGAGCTCAATAAGTATTTAAAGAGCATAAATCCCGAAAAAATCATTCTTAATGGAGACATCATTGATATATGGCAATTTAGCAAACGTCATTGGGACAAATACCACACAAAACTTATAAAACAGCTTCTTAAATTTATAGCTAATGGGACGGAAGTACACTATATTGTTGGCAATCACGACGAGTCATTTCGACGCTTTTTGAATTTTGAATTAGATGGGTTTAAAATAACCAACAAGCTAAAGCTTGAAATAGATGGAAAAAAGGCGTGGTTTTTTCACGGAGATGTATTTGATGTCACCATGCAACACGCAAGGTGGATAACAAGACTTGGAGGCTTCAGTTATGATGCCTTAATTTTTCTAAACGCGTCTGTGAATTGGGTTTTAAGCTTGCTGGGGAGCGAAAAAATTTCATTTTCGAAAACCATCAAAAACAAAGTTAAAGCCGCTGTTTCATACATCAATAAATTTGAGGACACCGTAGGAGAAATCGCAATTCGTGAGGGTTATGATTATGTGGTTTGTGGACATATCCACCAACCCTGCATAAAAACAATTAAAAACAACAGCGGAAGTGTTCAATATCTAAATTCTGGAGATTGGATTGAAAACTTGACTTCTTTAGAGTATCATAACAAAACATGGGAATTATTTCAGTACGATTTAAGTTCGATTAAAAATCAAGACCTCGAAGAAGAGGCATACAAAGGGACAAAGGAGCTTTTTTCTGAACTAGTAACAGATTTTAATTTAGACACAAACGCTAATTAAAAATTCGCTTAAAAAAAGCGGCTTTGGACCTAAGGTTTCAAACTACTCACCCACTATATTTTTTTTAAAATCCGTATGCAGCGTGGTCTTTAATTCCAATACCACGTCTGCGAATTCCTTTTGGTTTGCAACATTGACGTTTTCGTCCTTATTAGATCGGTGATCGTAAAGCATGGAAGCAACGGTTGTGTTATCCGTTGGTCTAATAAACTCGGTGTAGCTAAAATCTTTTGTCTTCAGCGTAAACCCTTTACCCCTTTTAATAAAAACATGCTTTTTTCCTTCGGATTTTGGATTGGACATAACAGCTACCAAACTCGTTCCGTCCAATTGACCTGTAGGCGGCTTAAGAGCACAAATTTCTGCCAGCGTAGGGTAAACATCCACCAATGCCGTTAGCGCGTCTGTTGATCCTGTGGCATTGGCAAGCGGATTGTAAATAATCAGTGGAACTTGGGTTGAGGTGTTGTAGTTGGTAAATTTTGCCCATTGGGTGTGCTCCTGCAAATTATAGCCGTGGTCAGCAACCAAAACTACAATGGTATTCTTGTCAAGCCCTTGTTCCTTAAGCGCATCAAGTATTTTACCAACCAAGGCGTCTGAGTAAGAAACTGTGGCATAGTAGCCGTGAATTAAATCTATTGCTATGCTGTCTGAAACCTGACCGCGTTTGGGAATGTTGGTATAAGAGCGCATTTCTGGCCAATTGCTAATGCTCATTTTTGGAGCATCAACTGGCACATAGTTGTAGTTTTCAGGTTGTTTAATGTCATTTCTGTCGTATAAATCCCAATATTTTGTTGGAGCATTGAAGGGTAAATGCGGGCTTATAAAACCAGCCGTTAAAAAGAACGGCGTACCATTTTTCTTTAGCTTTTTAATATCCCTGATGATTTTTTCCGTCATCAAGCCGTCAATATAGGTGGAGTCTGTAACCGCTGCACTTTCATACGCAGGGCCACTATCTGTTTTTTTATAGATTGCTCTATTTTCTGGATGGTGATAATCTTTCCAAAGCGATTGCCAATAATCGGTTGGTGCCAAGCCGGTATCGTTATTATCAAACGCATAGGGACGCCAAACCTCATCCCAATCTGTTTCCCTGTCATCTAAATGATGGTAGATTTTACCGTTTGAAATGGTTGTGTATCCATTTTCTTTAAATAATTGCGGAAGACTTATGGCGTTGGGTGTTTCCCTTTCAGCAAAAGTGTTATAATCTAAAAACCTGTTTTTTGTGGGTAGCATACCTGTTAGCATACTGGCGCGTGATGCCCCACAAACGGGTATGTTGCAATAGGCATTTGTAAACTTCACGCCTTTTGTTGCTAGCGCATCAATATTTGGGGATTGAATTTGTGCTACCCCATAACTGCTTAGTTCAGGACGTAAGTCGTCCATATAAAACAATAACACATTTGGTTTTTGAACGGCCTTCTCAGTGCAAATTTCTTCACAATGCAGTAAAGAAAGGAAAGCTAAAACGAGTAGTTTTTTCATAATACGTAACTATTTTAAATCGCTTAATAACAGACACCACCGAGGGCACTTTTAAAAATTAACCTCTTTTATTTGGCCTTAGGTAATATACGTTTAGGTTCCCGCCAAGGCTTGGCAAAATCAATTTGCCTTCCAAGGCCATTGGGCGTTTCTTTGGCTGCTGTAATTCGGTTCTGTATCAAGCGCGTTAGCGAATCCTGAACAGCAGCATAATCTGGCTTATCGGCTATATTGTTAAGTTCTGCTGCATCAAACTTATGGTCGTACAATTCATAGTGCGTTTGTCCTTTGTATTGCCATTGTGTAAGACGGTAGCGTTTCGTTTTGATGGTGTAGCCTTTGCCCAAACCTGTGGGGGTATAAACCTCAAGCTCGGTCAATGCACTTTTTCTAATCGGCTCTCGAGCGCCATCAAAATAAGGCATTAGACTATTGCCTTGCACAAATTGAGGTGTCTGCATTTGCATCATGTCCATAAGCGTAGGGTATATATCAACGAGTTCAACAGGCGCGTCAACATTCCCTTTATTGCTTTTTATTCCTGGCCCAGCAAAAATTAGAGGAACTCTGGTGGCATCATTAAAAAGTGTTTGCTTTTGCCAATGCCCATGCTCTCCAAGGTGATAACCGTGGTCTGAAGTAAACACAACTATGGTGTTTTTATCAAGGCCCGTTTCTTTTAATTTGTCCAGAACACGGCCCACTTGAGCATCCACAAAACTGGTAGTGGCATAGTAAGCATGTTTTATCTTTTTAGCCAATTCTGGATCCAAATTAAGTTGTTCTTTTTTAGCGCGTACAGATCGGGCGGCAGGCTGTGGAAGGGTTTGCAAATAGGCTTCCGAGCTTTCTGGAACAGAAAAATCGTCAATATCATACATGTCAAAATAGGCCTTTGGCGCTACAAAAGGAACATGGGGTCTATAGAGTCCATATGCCAAAAAGAAATGTTCACCACTTGCGGCAAATTCATCAAGAAAAGCCATGGTTTCTGTTGCTCCTATACCGTCGGTTTGCTCTTCATCGCTACCATCAGCTTCATGCCAACTCAAGACACCTCCGTTCAATACTTCCTTTAAGCCTTCAAGCTTATACTCCTCTTTTTTGTCGCGTCCATAGGGATTTACGGTGCGATCCCAAGTGTAGGAATCGTCTTGTCCTGCTGTTCCAATGTCCCGTGGGTTGTGATAGTGATAAATTTTGCCCACCCGCACCGAGTGGTAATTTTCTGTTCTGAATTTCTGTCCCAATGTGACAACGTCTGGGATAGTTTGCCTTACATACAAACGGAGGACTTTGGATTTGGTTTGGTCAGGGTATAGGCCTGTCATAAAAGAAACCCTAGATGGACCACACAACGGGTATTGCACATGGGCATTCGTGAAGAGCAAGCCCTCTTTGGCAAGTCGGTCTATGTTTGGTGTTTTGGCCAAAGGGTCGCCGTAGGCACCAAGGGCACAATTCAAATCATCAGCAACAATAAACAACACATTGCGTTTTTCTGTTGGTTTATATGCCTTAGAACTTATGATTGTTGCCGTGAGGGCTACGAGTATAAATACGTTAAAAAACTTCATAGCGTTAACTGATATGAAAAAGCTCTTATGCTTTTTAATAATTACGTTTATAGTTACCCCAAGCTTTCATTCTGTCAGAACCAATAGCACCTAATAACTTCCCGTGAAGTTTGTCGTAAACTTTACGAAGCGCTGCTTTCTTGGCATCGGTATCACCTGCATACTGTGTTCTGATCTCCATTGCGGTTTGAAAACGACTGTGTTGAATCGCGTAAACTTTGGCTTTTTCTTCTTCACTTAAAGACAACACTTGAGCCATTTCATCTGTGATTTCAGCGGCTTCTTCTGCAGCGATATCTTGTGCAAAAACGGCAGGTGCAGAAAGTGTTAAAGCAAAAATTAGAATGTATTTTTTAATCATGATTATATTTTTAGTTAAACTGCTGTCAAAACTACCTATAAATGTTTAAATCTAATGAAAATCAATCCAATACAAAAAGACTAGTGATAAGAGTTAAACTGCTCTAACGTTTTTTGCTTCCAATTAATTCCCGGCTTCCATTTGGGTGCTTTGACTTCTTTTAAATACGTTTCTAGTGCCAACTCAAGCATTTTTGCTTTTTCGGGATGCGAAAGGGCTACATCATTATTTTCTTCATAATCAACATCTAGATCAAATAATTTAATTTCATTGTTGTCGTAGAACTTAATCAACTTAAAGCGATTTATTACGATCGCAGAATGTGCCCTTTTGAGTGCTATACCGTTTTCGTAAGGCACGTGAAAAATCAGTGCGTTGGTATTGCGTTTAACTTTTCCCCTGCCGCTTCTAAAAAGCAATTTCTTAAAGCTACCGCCATCTAAATCATCCCGCAATGGCAATGCTGTCCCTGCCAAATCTACCACAGTAGGTAAAACATCAGAAAAGCTAATGGGTGTTTTACTGGCAGTACCATGCTTAATTCTTGGTCCACTGATAATAAACGGAACCCTAATGCCGCCTTCCATGGCATCCCATTTGCCCCTACTCAAAGGGGCATTGTTCCCGTGAGTATAGTATGGCCTTGGTGGCATAACAGGCACGGCTCCGTTATCGGAGGTGTAGATGATATAGGTATTTTTATCAAGCCCCAGCGCTTTAACTTTGTTTAGCAATAAGCCAACCCCGCTGTCCAAGTCCTCTGTCATGGCAGCATACCCAGCATGTTTTTGGTATTTACCCTTTGGCAAGGCTTTGTATTTTTCTAAGGTTTCTGCGCGAAGCATAATGTCGGAATGCACAGCATAGTGGGAAACTTGCAAATAGAACGGGGTGTTGGAAGTGGCCTGTCTTTCAACAAAGTCAATAGCTTTTTTGGTGGTGCTAAAAATCTTTTTTGGGTCTTCACTGACGTTGTTCCGCCATTGATTTCTGTTGTTTTTGTGGTCAAACCCACCGTTTTTATTTCCCGTAATCCCATCGCTTTCGTCATACCCAAGCACCGCTGGATCTACGCCTATGCCCCATTTGCCAAAGTGTGCTGCTTTGTAGCTGGAGTTAATTTGTTTCAATACCTTCGGAATGGTAATAGGGGTGTTGTGGTTGATATGCTTGGTGCTCATACCAACGCGGATCATTCCAAGACGTGCAGGAGTTTGTCCAAATTGAATGCTGTAACGTGAGGGCGAACAGACAGGCGCACTGGCATAGGCCGATGAAAAGCGCATCCCTAAACTGGCAAGTTTTTCAAGGTTTGGTGTTTGATAATAATCGCTTTTGGAAAGTGGGTCGCCATCAGACATTTGAACAGAAGTACCGTTCCATCCCTGATCATCCACTAAAATAACAATAAAATTGGGGTTGTCCTGCGCACTTGCTGAAGCAAACAGAAGCAACATTACTATAAAGGCAATACGTAATCTCATCGCATGTAATATGTGCTTAACAAAGGTGCATTTATGAGCCATGTAAAACTAATTCAAATCTTCAACTTTATATAACAAATCGTTTATTCTCAAAAAAGCAGATGCGCCACAGGAAACAATGCTAAGCCAAATAAGGCAACATAAAAATTGTGCTTAAAGCTGCTTCCAGCGCACACCGACAAAAAAACGAATACCCTGATTGGAAGCGTAAACATAGGAGGGGTCAAAAGTTAAGGCATACGGATTGTTTGCCGTTTGCAAGACATTTCCAGAACCGTCAAAAGTTACTTGCTTGTCAAATGGGTCAAAAGCACGTGAAATGCTATTGGCAGGGGGCGTGAAGTTTAACATATTTTTAACGCCTCCAAAAGTTTCAAAGGCGCCTCCCCAATTTTTAGTGAGTTGAATGTTAACAATAGTAAACGTTTCAGACATGGAGGGTCTTGGATCCAGTGCGCTAAGTGTTGGTAGTTTAAGTGGGCCAGTAGTTGTACCTGTCAAGTCAAAGGTTAGATTGCTTGGATACCACTTTTTCTCTATTTTCCATACGCCTTGAAAACGTTCCGTCAAATAAGGTCGGGTTTTAACACCAGCCGCTTCGGCATAGGTGTCTATGTAAGTAGCGCCTAGATTAATACGAACACCATTTTGATTGACAAGATTTGCGTTTAACGATGCCCCTGTTGAAATAGATGAGCCGTCCAAATTATCGTAAATAATTTTATTTGGATTTGTGTCGTAATCGGGGATAATCTTATTTGAAAAAACCGTGTGGAATAGGCTAAGGTCAATGTCAAAAATAACGCCCTGTTTAAAATAAAACGTTTTGACATAGTTTAGGTTTATATTCCATGATTTTTCAGGTGCCAATTCGTCAACAAAAACCACTTCCCTAGCGCCGGTCAAGGCAGCATGATCTTCTGTAAATACTTGAGCAACACGATACCCCGTCCCTGCACTCAGTCTAAAAATAGCACTTTTATCAAGGTTGTTTATCTTGTAATTTATTCTTGGCGTAAGGATATTTCCATGGATGGAATTGTGGTCGTATCTAAGGCCTAAAAGCAAGGTATTATACGCGTCTATTTTAGTTTCGTTTTGAACAAAAACACCCGGTAAGTGGGTAACGCCAGCGTTGTTATTGTACACTGCTGACGTGTCATCATCATAACATGTATACCGGTAAGCAAGCCCAATAAGGAAATCGTTTTTTGGGAGAGTCTTGTTCCAAATCATTTGACCAAAGCCAATAGATTGTTTGGCGTTAAAAAGGGTTGTCCCGTATACTGAATTTTGGTTGTGATCATTAAAGCTAAACTGTAATGATAAGTTGCTGTTGAATTGGTATTTTCCGAATGCTTCTATTCTAGCCGTGTAAATACTTTCACCATAAACTTGGTCGCCACCTCTGTATTTTGGTGCCCAATTCATTTGACCGCCCCAACGGTCTTCATAAACAAATCGCGTGGCAACTGACAAGTTATCGCCAAACCTAAACTTGTTGAAAATTGATAAGCGATCTTGTAACGTCAAATCTGTAAAGCCATCTCCATTGTTGTCTATAGGGTTGCTGTAATTGTAATAATTTATGCCCAGCAACCCATATGAACGAGCCGACAGACGGTATTTATATCCCAAGTCCGTGTTTGCCTCTCCCCAACCAGAAAAGAAAGTGTCTATCGAAAAAGCAGGTGAGTTTTCGGGAAGTTTGGTTATTAAATTGATCACACCACCAATGGCTTCCGATCCGTAGAGTGTTGACGCAGGCCCTTTGACAATTTCAACGCGTTCGATTAAAGATTGGGGAATTCCCGAAAGGCCATAAACAGTTGACAAGCCGCTTACAATAGGAAGGCCATCAATAAGCACCATGGTATAACTTCCCTCTTGACCATTAATGTGGATATCACCCGTATTGCACACATTACAATTGAGCTGTGGCCGAATGCCGTTTACATTTTCTAGTGATTCAAAAACAGAGGCTGTTGGATTTGCTCTAAAAAAAGATTTGCCATAGACCTCAACAGGCACCGGGCTGTCAAGTTTTGAAATTGGTTTAAAAGTTCCTGAAATAACAACTTCTTCGAGCGAATCATATGGGACTAATTCAATGATTCCAAAATCGTATTTGCCTTTAGAAATTATAATAGTTTTGGTTTTGTAGCCGACATAAGATATGCTGAGCTTAGAAGGAATAATATCCGTGGATATTAAAAAAAAACCGTTTTGATTAGAAGTAACGCCTTCAGCTAATGAATTTATATAAACACTAGCTCCAATTAGTGGAGTGCCGTTAGAATAGATGTAGCCTTTGTACAAAAAGTTTTGTGCATTCAAGCAAGATGTGAGTGAACAAAAAAAAAATGAAAATGGGAGTTTTGATAGTAATGATTTATTGGGGCACTTCTATTTTTTTGTTTCCCGGGTCTTTATTTTTTTCCTCCTTGGAATTGAAAACATTGTTTAATTTAGATATAAAATTAAACCTTAATCCAAATTCGTGAGCGCCATTTTTGTAGTATTCAAAGTTATCAGATGGTAAGTCATAAGAATAAGAAACAATAATGTTTTTAGATAATTTTATCCCTAAATATATGGCTGAGGAATAATCAAAACGGTGTGAAAATCCAAAGTCTAGATTTTTTGTTTCGGCTATAATTGAAACATCGGTCTGTGTATCAATATATGAAGATGATTTAACTAAAATATATGGGCGGATATTTATTTTTGAATTTAATTCTATAGTAGCGTTAGCTGAAAGATAAGTCAAATCAATTGATGATGCCTCAAATCCGGTATTATCTCTAGCATAGCTATCATAATGGTATTGTTTAACCGTATATGGCATGGACAATGAAATATTAAATGATTCATTAAAAATTGATATCCCAAATCCAACATTTGCCAACATGGCCCTATCAATATTATTTTGAAAAAATATATCCCCTTGGTTATATAAGTTCAATGATTGATAATTTATGTCTAGATTATTTAATGAACCACGCAGACCTAAGCCCATATAAACAGTTTCACTTAATTTTATTGCATATGATAAAATACTTGAAATTTTACAAGAAATAAGTAGTCTAATTAAACCTAATATAAAAAAAAATGAAAAAGCAAGTAGTGTTCAAGAATACATTCCCGCAAATTTAACTGGTTATACCATAATTAAT
>OZSS01001287.1_pt1 | contig 11683 bp, 10 predicted proteins | sample 1779911 | NCBI WGS metagenome assembly OZSS01 (sample SAMEA2603589, study PRJEB24840) | metagenome | biome: Water; feature: Photic zone; material: Seawater sample | place: Mediterranean Sea | collected 2013-11-12 | depth 10 m | reverse complement strand
CCTCAGTACAGGACCTAAAACGGCCGCTGGCAGGGAAGCTATCTCCGCAGCAAACACCAAGCACGGGCGCTACAAGAACTGGCGCGAGAAGCGGGCCAAAGAGCGGCAATACCGACGTGAGATTTAGCGGGTGATGCGGGAGGCCGAGCAAGTTCTTGCTTTTTAAAAGCTAACTCTCCGATGGATATGCGGCCTAAAATCAGCCTTTATCTAAGAGCCTTAGGTTGTTGCTAACCTCCCTGCATTTGCTAGCTCAAGAATCCTAAGCGTACCTCGTCAATGTTGTGTTGCTCTCATGCCCAACAGGCTAGTTCTGAGCCTGTTATTCTTCGCAGAGTGAGGTCATCAGAATAAAAAAGGCAATGTCAGAGAGGACGAAATTATGAAACATTGGATGATAGCCCTCTTAGGGATGACGTTTGCAGTCAGTACTCTCGCAGAGGGCACGCAAGAGTTGCCAACCATAGAGGCGGAAAAAGTTGGGATGTCATCTCAACGGCTCGAAAGAATCACGGCTTTAGGCGAGAGATATGTAGAGAACAATCAAGTTGCAGGCATAGTAAATCTGGTAATGAGAAACGGCAAGGTCGTCCATTTCACTGCTCATGGGCAAAAAGGTGCAGAAGACAAAAGGCCATTGCAGAAAGACGACCTTTTTAGAATTTACTCTATGACCAAGCCGATTACGGCTGTAGCTGCGATGCAACTGTATGAACAGGGCATGTTTCAACTCAGTGACCCAGTAGCTAAATTTGTGCCAGAACTAAAACACGTCAAAGTCCTTAATGCGACTGGTCAATTGGAAGATCAGAAGACACAGATCACAATGCATCAGCTTCTTACGCATACCTCTGGCCTTTCGTATGGCTTCGCGGCTACGGTTGACGTAGTAGACCAAGCGTATCTCGGCGCCGATTTATGGGCAGCTAAAAACCTAGATGAGTTTGCGCTCCGGATCGCTAAGCTCCCGTTGAAGTTCCAGCCCGGAGCTCAATACCATTATTCGATCGCGGTAGATATCACCGGGTTGATTGTGCAGCGACTTAGCGGGCTACCTTTTGATGTATACCTAAGAAAAAACCTGTTTGAGCCCTTGCGGATGGAAGACACTTTTTTCGAGGTGCCCGAGAATAAGATACCCCGATTTCTTCCAAATCACATTATCGATCCGCAAACCGGGAAGCTGGAGGATATTTCAAAAGTTTCTTCAAACCACCCGATGGCGGCTTTCTTTTTAGATAGAAAAAACGTTGCGATGGTTGATTACGAAAATGTTGGCTTGTTTTCTGGCGGCGGAGGGCTAGTGTCAACGGCAATGGATTATGCGCGCTTCGCTGAAGCTATGAGAAACGGAGGAGAGTTAGCCGACCAGAGGATATTGAGCCCTAAAACCGTAGCATTTATGACACAGAATCATCTCGATCCGTCGATGCAGATGGGCGGAATTGGAGAGCGACCAGTGACTGATGGAAATAGCTCTGGCCTCGGATTTGGATTAGGTTTCGGAGTCATTAGCGACCCGGCAAGGGCAGGTGTTATAGGCAGCATCGGAGAATTCAATTGGGGCGGTGCTGCGGGCACAATATTTTGGATCGACCCAGTAGAAGAAATAGTGGTTGTAAGCATGATCCAACTAATTGGTTCGCCATGGCCCTTGAGATCTGAATTGAAGGTGGCGACGTATCAGGCAATAGTTGATTCTTATGTGGATTCGGCTCGCGATTTGTAAAGACCGCGGCCCTACAGCAAAGAAGAGATAAGCAGGCTGCTGGGAGTGACGTTGCAGCGAATCGTGAGCTGGTGCTACGCCAACCCTAAAACCTTCTGGTCGATCGTTGTAATTGGTGGCATCGGAGATGCTCTGTTTTTCTTTTGCTTTTATGACGCGCAATAATTATTGGCTGCGAGCTAGATCATTGTTCAATTGTGCTTTGACGTGGGTACCGATTGCCCGCAGACCTGCAACAGCACTTCCCTGATCGACGTATAGGCGCGTGCGTATAACGCCGACAACAGGCAAGGTTTTGCAGATGTCACCCTGTAAAGGACCTAAGGCATTCTAGTGGGGGACTGAGCTAGATGAACGAGAGTGCAGGAAAACTGATTACCGACAGCGCTGGTCCCCCTATTAGACTGGCTTGGGCCTTTGGAAGTATTAGCGTGGGGATCAAAAACAACCTCCTTGGTGTTTGGATTCTTTTTTATTACAACCAAGTATTGGGCTTGGACGCGTATTTGGTTTCGATCGCGCTCGCTATCGCGCTTGTGATCGATGCAATATCTGACCCGATTGTGGGTATTTTGTCAGATAGAATACGAACGAGATGGGGTCGCCGTCATCCGTTCATGTACGCAGCTGTCGTGCCTTTTGCCCTTTCCTATTTTTTTATTTTGCAGGTACAGCCTGGATCCTCGGACGATGAGACTTTTTCCAGACTCTTGGTACTAATGGTCATCATGAGAATTTCTATGACCTTCTATGAAGTGCCAAGAAATGCTCTTGGTCCTGAACTTTCGAAAGATTATGACCAACGTAACACGTTGACTGGTTTAAGCTCCGCATTCGGCTGGTTTGGGGGAGCCGTACTGTCCCATTATGTAATGTCAGCCTATCTCCTCGAAGGGTCTTTTTCTGACGCTGAAGGCTATAAGCTCCTCGGCTTTTGGGGCGGGTGCTGGCTGTTCATCGGTACCGTCGTGGCGAGGTTGGGGACGCACCGCACCATCCCCTCGCTTTATCAACCTTCAATTAAATCGTTGAGATTTACGGTCGTGCTCCGGGAATTACGTGAAACTCTATCGAACAGGAATTGGCTTATCCTGTTTGCGGCCGGTTGTGTTTATGCAATTCAAGTCGGCGCAGATACAGGAACAACAACGTATTACAACGAGTACCTATGGCAGTGGCGACCAGAAGAAATCGCGATCTTTGCCGTGTGCCAAGCCGCGGCTGTAATAATAGTCTCTCTGCTTGCACCTTATCTCTCGCGGGGCAGAAATAAAAAAAATGTCGCCGTCGCCGTGTTTTTGCTGGCAACGCTTATTGGACCGCTACCTTACTTTCTTAGACTCATAGATCCCTTAACGGACTTTAATACGTTTTTTTTGAACGGAGATGATCACCTTTGGTGGGCACTACTAATTCACAGCTGCGTGGCAAGTTCACTCGCAGCCTTAGGCTTTATCTATGTTGCATCGATGGGGATGGAAATAGTTGAAGAGGTCCAAGCCGACACAGGACGTAGAGAGGAGGCTTTACTAGGGACCGCGAGCAGCATGATGCATAAGTTAATTGGCGCGGGAGGCACGCTACTCGCTGGACTGATCGTGTCGGTTTCTGGATTTGATGATCCAAGCCTCACGTACGAAACCGCCACAACGTCTGCCATCACTTCCTTTTCTTGGATTCATGTTTCTTTCAGCTTTTTTTTACCGCTTTTTTCAACTGCATTGGTGGCATTCTTCAAAATTGAAAGAGATGAACATGTGGCACGTACAAAAAAACTAGGGTACTCGAGAGAAAAGGCGTAGCTGCTAGATGAAGCGTTTTGGAACGCTTCTAGAAATTGTTTTCTGCGTTAATCCCGCTCTAAGGTCGTTGGCTTAATATCCCAAAGACCGATATCAACCTGCCAACAATGATAGGAGAAGGCCAGATTGAAATTAGTCGCAGTAACGGATGACACGGTCGAACAGTTTTCACCAGACATCCCTGAGCTGATGTGGTCGACCGGACCCATTTCCTATGAGTACCACTTCGGCAAAAGAGAGTTGTTTGATGCGGTAGCACTGGGATCTTGGCGACACCGTGGCTCACTTTTCGGTTTTGATGCTGCAACAGTGGCTATCAAAGACGGACAGCTGGCTGGTGTTGAGATCGGAATGAAGGGAGGTGACTACAGGGATCGTCAGGCCGCGCTTGGACCTGTATGGCAAAAACTGATCGCCGATGGCGACATTGACCCCAATGTAATTCCGGGTGTGCTCCAAAGATCAGACCATGCCAGCTGGCTGAACCCCGTCTTACATGCTGACACCTATTACGTACATGCGCTGGCCGTAAAACCCGAGTTTCGTGGTAAGCGTATCGGTTACCAGCTGATTGATGGGGCTATCAATCGAGCAAAAGAGCAGGGTTTCAAACGGTTTCAGCTGGACGTTCTTTCAGATAACCCAGCCGTGGGATTTTACCGCGCTGTGGGGTTAGAACTTCTAGCCGAGACTCGCGCACCGAAACCGGCGGAGTTTGGAGTGCCGCCCGAGTATCGAATGGGGATGAATCTTTGATGGCTGAGTCAGAGAGAGAGGAACAGTAAGTTGCGCATTAGCATTAGCTTGGGCGGTGCGATGGCATCAGCCGATATCCGGGAGCAACTGGCATATGTGCAGGAGGCTGAAAAGCTGGGCGTCCACAGTGTGTGGACCGTAGAAGGCTGGGGTTATGATGCGGTAACACCGTTGGCTTTTCTTGCTGGCCACACCAACCGCATCAAACTTGGTACAAGCATCATGCAGATCTGCGCGCGTACCCCCGCCAACATTGCTATGACTGCTTTGTCTTTAGCGAACCTCTCCGAAAATCGATTCCTGCTGGGTTTAGGAAACAGCGGTCCTCAGATCGTAGAGGGGTTGCACGGTGTGAGTTTCGAAAAGCCCCTGACTAGAATGCGCGAGACAGTTGAAATTATTCGCATGGCCTTTGCCGGCGAAAAAATCGATTTCTCTGGGACCCAACATCAGCTTCCTTTGCCTGGCGGTCAAGGACGTTCTCTAAGATTATCTGAAGGTCCAAATCTCGAGATCCCGATCTATCTTGCCACCTTAGGCACCAAGAGTCTGCGGTTCACAGGTGAGGCGGCTGACGGATGGATCGGTACTTCGTTTACACCGGAATATGGCGATAATTTACTCGACGACGTGCGTTTGGGAGCTAGTGAGGCTCGACGTGAATTAAAGGACTTTGACATACATGTGGGCGCAGCTGCAGTGTCGTTCAGCGAGGATGTGGATGCTCTTGTGGAATCTGAACGAATGGGGCGAGCATTTACGATTGGCGCAATGGGCAGTGGAGACACGAATTTTTACTGCGACGCATATCGACGAGGCGGTTGGCAGGATGCAGCTGACAAAGTGCAACACTTATGGTTGTCCGGAGATAGATCGGGCGCAGCAGCAGCCGTGCCTGCTGAAATGATCCTGCGGACTAACCTTTTTGGAGCCAAGGAAGCTATCCGTGAACGTCTCCGTGAATATGAGGCGGCTGGTGTGACTACGCTGAAGGTGCAGCCTAAGGCAAAAAATTTAGACGATCGCCTGGATATCCTAGGTCGATTAATAGATCTGCTCTGACTTGCAAACGAAAACTGTAGAACGAGGTCGACGCCAGTTAGTAAATCGATGCATTTTTTAGAGACGAAGGAAGCCGTGTTGATCATTTTGATCGTCTCTTTATCGCCACACGTGTCTGTAGTTTTTACATAAGACCCTATAGGAATCGCTCGGATATGACGTTACTAAACGACGACCAAGTGCAAAGATTCATCAATTCTGGTTTCATCGAAATTTCATTACCCGAGCTAGATTCAGTCCACTCTGAAGTAAATTCTCGACTACGCGAGGTTTGCGCAGCCGAATCACAACTCGGAAATAACTTCCTACCCAGGATCCCGCTTCTCCAGCAAGTTCTCCGAAACGAAAAAATCCACGGTGCTCTGGTCTCGTTACTGGGGTCTGATTATCTTATTCATCCACATAGGGCGATTCATAGGTCGACGCCGCTAAGAGAGGCTTTGGATGGGTTCTCACTCGGCTCAGATCGACATTTGATGGGTGCTGGATCTACTGCAACCTCGATGTGGCACCAAGACGCGCAAAGCCCCCTCGCGAGGGCTAGACATCATGTCCCTAAATTTCTAATTGGTTTTTATTTCCCGCATGAAGTGACCGCTGAAATGGGTCCTACAAGGTTTTTGAGAGCTAGCCACTGCGACAATGGGCCTGATTTGAGTCGATCCATCTATCAACCTGAACATGTTCGTGCCGGTACTTTTTTTCTAGCACACTTTGATATTGCTCATGCGGGATTTCCAAACGTCTCGAACGATGATCGTTTCATGCTCAAGTTTGTTTTCGCGAGAACTAGCCAACCGACGAAGCCGACATGGAGCAGCGAAAGGGATTACTGGAGTTTACCTAGTGAAGATTTAGTAGATGCTGGCCTCTATGAACCTGCGGCCTCTTTCATTTGGAATCGAATGCGTGGGACGGCAAACAACGAACAAGGAACGGAAAGTCATAAATCTAGGTTATCAAAAAGTGAAATTCCTCAAGAGCGGCGCTTACGATTGATTTATGGTGGGGTGGAGGGCCTGTCCGTTCAGGATTGCGTCGCAGCTTTCAATAGCGTTCAAGGAGAAAAGAAGCACGAGAGGCTACACAAAAACTTACGGGATTCCACGCGCGGTCATCCTGTTCGTTGGAATGAGAGGGCCGTTGTTATGGAGACGGCTGCTTATCGACTTTCTTTTCTTGGGCAGGAAAGCGCGGACACCATCTGTTCGCTAATCAAATCTAACGACCCTTGGCTACAGGTAAACGCCGCGTTTGTTGCGGGCGAAATTGGCGTGAGTGATGATGAGTTCGCCCCCAATCTTTTTGATTTATTGCAATCTCCTTATCACCAAGTAGTGCGACAAGCGATCGATGCCATCACTTTCATGAAAGTACATAACCATCGAAGAATTTTGCGCCACTTAAAGGATCTCGTCCTGCACAAACGACCAGGTTGGCAAACCCCCTTAGTTAAGAGAGGTTGGAGTGCTTCCGATCAAATCGATATGAATGTAGCCATGTTTCTGTTGGCGAATTGCATGCAACTTGAAGCGCAGGACCTAATCGACATATCCAGCATTATGCTTCAGAAATCTAACGATTATTCTTCGTTAGTTGTCGCAGAGGCTCTTGTTAGATCAGGCGACCATATCGCGCAAAATCATGCAATTGAGTACTTTAAAAACCGCGCATGGAATACGTCACTTCTTGGCGCAGACAGAGCTTACTGAACGGTCGACAAAGCAGTTCTGGTGCAAGTAAAAGTGCATCAAGTGCGGATGCCGCCGGCGTATCGCCTTTTAGAATTTCTTTCCGAAGGCCCTCAAACATCGAGTGAATTGCATGAAAAGATAAATAACGAACTCTCTAACACCATTTCTGTGTCCAATTTGGGCAACCAACTGAAGCTGCTTGTGGAAAAAGAACTGGTGAGCAAAGAAAACCGGCGCGGAGGACGCTATTCGCTTGCTAAGAACAAAAGTTATTCATGAACTCATCTATTCATTCCGTTTTTGAGCCTTTGTTTTCCCTCCTAAAAATAGACATGGGCGGAAATTTTGAGAGCTTTGGAGCAGGGAGGTCACATTAATTTGAGAACCTCTCTGGTGATCATAGCGACCAAGCATGCACTGGAAGTCGCGAAGAAAGAAACCCTAAGAGTTACATTGTTTACAGTCACCTGGGTGATCGTGTGAAGCATGCGTAAGCCAACGTAAGCCCAAGCTAAACCGACGTTCAGCGCATCAGTTTGAGCTGCCATATAGATATAGGCGCAGGTGGCGAAAAATAAAGTTGGTTGTTCGAAAACGTGGTTGTAGTTTTCAGTGATCAAGCGGAGCGGTCTGGGTAGTTGCGGCCGCAGATTCTCCGAATGCTCAGCAAACTGCAAGTCCCCCCAGTATTTGATGATAGGCGGAAGTCGAGACGCAAGAAGAACTAAGATCAAGAAGCCAGATAACGCGATCATCCCTAGCATTGGATACAAGATATCCATTAATTTCTCCTAAATTTTATGCGTTAGAAGCCTTAAGCAAAGATGACAAGCGTAGCAAAGTGGAGAGACACCGAGGAGGCAGGTGGACATATCCCCTTAGACACTTAGATATAGGCATAGGCGGATATTTTGAGGGGTGTGGAGGGTGTCTGCGTACCCAGGTGCAACACTATTCTCTGGGTTTTTTCAGCAGTCACACCAATCGGCTAACTTTTCTCACGCAACTCGTTAAGTGCGTTAATCGATTCTGAACCGATACTCAGATGGCCGTGTTGCGGAAAGGTCTTTAGCTCCGAATTTCCAACGATGCTCGCAGTGTGATGCGCGTGAGCAACGGGTACCACCCAATCTTGCTCGCCATGAATCACGATAACAGGGCAAATAACACCAGCAACATCGAAGCTCGACCAGCCGTTAGCTGGGCCATCGGCGATACGATCGTCGGCATAACCAACGACGCCTTGTTTGAATGGAGTGTTTTCCGGATCTAAATTCAGATACGCAGGATCGCGCACCACCTCAATATCTGGGGGGCTCAATCTAAAAGGCGCGTCTGGATTGGGGATGAATCTTTTTTCACCGTGTTGGCCAAATTGTTCGATAGCAACGGCAATCGCGGCGTCTCTATCTGCTGACTGCCAAATTGCCAAAGCCCCCTCCATACGAGCCTCTGCAACTTCGTTCGCCCACGACATATCAGTCATTCCGCAGCAAACGAGTACTCCAAGAACTCGGTTCGGTGCCGCAGACGCAGTCGCCAAAGAGTAGCTTCCGCCCGTAGAGGTGCCTTCCACGAAAAAATTCTTCAGCTCTAGGTAATCGGCAACGGCCAACGCATCGTTGGTCCAATCTGCGATGCTTCTACCGGGTAAGGGCGATGACTCCCCATAACCCGGTCGATCAATACCGATCAGCCTAAAGCCTGCTGCGGCTGCCTCTTTAGCATTGCGTTTCGGCGACAGCCGAGAGCCCGGTCCACCATGACAAGTGATTACAGGTGTGCCAGACGGGTCTCCAAATTCAGCGAAGCCCACCACTCGATGGTCATCGGTGTTCAGTTGATAGTTCAAGCGGCTTGCTCCTCAATATTTTGTTGTTTTTTTGCTACAGCCTAAAAATCCATACTAATTTTTCTTTATTCGTTTTAGTCCGGTCAAAGGAAAAATCCCTACCAATGCTGTCGTGATTGCCCCAAAATCCTGGTTAGGGAAGGGGAAATCCAAAGGAAAAACAATGAAAAAAATAGCGTTAATTTTGCTTTCAATGGTACTAAGCAACTTTGCACTTGCAGATGGCCATGGGCACGGAAATGAGTTTCCATTCAAATATTTTCTGCATAACGACATTACAACCGATGACGCCCAAGCAACGCTTGCTGGCACGCGCACCTTCGTTGAATCCGGCGTCTTTAAGGATCGTGGTGTTGCCGTTGGCGTCTATGCATACAACGCAGGTGGCGGACTCGGAGCGTCTCATATGACCATGTTCGCTTATCCGAGCGCAGATTCTTTGCCGGGCGCCGACCTTTTCCAGGCTTCTGAAGCGCATATTGCTTACCAAGCCGCGATGCAAGGCGCAGGAAACAAAACGGTGCACAGCACACTGTACAAGTCAGTAAAGGAATACGTACCAGCGGACGCAGGCGGAAAATATAAGGTTTTCTTGAATATGTTTTTGTCAGTCAGCGACCCAGCTACCTATGCCTCGACTTGGCTAAAGTTGATGGAAGATACTGGCGTATCGGATGCATATGGCATGCGTGAGGTTGTTGCTGGCGATACAGAAGGAGTAACCCATTACCTTTGGATTGGTTTCGAATCCATGGCCGATTTAGCAAAAGGCATGGATCAAATGTCCGCCTCAGAAGAGGTAGCGGAAACAAGAGAGACGTTTGCAGGCATTCGTGAAATTAAGCGCACTGCAATTCTAACCGCTGGCTACGAGAGCATCACAGAAACGATGGAGTAGCTCTGACGCTACTCGTGGATCGCATCGCAACTAACGCGGTGCGGTCCGATCGGGCGTTATCTCGATAGTTCCCAGTCTCGAGGACAAAGCCTAAAAAACCTCCTAGATATCGACTTGTCTGAAGTGGTGAGTTCCTAATCGTAGGGTAGTAAGCTTTGCCCCAGCATCGAGAGCAGGACGTAGTCCTCGCCAACCTGCTTACCCAAGCAAGGTGGTTTAGTTATGTGGCCTTTAGCGGCAAACAAATGGGTTTCCTGCTTTTTGATGCTCCTGATTTATCTGACCTAGGAGCTGCCAATGCACAGTAACGTTGTTTGTTTTACTACTCACCGTCTTACTCATTCCACGAACCGTATAACTGGTTTGGGCAAGCCAATGGTTGTTCAGCGGATAGATCACCTGCATAACCTGCGACTCCAATACGACAGGCATAAAGGAGTCCAAGGAACTCCTAAACGCTCCTATTACCTCCATGCCCCAAAATATGCAGGTGGTTTAGACAGACGCGGCAGAACACCAACCACGATTAATCGCCTTGTAGATATGCTCAGAGAAGAAGCTAGCCCTGCGAGGGTATTGGAGTTAAATATAGTTGCGAAGGTGGCAGATCTTGACACACCCTCAAAATCAGGGAATTTGAGGGTGCTCTAAAGGAACTCAAAGGGCAGCAAAAGGACTAAAGGCGCGGGCTGGCGGGATTGCTGGTGAGCAAGTGATCAGCGTGCGATCCACGAGGCCTTTTCAACCTTTTCAGGGTGCCATCCAGTATCGCAAACCCTGAAATAGAAAGACCGGTTTTGCAAAAAGGTGGTGTAACGCCCCTTGGTTGTGTGAACCTCATATCTAACGAAAGAGGGAGCGATAAATGATACCTGCAGAAGAAAATTTTAATGGCACTTGGCCGTTTACTCCGCACTTCAGTGACGCTTCTGGCTTTCGTCAGCATTATGTCGATGAGGGGCCTCGTGAGGCCCAGGTGCTGATTTGCCTGCATGGCGAGCCGACCTGGGGATACCTCTACCGCAACTTCATACCGCGATTGTCAGAGCAGTATCGTGTGATCGTTCCTGATCACATGGGTTTCGGAAAATCCGAGACACCACAGGACCGGGTGTACACCATGCAGACTCACGTCGAGAACTTGGAGCGGTTCATCGACGATCTTAACCTCGACGATATTACGTTCATCTGTCAGGACTGGGGCGGGCCGATTACTGGTGCTTATACAATTCGTCATCCCGAGCGGGTCAAGCGAGTCGCCCTAATGAATACGTTATTTGGCTACGGCGGTAACGTGCAAAACTCGCATAAAACGCCGTGGTTTGACTGGATAGCAAGACACGAAGAAGCCGGCACATTGCAGGGTATCTTGGGCGAATTGGGGTCCACTGTGCTTTCGGTAATGAAAATTCTCGGTTTCGAAAACTCAGCAGCTGTGGACGATACATGGATTCGTGCTTACTCCATGCCGTTCCCGAATCGCGAGAGCTGTGTTGGTGGAATTGAATTTCCTTTGGACGTCCACTACGGACGGATGATGGAATACATAATGGCTGGCTTAGCTACCGGCAATCTCGACGCGGTAAAAGCCAAGTCCGCAATGTTAGCCGTGGGTCTAGAAGATCACGCCATTCACCCAGAGAATCAGATAAGTGATTTTCGTGCCCTGTTTCCTGACGCGCCTTTGGTAACGCTGCCCGGTGTGGGGCACTTTTGCCAAGAAGATGCACCGGAGACGCTAGTGACACTGATTGATCAATTCGTACAGTCAAATCCTTAACGTCGGCAAGATTTATCGTCGTCTAAGGCGCAAAAGTCGATCCAGTGTTTTGTTAGCTTGGTCCTAGCTGCAACACCTGCAACAGTACTTCCCTTATCGACGTATAGGCA
>OZSS01001286.1_pt1 | contig 11684 bp, 10 predicted proteins | sample 1779911 | NCBI WGS metagenome assembly OZSS01 (sample SAMEA2603589, study PRJEB24840) | metagenome | biome: Water; feature: Photic zone; material: Seawater sample | place: Mediterranean Sea | collected 2013-11-12 | depth 10 m | reverse complement strand
ATCCATCCAGAATGGCTAAACTATGATAGCCCAGAAGGGCTCGCGAATAAATTATGGCAACGCAAATATCGAGGTCACGCCAAAAAATGGGTGGCCCTTAGATTTCAGGGAACTAAAGCTGACATTAATATTCAGACTGAAATTCCTGAATTCTCAAACTGGCGCTGGGTCTATCCAGATGATTTATCCTTACTTGCAGCACCGTTTAAACGATATGTATATGAAGCGGTTTTAAAAGAGTTTAAGTCGTTTTTGTTAACGTAATAGATTTTTGAAAAGCTAGGAACGAGCAAAAAAGCGCATTTATATCAAATAGCTTCTTTAACTGCGTTTACGAATGCTGCCTCAGCCTCGGTTGCATTTACAAGCTGCTCGTCTAAATGCTGTGTGGATACCGCATCTAAGTCAACGGCGCGCTCTGCCAATATAATGACCCGTTCTGGCAACACATCTGCAACACCGCCATCAATCAAGAATCGTCTTGTGATGGCGCCGTTATTATACACATCAAGCGTGCCACGTTGAAGATTAGCAAGCGTTGCGGCATGTCTTGGTAACACGCCAAACACGCCCTCGCTTCCAGGTATTACAACCATCTCCGCTGAATCACTAAAAAGCATTTCAGAGGGTATAACAAGCTCGATTTTTATTACGTCAGCCATAGCCAATCTTTTCTCTTACAGCTTAATTATGCCGCCTGCTCTTTCATTTTTTCGGCCTTAGAAATAGCCTCTTCGATTGTTCCTACCATATAGAACGCTGCCTCTGGCAAATGGTCATAATCACCGTTAGCAATACCCTTAAAGCCTTTAATGGTATCTTCCAGACCAACCAATACGCCAGGAGTACCTGTAAATACTTCTGCAACATGGAAAGGCTGAGATAAGAAACGCTGAATTTTACGCGCTCTTGCCACGGTTAATTTATCTTCTTCAGATAGCTCGTCCATTCCCAAAATCGCAATGATATCCTGCAATGCCTTATATTGCTGTAATACCTCTTGCACCATACGCGCTGTTCCGTAATGCTCATCACCCACAATTCTTGGATCAAGCACACGAGACGTAGAATCAAGTGGGTCAACCGCCGGGTAAATTCCGATTTCTGCAATTTGACGAGACAACACTGTTGTTGCATCAAGGTGCGCAAATGAAGTTGCTGGAGCGGGGTCTGTCAAGTCATCCGCAGGAACATAAATTGCCTGAACAGAAGTAATAGAACCCTTATTAGTGGATGTGATACGCTCCTGAAGACCACCCATATCTGTTGATAAGGTTGGCTGGTATCCCACAGCAGATGGAATACGCCCCAAAAGAGCCGATACTTCAGAACCTGCTTGTGTAAATCTGAAAATATTATCAATGAACAGCAATACGTCCTGACCTTCTTCATCACGGAAATATTCTGCAAGGGTAAGACCGGTAAGCGCAACACGTGCACGCGCACCTGGAGGCTCATTCATTTGCCCATATACAAGAGCGGCTTTACTGCCCTCGCCGTCTGTTTTGATAACGCCTGATTCAACCATTTCGTGGTAGAGATCATTTCCCTCACGGGTTCGCTCGCCCACGCCAGCAAATACCGAATAACCACCATGTGCTTTTGCGATATTATTAATCAATTCCATGATTGTAACTGTCTTGCCAACACCAGCACCACCAAACAATCCAATTTTTCCGCCCTTGGCATAAGGAGCAAGCAAGTCAATCACTTTAATGCCCGTAACCAGAATTTCAGACTCAGTAGATTGGTCGACATAATCAGGCGCAGAGCGGTGAATAGGAAGCATTGTTTTTGTTTTTAATGGCTCTCGCTCATCAATCGGCTCACCGATAACATTCAAAATGCGCCCTAATGTTTCTGGTCCAACAGGAACCGTAATAGGACCGCCTGTATCTCTTACCTCTGTTCCACGAACCAACCCTTCGGTTGCGTCCATTGCGATAGTTCTAACAGCTGATTCGCCCAGATGCTGCGCGACCTCAAGCACAAGACGCTGACCGTTATTATCAACCTCAAGAGCGTTTAAAATATCTGGAATTTTGCCGTCAAACTCTACGTCGACAACAGCGCCGATAACCTGACTAACTTTTCCAATTGCGTTTTCTGCCATGAGACTAACTCCGTTTTGCGGCTCGCGTTAATAATAATCGTTATAGTGCTTCTGCACCTGAAATGATCTCAATCAATTCTTTCGTAATATTTGCCTGACGTGTTCTATTATAAACCAATGTCAGGCCATCTATCATATCCCCAGCATTTCTAGTTGCATTATCCATCGCTGTCATTCTTGCAGCTAGCTCAGCTGCGAAGGACTCTAACAAAGCACTATAAATTTGAGTAGTTACATTGCGTGGTAGTAATTGTTCAAGCAATTCGTTTTCATCTGGCTCATACTCATAATTTAATGCGCCTGTATCTTCTTGATCTTCGTTTATTTGTACTGGAATCAAGGGCGTTACTACAACATTCTGAGTAATAGCGTTCACGAATTGGTTATATATAATAGATACATGGTCAAAGCTAGTATCGCTAAAACCTGTTAATATTTTGTGTGAAACTGTATCAACCTTATTATAATCAAGATTGCTTCCTTGAAGATTTTCAATGCGCTCAAATATTTTATCTGTAATTTCACGCCCTAAATTATCAGCTGCCTTTTTGCCAACCATATATAGAAGAACTGATTTTCCCTCTTCCTCTAGGCGCTTTATCTCGAGCCGAGTTTGCCGTGCAATAGAACCATTAAAACCACCACACAAACCTTTATCAGCGGAAACAACAATCAAAAGATGTGTTTTAACAGTTTCTCTTCCGACCAGTAACGCAGGTGCTGTTGCCTTGCTTGCTCTGCTCGCAAGTCCGGAAATCACTTGTTGCATACGAGAGCTGTAAGGACGATTTGCTTCTGCTGATTCCTGGGCGCGACGCAACTTAGCAGCGGCAACCATTTTCATAGCAGACGTAATTTTTTGGGTTGATTTCACGCTATTAATGCGCGTTTTTAAATCTTTCAAATTGGCCATTTGCCAACAATCCCTTACTTATAACTATTCAGAATTATGCAAAGCTTTTTGCAAATGTCTCAACAGCGTCTTTTAATTTGGTTTGCGTATCATCTGAAATTTTCTTCTCAGCGCGAATAGTATCTAGAATTGCTTTTCCAGAACCACGCAATGTATCAAGCAATCCACTCTCAAATCTTCCAATATCCCCAAGTGCGATTTTATCAAGGTATCCGTTCACACCAGCAAATAGCACAGCAACCTGTTCTTCGATTGGCATTGGCGAATATTGCGGCTGTTTCAAAAGTTCTGTTAATCTGGCCCCACGCTCAAGCAACTGACGTGTTGATGCATCCATGTCCGATGCAAACTGCGCAAATGCTGCCATTTCACGATATTGAGCCAATTCAAGCTTAATAGAACCTGCAACTTGCTTCATTGCTTTAATCTGGGCAGCAGATCCCACACGTGAAACAGACAAGCCTACATTCACAGCAGGTCGAATACCTTTATAAAATAAATCTGTCTCAAGGAATATCTGACCATCTGTAATTGAAATCACATTTGTTGGAATATAGGCTGAAACATCGCCTGCCTGTGTCTCAATGATAGGCAGAGCTGTCATTGAACCAGAGCCATTAGCTTCGTTTAATTTTGCTGCGCGCTCTAACAGGCGTGAGTGAAGATAGAAAACATCCCCTGGATAGGCTTCACGTCCTGGCGGGCGACGAAGCAATAAACTCATCTGGCGATAGGCAACAGCTTGCTTAGATAAATCATCATAAACCACAAGAGAATGCATTCCGTTATCCCGGAAATATTCACCCATTGCAGCCGCAGTATACGGAGCCAAAAACTGCATTGGTGCGGGTTCAGACGCAGTGGCTGCAACAACTATTGAATATTCAAGAGCGCCATTTTCCTCAAGCGCACGCACAAATTGTGCTACTGTAGAACGCTTTTGACCAATCGCTACATAAATACAAAACAATTTATCGCTGTCATTTTTCGAATTATTATTAATGAATTTCTGATTAATAAATGTATCTAGCGCAATTGCTGTTTTACCAGTCTGTCTATCTCCGATTATCAATTCTCGTTGACCACGCCCAACAGGAATAAGACTGTCAATGGCTTTTAAGCCAGTTTGCATTGGCTCAAACACAGATTGGCGAGGCATAATACCAGGTGCCTTAACTTCCACTCTGCTTCGCTTAACATCTGTAATAGGGCCTTTTCCATCTATCGGATTTCCAAGCGCATCAACAACGCGCCCAAGCAAGCCCATTCCAATAGGCGTATCAACAATTGTTTCTGTACGCCGTACCACATTGCCTTCTTGGATACCGCGGTCATCGCCAAAAATCACCACACCGACATTATCTGTCTCAAGGTTAAGGGCCATACCTTTAACCCCATTATCGAACTCTACTAATTCTCCAGCTTGAACCTGGTCAAGGCCGTATACACGGGCAATACCATCTCCGATTGACAAAACCCTGCCAACCTCGGCTACTTCAGCCTCGTTTCCAAAATTAGAAATTTGCTCTTTTAAAATTGCTGAAATTTCAGCTGCACGGATATCCATTATGCAACACCCTTCATGGCCGATTCAAGCCGGTTCAGTTTCGTTTTAAGTGATGTATCGAACATACGCGATCCGATACGAATTACAAGTCCGCCAATCAAAGAGGAATCCACCCGCATCACAAGCGACACATCTTTCGCATCAGCAAGAGAAATAATGGATTCCTGAATCTTGGCTTGGCGCTCATTATCTAGTGGAATAGCAGATACCACTTCTGCTGATATTTTTCCGCGCCTATTATCAACTTCTTTTATAAAAGCGGAGATGATAGAGGAGATTGCAAATAACCGCCCATTCTTTGCAATTGTGCCCACAAATTGAATGACTAACGCATTAGCCTTTGCTTTTTTTAACAGATGCCCTACCGCGTCCGCTTTTTCATCTGCTCCGAACACAGGAGAATAAATCAGCGTTTGAAGATCTGCATTATTATCTATCAATTCGTTAAACGAATTCAGGTCCAGTAATATATCGTCAACTTGTTTAGCCTCTGTCGCCAGCTGATATAGAGCTGTAGCGTATCTTCCTGCCAAACCTGCGGTTATTGAACTCACATTACCACCTTTTTCAACTTTAATCCACACATCCTAAATTATGCACAGAACGAATTGTCAAATATCTACATGGTGAGCTATCATACGCATGTAGTAAAGGCAAGTATTTGTGTCTAAAATTACGCCAAAAAATGACGATATTCCTGTTCTCGGAATATCTACATAAAATTATAGGGATCTATGTCTATTTGCCTTCTGATGGTGGACGGCATTGTAATGCTAGCGTTCCAACCTTGTATGATTTTTTGAATATTTACCTGTTTGGGCGCATTGATTAAAAAACGAACTCTATAACGACCCTTTATCTGATAAATAGGCGCTGGCGCTGGTCCAAAAATTTGAACATCCTCAAATTGTGGTTTATGGCTGGCTAGTATTTTCACATAATCCGCAAGTGCTAATTCATTAAGGCTAGAATAGATTATGGCTGCTAGTCTTCTATAAGGCGGCATATTTGAGGAACGACGCATTTCCATCTCTAATTCAAAATAGGCATCTCTGTTCTGCGATTTTAATGCTTGTAAAACTGGATGTGTTGGCTCTGCTGTTTGAATAAAAACCGTGCCTGCTTGTTTCTCCCTTCCAGACCTGCCTGCAACCTGCGTTAGCAACTGATATGTTCTCTCTGATACACGCAAATCCCCGCCAGATAAACCAAGGTCACCGTCAATAACCGCAACACAGGTTAGTTTTGGAAAATGATGTCCTTTGGCAACCATCTGGGTGCCTATTATAATATCAACCTCGCCCTCTTCTATAGATTTGATGGTAAGAGCCATTTGCACTGGGTTAGTAAGGGTATCACTTGATAGGATTGTAACGCTTGATTCTGGAAAAAGCTGATAGACTTCCTCTGCTAGACGCTCAACCCCTGGCCCTACCAGCTGTATTGAATCTGTCTGCCCACAAGACTGGCATCTATTTTGAAACGGGCGGGCAATACCGCATTGGTGACAGCGTAGCTGATTGCTAAGGCGATGTGTGACTAACAGGCTGTCACATTGATGACAGCTTTGCTTAACACCGCAATCACTACACACGGCGAGCGGGGCATATCCCCTGCGATTTAAATATAATAATATTTGCTGATCGGAGTTTAATCTATCTTGCATATCGCAAAGTAGTGGCTCGCTTATCCATTTACCAAATGCAGGTTTAAATTTTCTCAGGTCAATGGTTTGAATGTCTGGCATAGTCGCAACACCATATCGATTGGCAAGTATTATATGCTGATAGCGACCATTGCGAACATTTATCCAGCTTTCAAGAGACGGTGTTGCTGTTGCAAGAACAATAGAACAATCGGCGTATTTCGCACGCAGAATAGCCATATCCCTTGCATGGTATATCACCTGTTCTTCTTGTTTATAGCCTGCCTCATGTTCTTCATCGACAATGATTGCCCCCAAATTAGAAAAAGGAAGAAACAAGGCCGAGCGCGCGCCTACTACCACACCTGGATGCCCTTCATTTATCTCACGCCAAATGCGTTTTTTCTTACCAGCAGAAATACCAGAGTGCCAAATATTAGGCATAAATCCGAACCATTTTTTAAATCGATTAACCCAGCTCGTTGTCAGCACAATCTCAGGAAGCAAAATTAAACATTGTTGCCCCAATAATATCTGCTTTTTTACCAGCTCGAAATAAACTTCTGTTTTACCAGACCCTGTTACGCCATCAAGTAAAGCTACGCTAAAGCTATTCTCTGTTTCATTAATTTTTTGGGCTGCTTGGATTTGCTCTGGGCTAAGATTAAGTATGTTCGCTGACCTAATTGCACTTTTAAGAGAGCTTAATGTGGTGTTTATATCTCGGTTTTTAGGCGGCGCTACCTCTATTTTTTCTAGCTGTCCTGCCTTTACCATCGCAAGAACCGTGCTAATGCTTACCCCCGTTTCACGCGCCAGAATATTTGCAGGAACTGGGGGGTTATGCTGGCACCATGCTATAATTTTTTGTCTTGATGCAGAAAGCTGTTCAACATTGAATTGCGCGGGCGATGATAATCCATAACACATAACTGGCGCATCAGATTTTAATGCATTTGGGACACAAAGCATCATTCGAAGTATTTGTCCAAAAGGTGCCATCGTCCATTCACTCACCTGATTTAAAAACTCAAGGGTTGCGTTGTTAATTGGGGACGCGCTACTCACAGATAAAATTGGCTTTAATTTGGAATGTTCAATTTCTGTTTCATAATTGCATTCATATACAACTCCCCAGATAATTCGGTTTGCAAATGATACCTCTACAATACATCCTCTCTCCAGCTTTAGGGTTGAGCCCACAACATAATCAAACTCGCTCTTGGCATTTTGGGTGTTCGGTATAGAAATAGGAACAGATACCCGCACTTTGGCAATCAGAGAAGGAGGAATTGTATTTTCTATCGAGGTGTCTAGTGACATGGCCATTTTGGGTTTGCTCTAGATTTCCAGTTGCAAGCATATGCAACAAAACTGTAGACTAAACATATTAAGACTGCAAAATCTACATCACACACATCAACCGATTGGGACCCTGTCATGAAATTATTCTTGGATACAGCTGATATAAATGAGATTACCGACCTGAATGAAACAGGAATGATTGACGGTATTACAACCAACCCGTCTCTTATTGCTAAATCTGGGCGTAATATCATTAAAACAATTGAGGAGATTTGTGGGATAGTTTCTGGCCCTGTTAGCGCAGAGGTTACCGCAACAGACTATGATGGGATGATGCGTGAAGGAGTGCGGCTGGCTGAAATTGCGAGCCATGTTACCGTGAAACTTCCATTGACTGTGGATGGATTACGTGCCTGTGCGAGCCTTAGTGAAGATAACATTATGGTTAATGTAACATTATGTTTTTCAGCTGCTCAGGCTTTGCTTGCTGCTAAAGCAGGGGCAAGCTTTATTTCTCCATTCGTTGGCAGATTAGATGATATTGGGGCTGATGGCATGAATTTGATCAGTGAAATTGCTGAGATATATGCCAATTATGATTATTCAACCGAAATTTTAGTTGCTTCCGTAAGAGGCGTTCAACATGTTGTTGATGCAGCTTTAATTGGCGCTGATGTTGCAACCATACCGCCAAAAATCATGTCACAAATGTATAAGCACCCGCTTACAGATAAAGGATTGGCAGATTTTCTATCTGACTGGGAGTCTACAGGACAGTCCATTTTATAATGTCCTAATTTTAGAGCCAGAGGGACACTATCATGAGCGATAACACACTTAATGAAGAGTTAGTATCTGCTTTCCTTGATAGCAACCAAGCGTTTATGGAGCGGTATTTAGCCAAGCAAAGCAAGGGGTTCTCAGCTAAAAATAATTCTGTCGAATTAGATACGCCACAAACAGACACAAATATTATTGATGTAACTGGCAAAATTGCAAAACGCGCAATAGAAGAAGCGCGTATTCTCTCACAAACAAATCTATCCTTAATTGATGTTGCTGAAGATAACTCAAAGAGATGGCAAAGACTTCACGATGTTTCCATCGGGTTTATGAAATGCACTGATTTAGAGCAATTTTCTTGTATGTTAGATGAGAAATTGCCTGAGATTTTCAAACTCGCTGGTGCACGCCTTCTAATGCCAGAGGAAACAGCCATAAGCAACGCTGAAGAAGCTGGGTTTCTGGTTTTGCCAGCTCAGGAAATCTTGGAAATTAGTGGCGCACAATCTGTTTATCTAGGCCCGCCACCAAAATCTGGATTGGCCTTATTCTCAACACCTATGGCTTCCATTGCTGTTATATCCCTGCCTGATGAGATGGCGGCGCCAATTTCTGATTCGGTACTTTTATTGGCAGGGCGAAACAAACATAGTTTTGTCTCCAACCAAGCAGATAACATATTGTCTAATTTATCACAGGTGGTTGGAACCTGCCTTCAATCTATCATAATGCCACAAATAAAGTTATAATAAATGGCTGCTAATCAAGCTAAGGAATTTGTTCGTCATATTGATAGCTGGTTAAACTGGCTATCTTCTATTAAACATTACCAATCTCATACGATTGACGCTTATAGCAGAGATCTTGCGCATTATCTTGGCTGTTTATCTAGGCAGACTGAGATTGATTTTAAACCAAACAGAGCTGTTTTTAGAAGCTGGCTTGCGGAAATGTATGGGGCAGGCTGCGCTAAAACAACCATCGCAAGACGGGTATCTGCTTTGCGAAGTTTTAGCCGCTATTGTCATCGTCACGGCATCTTCGATGAAATCGATTTAAGCTGGATGAAATCTCCGAAATTGCCACTGTCATTGCCAAAAGCAATTAGTGTCAGTGATGCATCTTTATTAATTGAGCTATTAGGCAGGAGAGCGAACCCTGTTTGGGAAAATGACAGAGATACTGCTATTTTATATCTTATGTATGGTTGCGGATTACGATTAGCAGAAACACTTAGCATTACACCGACACATATGGCTGATTTGAATTGGCTGAGAATCATCGGAAAGGGGGGAAAGACAAGAGAAGTGCCTGTATTACCTGTTGTTGCAGAAGCGCTGCAAACAGCAATTCAAAGCTGCCCTTTTCAACTGGAGGATAACAAGCCCATTTTTATGTCAAAAAGAGGATCTCCAATTGGGCCAAGAGCCGTGCAAAGAATGGTAGAAAAATTGCGCATTTCCGCCAACCTTCCATCGGAGACAACACCCCATACATTACGACATGCCTTTGCAACCCACCTTCTGTCTGCTGGGGGTGATTTAAGAGCAATTCAGGAATTACTGGGCCACTCTAGTCTATCTACCACACAGCGTTATACCCATATCGACGCACAAAAACTAACAGACATTCACCAGCAAACGCATCCACGTGCTAACAAAACATAGTAATGTTAAAACGCACAAAACTGCTACTTAACTCACCTGATAGGCCAGAATCTTGTGTTAGATATGAATGGCGCCCGTTCCAATAGCAAGAGCTGCTTCTTTTACAGCTTCATTCATTGTTGGGTGACCATGACAGGTACGTGCAACATCCTCAGCAGATGAGCCAAATGACATTGCTACTGCAATTTCATGGATAATAGTTCCTGCCTCATGACCTATAATGTGAGCACCTAATAATTTATCTGTTTTCTTATCGGCAAGTAATTTTACCATTCCATCTGTATGCCCAGTTGCTCTGGCGCGGCTATTTGCCAAAAACGGAAAAACACCTTTTGTATAGGAAATACCGGCTTCTTTGAGCTGCTCTTCAGTCTGACCAATAGTTGCAACTTCTGGCGCTGTATACACAATCCCAGGCACAAGCGCATAATCAACATGCCCTGCATGTCCTGCCATAATTTCTACTGCGGCAACACCATCTTCCTCTGCCTTATGAGCAAGCATTGGACCCTCAATTACATCCCCGATAGCGTAGATGCCAGCTATATTCGTTTGAAAGTTATGGTCAACTTTAACCTGACCTTTTTGGGTAAGCTCTACGCCTATTTTTTCAAACCCAAGGCCGTCAGTATTAGGCTTGCGCCCAACAGCCACCAGCGCGATATTACAGGTAAGCTTACTTTCTTCTTCCGTTTTGCTATCTAGCAGCGTAAGGCTAACAGATGTTTTGGTTTTTGTTGCCTCTTTAACGCCCTTGCCTAGATGAAATTTAATCCCTTGTTTTTCAAGGATGGATTTAAACTTGGATGCAATTTCTGCATCCATACCTGGCAAGATTCGTGGCAGAAAATCAACAACTTCAACCTCTGCTCCAAGACGCGACCACACAGTGCCCATTTCAAGCCCAATATATCCAGCACCCACCACAACCAGCTTTTTTGGTAATTTTGTAATATCTAATGCCCCTGTTGAAGAAACAACTTGCTTTTCATCAATTGGCAAAGAGGCAAGGCTTGTTGGCTCTGAGCCAGTAGCAATCAGAATTTTATCCGCTTTAAACTCACCTTTATCCCGCCCTGTTATGATAGTAACCACACCTTGTGATGTTATTTGGGCAGAACCGACAAGATGGGTTATTTTATTCTTTGCAAAAAGCTGGCTAATACCTTTGGTAAGACTTGAAACAATTTCTGATTTATGTTCGAGCATCTTTTTAAGATCTAGTTTCACGTCACTCAAACCAATTCCTAGTGCCGCAAGATGATTTTGTTTTGCCTCTGCAAATTTCTCAGAAGCATTTAGCAACGCTTTTGAGGGAATGCATCCAACATTAAGACATGTCCCGCCAAGTGTCTCTCTCTTCTCAACGCATGCAACGCTCATCCCAAGCTGTGCCGCCCGTATCGCGGCAACATATCCCCCAGGTCCAGCACCAATCACAATCAGATCGTATTTTTGCGCTGTCATTTTTCCTACCTTTTTCACATTCGTTAACTAATTAATTTTAGTTAATTTTAGCCAAATTAATTCACTAAATTGATTTAAGCGGAAATTAGATATCCAGAAGCAATCTTCTTGGATCTTCAATTGATTCCTTTACCCGCACCAAAAACGAAACAGCCTCTCTGCCATCAATAATTCGATGATCGTACGATACAGCTAAATACATCATTGGACGAATTTCGATGTTA
>OZSS01001283.1_pt1 | contig 11719 bp, 12 predicted proteins | sample 1779911 | NCBI WGS metagenome assembly OZSS01 (sample SAMEA2603589, study PRJEB24840) | metagenome | biome: Water; feature: Photic zone; material: Seawater sample | place: Mediterranean Sea | collected 2013-11-12 | depth 10 m | reverse complement strand
CACTCAAATACAGTAAAAATTGACCTAAAGGAAGAAGATATTCATGTGGATACTGGGTTTATTGTTTTTAATGAAAAAAATTATCCTAACCTCACAAGTCTATTTGACGAATTACAGGTAGCAACAAAAAGTTCAAATATGTCGTTCGGATTCTCGTTAGCCGATGGACAACTAGAATACGCAGGTCAAAATTTTAATTCTTTTTTTGCTCAACGCAGAAACTTATTAAATATAAATCATTTGAGGGGTCTATACGATGTTTATAGATTTAAAAATATTTCGAAGAGATTTATGGCTGATAAGAAATTTTCATATTTTGATATGCGCCAATTTTTGCAGCACTACAATTTTGGCAATTGGTTTTCGGAAATGTTTGTTGTTCCAATGGGTGCTGCAATTTGGTCTGTGCCAACAGGTAGTATCTTAGATTTTCCAGCGTTAAGTTATTTGAAATTCTTTGAAAATCATGGCCTATTGGACCTTCTCTCTAGCCCAATTGAGTGGAGAACAGTTGACGGTGGTTCAAAGCAATATGTAGATAAAATTATAAGAAGGCTTGGGAAAAGGGTATTTCTAGGCACTCCGGTAAAAGCAATCACAAGAAGCAAAAAAAAGTGTAATTTACTTGCAGGAAATGGGTTTGGTGAGATGGTTTTTGATAAAGTTATTTTAGCGTGTGATGGTCCAGAAACTATAGATTTAATTGGAGACATTAGTAAAGATGAGCTAGATACTTTAAAATTGTTTAAGGTATCTAAGAATAAAGTGGTGCTCCACTCTGATAAAACGCACATGCCGAAGTTAAAAAACGTATGGTCTAGTTGGAATTTTATTACAAGTAATATTCAAAACTCTCTCAATAAACCAATTGAGGTCACCTACTGGATGAACAAACTTCAGAGTATAAAAAGCAAAAAAAATTATTTTGTTTCACTCAACCCCAGTAAAGAAATTGATCCAAGTCTTGTACATTATCAAACTTTATATTCTCACCCTGTTTATGACTCTGACACATTAAATGCGCAAAAAAAACTAAACGCGCTACAGGGTGAAAATGGTTTGTATTTTGCAGGTGCAAAAATGGGTTTTGGTTTTCATGAAGATGGCTTAAACTCGGGCCTATACGTTGCGAAGCTGTTAGGTTGTGAGCCTAACTGGTCCAGAAGAAAGATGTAAAACTTATGGTAAAATCGTGTGTTTATTTTGGCTCCGTTATGCACATGCGATTAAAGCCAAGAAGGCATTTATTTCGTTACAACGTTTTTAGCCTTTTTTTGGATATTGATAAATTAGCAGAGTTTGATAAGACATCTTGGTTTTTCAGATTAAACAGATGGGGAATGGTTTCTCTATATGAAAAGGATCATGGAGATAGAAATACCTTACATTTGAGAGATTGGGTTAACAAAAAGGTTATGGGGGCGGGATTTACTAAACCGGATAAAGTCTATTTATTAAGTTTTCCCCGGGTTTTAGGACTTGGTTTTAGCCCATTGTCCGTTTTCTACTGCTACTCCAAGAACCAATTAAATTCCGTTATTTACGAAGTAAAAAATACATATGGAGAGCAAATCGAATATATATCAGATAGTCAACCTGACCCGGACGGAAGGGTCAGGCACTCTATTAAGAAAAATATGTATGTATCTCCATTTATAGATATGGCTCAAACTTACCATTTTACGATTTTACCTCCTGACGAAAAACTTTCTATTAAGATTAACGAAAAAGATGAAGACGGTTTACTTCTAATTGCCAGTCAAACGGGAAGATATCAGGACTTTAATGACTGGACATTAGCTAAGGCTTTTTTTTGTTATCCACTTATGTTGGTAAAAGTGTTGATTTTAATACATTGGAATGCTTTAATTTTGTATTTTAAGAGAGTCAAAATTGTACCTTATAGTTAGGTTAATTTGGGGGGAAAGATGAAGGAACAATTTTTAAAAGATGTCAAAGGCCAACCTAATCTACCAAGATGGTTTTCTTCAATATTTAAAATGATACAAAGCCCTAATGCGGGTAGTCTAATAATCCAACTTCCAGACAACAGAAAGTTTATTGTTGAGAGCAAAAAACCCGGAGCCAATGCCTATATAGTGGTGAAGAATGAACACTTCTTCTCAAGACTTGTGCGCGAGGGTCAAAATGGATTTTCAGAATCATATATGGATGGTTGGTGGGATACACCAGACCTTCAAGCAGTATTAGATTTTTTCCTTCTAGCAGGCGATGATATCTATGATGATTTAATCGGAGCCAGCGTTGTAAGGTTGTATGAAAGACTTAACCACTGGTTGAAGTCTAATTGGAAATTCCAAGCAAGGAAAAATATCTCCTATCATTATGATTTAGGTAATCAATTTTATAGAGAATGGCTGGATAAAACCATGACGTACTCGTCTGCGCTTTTCAAAAACAAAAGAGAAGTATTATCTACTGCTCAAACGAATAAGTATGAATCGATATGCAAAAACTTAAATTTGAAAGAAGGTGACAGCGTTCTGGAAATTGGCTGTGGGTGGGGAGGCTTCGCTGAACATGCTATCAAGACGAGAGGTGTCAAACTTACAGGTCTAACGCTATCTAAAGAACAGCTAGATTATTCTAAAAAAAGAATGTTTGAATTGGGGTTAGCAGATAAAAGTTTATTTCTTCTGCAAGATTATAGAGATGAAAAGGGCATTTATGATGGTGTTGTCTCAATAGAAATGTTTGAGGCCGTTGGAGAGAAATATTGGCCGTTATATTTTAAAACTGTAAAAAACTCTCTAAAAAATGGTGGCCTAGGGTGTCTGCAAGTTATTACCATTGATGATAAGTATTTCCCTCAATACAGGAAAAGTGTTGATTTTCTCCAAAAGTATATTTTCCCTGGAGGTATGCTTCCAAGCTATACGGCGCTTGTTGAACAAATTAGAAGTGCAGACCTCGAATTTATTAAAAGTAAGGAATTTGGACAAAGTTATTCTAAGACCCTTCGTATGTGGTCGCAAAGCTTCAATAAAAAGTGGGATAAAATATCTGAGCTAGGATTTGATGATAGGTTTAGGCGAATGTGGAACTTTTACTTAACATCATGCGCATCATTCTTTTTTTCTGGTGCTGGTGATGTAACCCAAGTGACACTTAAGAAGAATTAGACTTTTTGCGCCAAAGTTACATACAACACATTATTTATGCATCAAATGCACTGTCTTTGGCACTTATAATATTTCCTCTGTTTATATTTGTAAGTGAGCATTATGCTAGTCACTTTGGTATATCCCTTTTAGGGATTGGGGTTATTTTTTTAATTGTAAGATTATTAGACGGATTTTTAGATCCTTTAGTAGGCTGGGCAAGCGACAACTTGTATGTTCCACTTGGAAAGAGAAAGTTTTGGTTGTTGGTATCTCTACCATTTACTCTGTTTGGGGTCTGGGGTCTTTTTGGATATAATTTAGATGGTGCATTCGCCTTCCAACACTTTGTGTTTAATATAGTCATACTGACCATAGGCCTATCACTTTTTACTCCCCCTTTCTATAGTTTAGGAGCAGAATTAAGTGGAGATTATATTGAGAGATCTCGCATAACTTTTTTTCGTGAAGGCTTCTTTCTTTTAGGAACAATTTTAGCGGCGCTAATATATGCTTTGGCTGAGGGGTCCACACAAGCTTTGAAAAACATAGCGATAGTAATTTTCATTAGCCACCCCATAACTATAGTAATCTCTGCTTTGGTTATAAAAGAAAGAGACATATTTTATCAAAACAAGGCAAGTATATTTAGTGTGATCACAACCATACTAGTTGATAAAAAATTGAAATACTTTTTCGTAAGTCAGTTTTTTAATGCTGCTGCGAACGGCATTCCAGGAGCATTATTTGCTTTTTTTGTAATCCATAAATTACAAAGAGAGGATTTAGTCGGACTACTTATGCTTTTCTATTTATTATCGGGTGTACTAGCTGTACCACTTTGGATAAATGTAAGTAAGTATTTTAAAAAAAGTGATTTATGGTGCTGCTCAATATCTTTCTCTATGATTGTTTTCTCATTGGTATTCTTTTTAGATGCAAACAGTATTTTTTTGTTTTCTATAATATGTCTCCTGACCGGTATTTGTGTGAGTGCAGACTCTGCTCTTCCAACGTCTATACAAGCAGACCTTTTAGACGAAGATCTAAAGGTGGTGAAGAGTAATAGGTCGGGAACGTTTTTCTCAATTTTATCTGTTATAAACAAAACTGCTGCAGCTTTTTCAGGAGGGTTTGTGTTGTTATTTCTTTACGCAGTTGATTTCAACCCTTTAGGAGGCAATTCCGAGCAGGTATTATTTTGGTTGACCTGTTTATATGCTATAGCACCAATTACTCTGAAGGTTTTGCCATTATTACTAATGTGGAGGTTTCCTGAAACAAATAGTGATAAAGCTATCTAATAAGAAGAAAGTATTTTCCTAGTATTTTATCTATTAATTTTTTTGGCAAAACGCGGATTAGGAAAAATTGTAGCCCAGATGGTCCCATTGAATATTTGACTTTAGGCTTTCTCAGAGTTGAAATCTTATAAATTTTTCGTGCTAAAACCTTAACATCTTGTCCTTCTTTTGATGCGTCTTTAATAAAGCCTGTGAACTTACTGAAAGCTTGGCTATACACTGTTTTTCTAAAATCACTAGCTCTTTTGTCGACGTTTGATTTTTCCCATATTGCTGTTTTAAAAGCTCTCGGTGCGATAATTATTACTTTGATACCATAAATTAAAAGTTCACGGCGAAGCGATTCCGAAAATCCTTCCAGAGCGTGTTTACTAGAGCAATAGGACGCCATAAAGGGCTGTCCAATTGATCCACCACCTGAGCTAATATTGATTACTTTTCCAGGTGTAAGTCTGTTCTCTGTGCCTAGCAATGGCAGAAATATTTGAACACAGTTAAAAGCTCCTAAAACCATTGTTCTTAAATGAAGGTCAAATTCTTCACTTGAAATATGTTCAACAGGCCCCAATTGTGCTATCCCTGCATTATTTATTAAAATCCCCAGATTAGCTCCTCTCAATTTTAATTTGACTTTTTTGTATGCTTTAGAAATTTGTGAGTAGTTAGTTACATCAAAAACTAAAGGTATAAAATTTTTACCATATTTTTTTTTAAGAAGTGGTTCCATTTTCTTGTCTCTTATCGATCCGAAGACTAAGAAGCCTTGTGTCAAATATTCTAAGACAAGAGCTGCACCTATGCCTGTTGAACAGCCCGTGATCAGTATTGATTTATTTAAGTAGTTTTCCATAACTTGTGGATATTATTTTTTCTATCATTTAAAGTAAAGCGAGCTGGGTAGTTTCCAACAGTAAAACCGCTACCTACCCAATTGTTTTGTTCGTCATATTGAAGAGTTAATTCCAAATCACCTGTTATTTCCCATTCCCTTACTGAGTAATTTTTATCATTAAATAACATTTTTTTATTTTTCAATTTTCGCGTCTTTATCTCTAGTGGTGTTCCATCTTGTGTGCTCAGCCAAACCCTTCTTTTTAAAAAGTCTGGAGTGAAGTAACTAGTAGTAGCAAATTTATCTTTGATTATTCCTGAAAAAGCAGATCCTTGAACTGAAAAGTCGCTACCTTCTCTCTGACCTTTTACAAAATATTTTTTACCAAACCAAGATGAATTAGAATCTATGGATATAAGTTCTTTGTTTTTCCAAACTTCACGATTTTTTAAGGTATATTTCATAAATTTTAAGCCTAAAAATTTTGGTATTATTTCAACATCAATTACCACTTCCAAGCCGTTTTTGAGCTTTCTGTGAGTTAGATTAGAATAGCCAACTATTTCGTCTTTTAAAAAGACATTGAAGCTCAGAGAAGTTTTCGTTGTCGAGCTATGCGCTCGCTGAGAAATCAAGCCTAATGAGAAAATACTGGAAATTAAAAAATGTCTTCTTTCCATTCTGTTAAATAATATTGTTGAATATAATAAGCATGCTCAAGTAGTAATACTATATTTCTACGAATGCATCAAATCGCACCTTAGTAGGTATCTGTTAAAAACAGAATAGCCACTAAATTATTTTCACCTTATGCATTACATATGTCAATTTTGAAATTTAAAGTAACTATTGTTAATACTCATCAAGGCGGGTAAGTTCATTCTATGAATATAAGAAATAAGATAATATCTTCATTCTTGACCGCTCTAATTTTTTTTCTTGGTGCACTTAATGTGAATGGAGAGACGTTAGAAACTGTTTTTGAAAGTTTCAATAAAAATGCGGAAAGAGCGGCGGACATTCTTTCAAAGAGAGAGGCATCTAATGAGTCCCTGAGTTATTTGAGGGCTGATTTGTTTGAAGATAGAAATCAGGCGCTACTCTTACAAAAGAAAATAAATAACACATATCTAGTTCAAATGGATGAGCTTAAGTTGATCGACGAGCTGATTGCAGAAAGTTCCATTAAAGGGACGTATATTTTATTGGAGAGGCAAAAATTAGTTAATATTTTAGAAAAAACTACATTTGAATTGGCCAATATGAAGCTGACTTTAAAAAGAGCAGAAAGGCTGATCAAGGAGATTGATGAACTAAAAAAACTGAGATTTAATGAAAGATTTTTTTCATTTAATCAACTTGTCTTATTGCCCACAACGTACGCACAAGGGGCATCTGATTTTTTTAATTTTAGTTGGGAATTTTGCTGCTGATTTTTATCAAAATTTCAACTCACAGGGAAGGTGGATTAGATTGTTTTCAGTTTCAATTCTGCCAGTGACAACATTTTTTATTGGGTTATTTATACTTGCTTTTCAAAACAGAATTATAGCAATGGGAAACAGTGTTATTTCACCAAAAATAAAAAACAATAACGCCCTTACCTTTTTAAACCCTTTCCTGCGTTTAATTTCCCAATTGATTGGAGTCGCCTTAATACTTAATTTTCTGCAAATACTTGGGGGAAACTATGGGTTGCCAATATTAATTGATTCATTATCAGTAGCAGCGGTGATTGTATTACTTGGATATTTTCTGAGGTCGGTTGTTGCCGAGATAAAAGATAGATTATCAGATAGTAAAATTGATTTTGTGGTGGATTTATCACGACTACAATGGACCACATTCTGCATTGCTATCGCTTTGGGGTTTTTTAGTGTGATAAGTTATTTGACAGAAAGATCATATCTTTCTAATGAGGCTGAGGTAACTTTAAACGCGATTGGCTTAGTCATAATTGTAATTATATTAAATTACGGTTTTAGAAGCATACAAACTCTTATTTTTGCATTAGCAGACCTTCTACCCGGCGCCCAGAAAGGTTTAAACTTTTTATCATTAGATATTATTGTAAAGGGAGCCGTGATTCTTAGCTGGGTTCTTTTGATCGGAGGGATTTTCGGTTATCTTCTCATTGCTTTTGAGATCATCAAAGCTATGAGTTATGTAGGTGGCATAATTATCTTAGGAATTTTTACTGACTTTTTTTTTCGAACGTTGTTCCTGTCAGATAAGAAAAATGGAGATGATGACGCTAATCCATTTTTTCTGGTTTTTAGCTTAATTAATCTAGTTTTCATTCTTTTGCTTCTGGGTTTAGCTATAGGGATAGAATTTTCGCAATATGTTGAGTTATGGTTGAGATTCAATGAGGGATTAACTTTAGGAGATGTTAACTTAACGCCCGCTTCTATTTTGAACTTTGGTATAATATTCGGTCTAGGTTACTTTACAACAACCATTATAAAAAAAATTGTAAAGGGCACTGTGTTACCTAAAACAAAAATGGATAAAGGGAGTCAGAACGCAATAGTTTCTGGTGTTGGTTATGTTGGATATACATTAGCGGCGGTTGTAGCTTTATCGTCAATTGGGTTTAACTTATCAAGTATAACGATTGTTGCTGGGGCTTTAAGTGTAGGGATAGGTTTTGGTCTGCAAACTATTGTGTCAAATTTTGTTTCTGGAATTATTTTGCTTGTTGAGAGACCAATTAAAGAAGGTGATTGGATAGAAGCCTCAGGTTTTTCGGGTACTGTTAAAAAGATATCAGTACGTTCAACACAAATAGAAACGTTCGATCGAGCAATGGTTGTTGTTCCAAATTCGGAATTGATAGCGGGTTCCGTTCTGAATTGGACCCATAGTAATGAGACAGGTAGGGTAAGAGCATCGGTTGGCGTTTCCTATGATGCTGATCCAAAACGGGTAGAAAAATTATTACTTAAAGTTGGAAAATCTCATCAAATGGCTCTGCAAGACCCTGAGCCGTTTGTAAGATTTCAGCGATTTGGTGATAGCTCATTAGATTTTGATTTAATTATTTATGTAAAAGACAAAAATTATATGTTTCAAGTTAGATCTGAACTTCATTATTCCATTTTTGAATTATTTAAAAAGGAAGGTATCGAAATCCCATTTCCTCAAAGAGATTTAAATATTAAAGGAAACCCAAATTTAAGAGTTAATAAGAGAGCGGCGATAAAGAAAGTTAGTACAAATGAGTGATCAAAAATTTGTGTATAACAATGATCCATATAAAAAGGAACATGAAGCTAGAATTGTCGGTATATCCAATGAGTTTGGTATCAAAGTTGATGAGCCAATTTTTTACCCTAGAGGGGGAGGTCAACCAGGAGACACAGGAACTATTTTAGTTAATGGGATAAATTTTAAAGTAATTGATACTGTTAAGGGGCCAGAGGGCCAGGTTTACGTTAAAATTGAAGACGCTGATGTTATTACCAATTTGAAGGAGGGAACTAAAGTAATCCAAAGTCTGGCTTGGGATATTAGGTACAAATATATGAAAACACACACAGCACTTCATTTGTTGTCTGTATGTCTTCCTTTCCCTGTGACAGGTGGACAAATAACTTTTGAAAAAGGTCGAGTAGATTTTGATATGCCGGAGTCACCAGATAAGGATGAAATTACAGATAGATTGAACTCTATGGTAGAGGCAGATTACGCTGTGTCTTACGATTTAATTTCTCAAAAAGAACTCAGAGAAAGGCCACAACTTATAAAAACAATGTCAGTGAAACCTCCTCAAAATGTCGACTTTGTTCGACTAGTAAGGATAGAAAGCTCCGATAATGTAATTGACTTACAGCCTTGTGGAGGCACTCACGTTAAATCAACTGGAGAAATAGGTAAGCTGTTTATTGCAAAAGTAGAGAAAAAAGGCCGAATGAATAGACGCGTTTCAGTTGTCTTGCAAGATTAAATAAAATACGTAGAATACTCTAAATATTGGAGAGGTGGCCGAGTGGTCGAAGGCGCACGCCTGGAAAGTGTGTAGGCGGGAAACCGTCTCCAGGGTTCGAATCCCTGTCTCTCCGCCAATAACCTAACTTCCTTATGTCACGCTGTGTCATGAACCCAAAGAAACAAGGGAAGTTGTTGACGTAAGCCCTTCACGCTATTTCATAATACATCATCTTAAATCAACCCACTTTGTGGACCGAGTTGTGGACTGGAGATGACATGAAAAGATTAAATGCAAAACAATTACTCGTTTTGCCATCTCTCGTAAGTGCACAAGAAAAAGTTTTAAACCAAGAAAACTTACAAGTCAGATATGGTATCTATTATGAAAAAAGAAAACGTGCTCCTTTTACAGGAAAAGCCTTTGATCAAAAATATGTTAATGGGCAATGGAAAATTCTTAATCCACCTTTCGCTGGTAAAAAATTAATTCATTCGGAACAGAGCAATTTGAGTTTAATCTATCTATTTTCTTTTCCATTCAAAGTGAATTTCAGGTAAGCCATCATCACCTTTTTCTTTCTCTCCAATCACCTTAAACTTTTCCCTTTGATAAAATTTGTGAGCTTTTTTGTTAAAGGAGTGACTCCACAAATGTAAGTAGTTTCTATTTAGCTTTACTTTATCAAGCAAGATTTTTCCAAGTCCATTTCCTGGCTCTAACGTATACAGCCCTATAATCTGTGATGTCTGTTGATTAAATGAAATATATCCCTTGGCAGGGTTGCAAACTAACCAAACTTCTCTTAGAGGAATAGCGTTTTCTATCATTTGCTTTAATTCGTTTTTGCTAAAAAGCCGAGGCATCTCCTTAGTGTTAGAAATCCAGCTATCTACTATTATTGCGCACTCAAGGGCATTTTCTGGATATGCTTTTCTGATGCTACTCATGTTGATTTACCTTAAGGTGATTTTCTTTTTTATCGAACTAGTCCCTATAACTCATCATACGCTTGTATGAATTTCACAATACAGACACCTCATTCTTGCCCAGCGTATTTTTTCAATTAGTAACGATTAACTTTTGTAACTTGCAACATCAATGTCATCGACCACTATCCCCCTATTTGAAAACATCTTAGCAGGGGTTTTCTGTGTATGTTGCTTCGAGAGCTCTTGCCAAATGGGCTGACATTTTTTGAATGACTCTTCGTCTTTATATTCAAACATGTGTCCTAATCTAAACATGCCTTCTTTATTCCAGACTTTTACTATTACACACCGAAGCAACCCTAATTCTTTTAATTTTGGGTAATGCTTTATTCTTTGCACCTGCGATCGAATTAAAGCCTGTTCCATATCTTTTTCGTTCAGGTAATCAATAGTGGTATAATTAAGAAAGGTCGTTTTAGTCATCCCGTAAAATCCTCTAATCGATTTTATATAATATGCAATCCTACATAACGGAATGAAAAAGTAAATTGTTCTATTGTACTGAAAATATGGCGAGACGTGCTAATAACGATGTTAATATTAGATATTAGCTGTTATAGATCTGTGATGAGTAATAGGGATTGGTTTTTAGTTATTTCTTTGGGAATACTATGGGGCGCAAGTTTTTTATTTGTTGAAGTTTTATTAGACTTAATTAACCCATTTCTGATTGTGTATTTCAGAGTATCAATAGCATCTGTAATTTTGGTGCTGTATTTGTATCTTTCTAAGACAAAATTCAAGGTAACTAATAAGATAGTCTATTATCTTTTTATAATGGCGTTGTTAAATAACGTCGTTCCATTCCTCTTGATTGCTTATGGTCAGCAAACAACTACTGGCGGGTTGGCATCAATTTTAAATGCAAATACTTCTCTAATCACCATACTTTTGGCATCAATGTTTATTTCTTATGAAAAATTAACGGTCAATAGACTTCTTGGTGTCCTTATTGGTTTATTAGGAATAATTATCGCGGTTGGTTATGGAAGTTTTTCGACTTTTTTTGATGATAGTAACGGTAAATTTTTAATATTACTCGCAACGGTTTCTTATTCCTTTGCAGGTATTTGGGCAAAATTGAAGTTAAGTGATGTACCTCCATTAATATCTGCAACTGGAATGTTAACATTTAGCACGGTTATTTTATCCCCATTCGCAGCAATTTATTTTTACGATGATTTAATTAATCTTAGTTTCCCCATCATTTTTTATTCGGTAATGTTTGCTCTATTATGCTCAGTAATAGCATATTTTTTATATTTCAAAATTTTAGAAAATACAGGTGCAGGTAATTTGCTGATTTGTACAATTATTATTCCCCCAGCATCAATTATTCTAAATTCTCTGGTATTAGGAGAAATTATTTCAACAAGTGAATTAATCGGTTTGATAATAATAACCGTTGGACTCATTATATTAGATGGTCGTTGTAGAAAATTTTTATTACATAATAATAAAATAAAATGAAGAAAACTTGTTGATTTTTTAGCAACCCTCCATTTAATTTGCAGAATAATTTAGCGTAGGCTGATTTA
>OZSS01001281.1_pt1 | contig 11724 bp, 7 predicted proteins | sample 1779911 | NCBI WGS metagenome assembly OZSS01 (sample SAMEA2603589, study PRJEB24840) | metagenome | biome: Water; feature: Photic zone; material: Seawater sample | place: Mediterranean Sea | collected 2013-11-12 | depth 10 m | reverse complement strand
ACCTAAAGTATGGTGAAGGAAATGAGCAAAATCAATCGACCGCCGACATTTCCACGGATGCGGGGTGGAAAGGGGCGATGGACTATACGGAACTTCCTCTCTCAAATCTTTATTTGACCCTGTTACATAAGTTGGGTGTGGAGACTGATTCTTTCGGGGGAAGCACCGAAACCTTATCGGAAGTGTAAGGAATGATTCGATTTTTGGGGTTTGGACTTTTGGTCACTACCTCTTTTTTACTGGCCAAAACAGAGAATTATCAGACGGTTAAAGAGGAAAGATCTTACGCCGATCCTCCGACTGGGGATTGGGTAACCAATGGAGTGATTACTCCGCTAGATCAGCAAATGAGAAACTTTTATATTCGCAACGCGGACGGAGCGATCGAGGTTCTGCTTAAGGAGGATGTTCAAATCGGATTACAATCCCGTGTCCAGCGTGGAGGCTTTCTGGAAAGAAAGGTGGAATTTACGATGGGACGGAAGAGGTTTTCCTTTGATTTGCCCAAGAATTTGTACATCAAACGAACTTTCAAGGATGCGGATGCCGTCAGGAAATGGGAGGAACGGGGCAGAAGGCCAATCTTCGATGGAAAGCTTTACCTGGAACCCATCGCAGACCATTTGCCTAGTCCGGGGGAGCCATGGATTTCGGGGCAGTTTATTGGTGAAAACGGTCGTTTTATGGATGTGCAAATCGGGGAGGAAATCTTTCAGATCGGCACGCAGGGTCATGATGGACAACACCGGATCATGGGACTACTCGGTCAGAAGGATATAAAACCCTTCGTGCAGCAGGCTTTTGTTCATGGTGAGATGAGGGGAGACGTCTTTCATGCCAGCGAGCTTTGCCTGCGCATGCTTGAGGATGCCAAAGCCAAGGATGATCCGGACCTTGGTCGGTATCTGTTCATTGGGGATTCGATCTCCGGTAATTATGACAGAGCGCTCCGCACCGCTTTAAAGGGAAAATTAAACATTTATCATCCCCCGACCAATTGCGGGCCAGTTCGCAAGGGAGTGGAGAATATTGTTCAATGGTTAGGGGCGTACGATCAACCCGGGTTAGGTTGGGACGTCATCAGTTTCAATTTCGGACAATGGGATTCGGGGAACACCAAGTCGCGTTACCAGAGGGACATGGAGAAAGTAATCTTCGAACTGAAGAAGACGGGAGCCAAGCTGATCTTTGTGACCACCACCCCGATTCCCGGAGGATACCCGGCTCCGGGAGAACCGGGTCCGGAAGATCAGGCGCCCGGTCGCACTCAAAAAACCATGGAGCGTTTCATCAACCCATGGGCCTTGGAGGTGATGGGCAGCCATCCCGAAATTGAGATTTGCGATCAGCATGCCCTGATTTCCCAGGAAAAGTTTTATGCCACCTGGTTGAAAAAAGCGGGGTTTCATAAAAAAGGGGAAAGAAGCCCGTATGGTGATCTGCATATTGGGGGGTTATTGGGAGAACCGGTAGGGCGGCAACTGGCCCGCAAAGTTTTGGATGTGCTGGGACGCACGGGGGAGCCCTTGAGCCCGCATGACCTGGACGATCATGACTTGGATCCCAAGAGACAGCGTCCGGCCACAAAGGGTATGGATGTTGAGGATTTTATCGATTTGTTAAGTAATAATCAAAGGCTTAGGCAATACCTGCCTTAACCGCCACTTGGTTTAAGGTTCAAAAAATAAGCCCTTGTCCGATCTTTTTGGGTTAGTCACATATGATTTCCTTGGCTAATAATGAAAGAATGAACATTCAATTACTCGCTCTAGTCTCTCTACAATCTTTCGTGTTCACTTTGGTGTGCGGGGAAAACCCCGCACCCGATCCGTCTGTGCCTCCCATCATCAAACCGGGTGAATATGGTACGCCTGAAAAACAGGGCACGCCCCCGTCTGATGCGATCGTTCTTTTTAACGGTAGTAATTTCAAGGAGTGGGAAAATGCTAAGGACGGTTCAGCAGTGAAATGGAAATTGATTGATGGTGCCATGGAAGTGGTTCGTGGAACGGGCACGATACAGACAAAGGAGAAGCTTGGATACGGACAGTATCATGTGGAATGGAGAACCCCGGAGGAAGTGAAGGGTTCAGGACAGGGCAGGGGGAACTCCGGATTTTTCCCACTGGGCGGGCCTGAGGTTCAGGTGCTTGATTCGTACAATAACTCAACCTATTCCTATGGGCAGGCCGGATCGATTTACAACCGCTACCCTCCTCTCGTCAATGCATGTCGCGCACCTGGAACTTGGCAGACCTATGATGTTATCGTACACGTGCCCATCATGGATAAAAATAAAAAGTACATTCGTGGAAGTGCTTACACGGTTCTTCATAATGGGGTCCTCATTCAGGACAACATGGAAGTCGGAGGAAGAGAGGGAAAGACTGGGCATCTCAGGTTGCAGGACCATGGGAATCCGGTTCGCTACCGCAATATCTGGCATCGTCCATTTCGGAATCCGATCCCGATGAAGAAGTAGTATTGCCTTTACGCAAACTAAAAAAAAGCTCTGCGTTCCTAGTCGGATTGCATTTTTTTAATCGAGTACCCATTCGGTTCAGGAAAAGAAATCCTAATTCTTTAAATCAAAGTCTGAGTGGGAGAAATTTCTTTGTCTTAAAAAATTGATTGATTGATATTTGGTGTATAGTTGATATTTAATAATATGCTATAAAATCATGCTAAATCCACCACATTCAATCTTTCGTTTTACCTTAAGTTTGTTGCTGTTTACCCAAGCCTTTTCTGTCCTTTTGGGAAAGGTGGTGGTTGAGGATCGCGCAGAAATTAAAATAGATCCCGATCCTCCCTCATCCACTTTTTCACCGGAAGAATCCCTTTCCAAAATCCGGGTGCCGGATGGTTTCAGGTTAGAACTGGTCGCCGCGGAACCCATGATCGAAGAACCAGTTTGCATGGCATGGGGTCCGAACGGGGAATTGTATGTCGCCGAAATGCGAAGCTACATGCAGGATATAGACATGAGCGGCGAACTCGAGCCGATCAGTCGGGTCGTTAAACTGGTCGATCTGGACGGCGACGGCCGTATGGATAAAGCGACCACCTATCTGGATGATTTGGTCTTACCCCGGGCGATTCTTACTCTGGATAACAAGGTGCTGATTGGAGAACCGCCCCATCTTTGGTTGTGCGAAGATCTAGACGGCGATGGAAGGGCCGATACTAAGGTCAGTATCTACGAAAATTTCAGCAAACGGGATTCAGGGAATGTGGAGCATAAAATCAATGGTTTACAGTGGACCATGGACAACTGGATCTACAATACCAAGAGTTCCTCTATCTTCCGCTACCGGGATCAGAAAATAGAAGAGAGAAAAGTAGTCTTTTCCGGACAGTGGGGGCAGACGGTAAATGACCGGGGAGAAAGCATTGCCACCAAAAATAGTGAACCAGGTTTGGCGACCCTTTTCCCTGGAAAATACTTGGGTGATCTTTCCCTTTCGAACAAGTATAGACATTTATTCGAACGAGTTAGGCTGGGAGAAGGCTATGGAACCACTTGGCCGATTCAGGGAACCCCCGATTTACAGGGTGGGCGTGGATTGGGCAGATCGGACGACGGGTCCCTGCAACGTTTCACAGGAGCTTGTGGTCAAACGGTTTTTCGGGGAGACCGCCTTGGAGATGATATGAAAGGCACCTACTGGGTCTGTGAGCCCGTCGGACGCATGATCCGATGCTCGGATGTGGAGTATGACCAAGGCATGATCACCCTGCGTAACCGGTTGGAGAAACAGAGGCTCGAATTCATAGCCTCCACCGATCCTAATTTCAGACCAGTAAATGCCTATACGGGTCCGGACGGGACTTTATACTTTATAGACATGTATCGTGGTATCATTCAGCATGGCAACTGGACCAGGGAAGGCAGCTATCTGCGCGAGGAAATCCTGCGTCGAGGTTTGGAGAGGAATGTTGGTAAAGGGCGCATTTATCGATTGGTACGCGAGGATATCGCACCCGGTCCGTTGCCTCGCTTGGGAAAGTCTGATGCCCGGGAATTGGTAGAGGCTTTGGGCCATCCGAATGGATGGTGGCGGGACGAAGCTCAAAAACTTCTGGTTTTACGCAAGGAGGCGAACGCGATCCCACATTTAAAGAACATGGTGAAACAGCCGGAAAGTGGCTTGGCCCGTGCCCATGCTCTTTGGACGCTGGATGGAATGGGTGTTTGGGATGAGTCATTAGTGGTGAATGCGATCTCCGACAAGGATATGGAGGTGCGCTTGGCAGCCTTGCGGATAGCCGGTGAAAGACTACTTGCACATGGAGCTTCGGATGCCCTTGTTGATGCGGTGGGGCAATCTCTCCCTGATGATGATCTCGATATCGCTGCGCAGCGTTTGATGTCGCTGAGCTTTTACAAAAAACAAACAAAATCAGATGTTGTTCGTGCCGGACACATCGAACGCGTTCTCAATGCCGCGGGAAAGTTCATTGATAAGGAAGTCATTGCCAAAGCATTCATGGTGGCCCTGAATCCGGCTGAGTACATTCCTGCATTGGAATTGCTCAGTAAAGAAGGTCGCTTTCAGGATCTGGATACGCACCCACTTCCCCAGCACCTTGCTTTTGCTTGTTTTGCCTTGGCTGATCAGGAGGCTTCCTTCACGGTTCTGCTTGATTTTGCTGCACAAACGCAATCCGGGTTTCGTACTTCGCTGCTGGAGGGATTCCGACTTGGCACCCAAGGAGGGAGGTCTGTTTCCAGAGACTTGATTCGCTGTAAAAGTAAACCTTTCGGTTTGACGAGAATGGAAGAAGCAGGGGTTTCAGAATACAGCTTGGCGATTTTCTATGACCTCCTTACTTGGCCCGGCGACCCGAAGTTCAAATTGCAGAAAGCCCTGTCTCCCTTGTCGGAATCAGAGTTGGTTCGCTTCAATAAAGGGAGGGAGGTTTATCAAGGACTCTGTGCGGCTTGTCATGGTCCTGAAGGACAGGGAGTCAAAATGCCCGCTCCTGAGAATCATAGGATGTTGGCTCCTTCTTTGGCGGGATCTCCCCGAGTGAACGAAAGGAACCATCGTTATTTTGCTGAGATCATTTTGAAGGGAATGACCGGACCGATTGATGGGGTTACTTATGGAGGTGTAATGGCTCCTATGGAAACTTACGATGATGAATGGATTGCTTCGGTTATGACCTATGTTCGGCGTTCCTGGGGAAACACCGGAGAACCGGTTCATCCTAGGGATGTTGAAAGAGTTCGAGGTTGGAATAAAAAGAGAACCACTGCATTTACCTTGGCCGAATTGAATATGCCCACCCGCTAGGGAGAGTAAATATTTATGACACCAAATCATCTTTACTTTGGGTTGGGCTGTTTCATGGCTTCCTTTTTATGGGGAGCGTCAGGGGAGCGGGACCCTTCTGCACCTAAGGGTGGTTGGGTACCTCCAACAGAGGAAGAATTGAAAAAGGTCGAGTCCGCGATTCCTGCAAAGTTGCCGGCTAAACCCAAACAAGATCGCAAGCTCCTGGTCTATAGTCTTAGTCACGGATTCAAACATAACTCCCGATTGATCGGCGAAGAAATGCTGAAACTGATCGAGCGGAAAACTGGTGCGTTTGCCTTGACCATTAATAACGATTCAGCCCAGTGGACTTCAGCTTACCTGAAACAGTTTGATGCGATTGCGGTAATCAACGCCACCAGCCTGCATGGCGGCTTCAAAGGCGAAAACCGTCAGGCTTTTCTTACTTTTGTATATAACGGCGGCGGCTTATTCGGATGCCATGCCGCCACGGATGGAGGAAAAAAGTGGTGGCCGGAATACTCCGAGCTTTGGGGTGGTGCATTTGGCGGTCACCCCTGGGGGAAAACCGGAACTTGGCGGATCCAAAACTATGATCCCAGGCATGCCTTGAATCAGTGTTTTCACGGAACTGGATTTGATATTAATGATGAACTCTATCGCCAGATCCACCCCTACAGAAAGGGTTGTTTCCGCACCTTAACATGCATCGATCTTTCCGCGAAGCAGAACACCCATAACAACAACGGTAAAATCAAAACCGTCCCTCCTGAAACAGAGCGGAAGCCGGGTGAACCCAAACCCGCTAATGTCCCGCTCGATTTGGAACGCGAATATCCCACTTCCTGGTGTAAGAAAGCTGGAAAAGGTCGAGTATTCTACGCCACCTTTGGCCACAACGAATCCGCCTACTGGAACCCCGAAATCGTCGAGCATTATCTGCGGGGACTTCAATATGTTCTGGGGGATCTTGAGGCGGACGATGCATCGGATCGTTGAATCGTTTCTCAGTTAAGCAAAAGAAGCCCTATTATTTTCCAATCTTTGACCATGAAAAATTTATTCTTTTCCCTTTGGCCTTTTATTCGTCGAATCAAGTCATTTTCAATTGGCTTAACCGTTCTTTCTTCGTTCACCGCTATCGGTAAAAGTCCAAATTTCGTTTTGGTGTATGTGGATGATCTCGGTTGGGCCGAAACCTCGGTTGAAATGATTAAAGGAAGAGAAGATACGAGGAGTGATTTCAACCAGACCCCGAGCATGGAAAGGTTGGCCCGCGAAGGCATGGTCTTGTCCGCCTGTTATTCTCCTTCCGCTCTTTGTGCTCCATCAAGGAACAGTCTGCTCCATGGGATGACCCCGAGCCGATTGAGGTACACCGTACTTTCGTCGGTTGAAGCCAAGAAGGAATATCTCGGTCAGATCACCATTCCTCAAGCCTTGAAAAAAGCTAATCCAAACTACCTGACCGCTCATTTTGGCAAGTGGCACAACGAAAGTATTAAGCCGAGTGATGCGGGATATGATGAGACCGACGGGCCCAATGGGAACGGTCCGGGTGACTTTGATGATGACGGAAAGACCCATCTTCCTGACGACGATCCGAAGCGGATCTTTTCTCTCACCGAAAAAAGTGTGGATTTCATCAAGAATCAGGTTAAGCAAGACAAACCCTTTTATCTTCAACTTTCCCACTACGCGATGCACATTTGGCATGACTCTCTTGCCCAAACCCGCGAGAAGTACAAGCAGTTACCCAAGGGAAGAAAGCATGAGGAGAAAGATGATCTTCCGGATGAAGAGATTCCCATTGCGATGTACAACCATGGATGGATCATCAACTACGCCTCCATGTTGGACGATCTTGACCGGGCTTTGGGAACTTTGCTTGATGCGATTGATGAACTTGGCATCGCGGACAATACCTACATTATCCTGACTTCGGATAATGGGGGGGGCTTTCGGGGCAACGCGCCTTTGCAAGCCGGCAAAGGCAGTCTTTATGAAGGGGGAATCCGAATGCCATCGTTTGTCCGTGGTCCGGGAATCAAGGGTGGCAGTTACTCTAAAGTCCCAGTGGTGCAGTGGGATTTCCTGCCTACTTTTTATGATTTGGCTGGGGGTACTGACCCTTTACCCGATGACTTGGACGGTGGCTCGGTTCGTTTGGTTTTCGAAAAGGGAGACAAGGGTAGGGTCAAGCGTAACACCAAGGATTTAATCTTTCATTTCCCCTGGCATACCGGAGTGGCTGAATCCGTCATTCGGTCCGGGAATTATAAATTACGCAAGGATTTGGATTCTTTGGAAATCGAACTATTCGATATCGAAAATGATTGGGAGGAAAAAAATAATTTAGCGAAAGAATTGCCCAAGGTGGTCAAAAAGCTCGACCGTAAGCGATCTGCTTATCTCCAAAAGGTCAATGCGGAGACAGTGACTCTGACCCGTCGTAATTATGTTGAGCTTCTTGAAGGTGGATGGATTGAGAATGGGAAGAATCGATTGGCCAAGCTGAAATCGGAATTGGCTTCCGATCCGTCTAATAAGCAGAAGGCTTTTCAGGTCGGTATTTCGCAGAATCACGTTAATTTTCAGGACCAACAACTCGAGCGCTCCAAGCGTCTTATCCGGATGCATGAGGAACGCGGTACCGCAGATCAAAACTAATGAATATCAGCCCAAGAAACCTCAATCTCGCCCTTGTCGTCACCTTTTGCTCTCATGCAATATTGGCCAAGTCGCCCAATTTCATAATCCTCTATGCGGATGATTTAGGCTATGCGGATACTTCTGTGCAAATGATGGATTCTGATCCATCGACAAAGCATGCTTTTATCAAGACGCCGGGAATCGAACGGCTCGCTGAGATAGGAGCCCGATTTACTGCAGCATACTCGCCTACCCCCACCTGTACGGGGTCACGAATCAGTATACAGCACGGACAAAGCTCTGCGAAAATTCAGTATCGTAATGTGTTTGATGTTTTATCTCAGGTTCAGCGGCCGGACGGCTATGATTCAGAGATTACGATTGCAGAGATGTTGAAAGCTTCCGGTAAAAACTATCTCACTGCTCATTTCGGTAAGGGCTGCAGTGCTATGGGCCGGTTTGAAGATGCGGGTTACGATATTACGGATGAAAATCCGGGAGAACCAGGTGGAAATGGAAATGGACATGGTTCCTATTGGGATCCGATCAAGGAGAAAACTCCCTTTCCATCCGACAATCCAAAACGGATGCATTCATTGAGAAAGGATGCGGCAGACTTTCTGAAAAAGAATGCCGGAAAACAGCCCTTCTTTATGATGGTTTCACATTACGCACCTCATATTCCTTTTGCCTGTACTCGGGAGGCTTTTGAAAGAACTAAAAAGCGGTGGATACAAGCGGGATTAGATACCAAGGGCATGGACGAACTGACTGATAATCCCATCGTCAACCCGAAAGGAGAAGCAAATAAAAAGATTACCTATGCAGCCATGGTGGAGGAAATGGATCTCACATTGGTTGATGTGCTTGATGCGCTTGAGCAAACAGGTGAACTGGACAACACCTATGTTATCTTTACCTCCGACAATGGAGGCGGGCACTCTGAAAAGCGGAAAGTGGATGGAGAAATCCGCAGGTTTAATGGTCCTTTGCAAGAGGGGAAGCGTTCGATTTTTGAGGGAGGGATCCGCGTGCCCACAGTCATCTCAGGTCCTGGGATCAAAGCCGGTTCGCAATGCGATGTGCCCATCGTACAGTGGGATTTCCTGCCCACCTTTCATGACCTGAGCGGAAGTGAGGTTCCGATGCCTCCGAATGTGGACGGTGGAAGCCTTCGTCAGGTTTTCAAAAAAGGAAACAAAGGAAAGGTCAAGCGGGTTGCGCCCGGCATCATTCACCACTACACCTGTCACTACCATCCTCCGATCAGCTCAATTATCATCGGTGACTACAAATTGATGCGTCAGTTAAATTCGGGTGAGTTCCTGCTTTTCAATCTAAAAACGGATTACCGGGAGGAAAAGAACCTAGCTTCCTCTATGCCTGAAAAAGTGAAAGAAATGGACGAAATTTGCCAAAAATATGTCAAGAAGGTGAAGGGTGGAACTGCGGAGCAGGTGAGGCAGGCGCACCACAAACTAATGGATCATTTCGGTCAGCAATCGATCGATGGGTACAGGAAAAAGTTAGCTGATCTTAAGGACCAGAAGTTGCCTGACTTCGAAGATCAAAAGGCAAAAATGCTCAAGGATCTGAACGAGAAACTTTTCAAGAATTTGGTCAACAAGGAAAAAACTAATCTTCATCGAAACCTACATGCGTGGAGAGAAGGAACGGAAAAGAAGGATGCAGAAAAAAATGCCCGTATTAAGTTTGTTGAATTTAGCGAGTAACCAGCATTTACAACCTGCACAGCCAATTAATTTATGAAAAAGTTTTTCTGCCCGTTCTTTCTCCTGCCACTCCTGGTCGTGTTTTCCTTTGCCAAGGATTCCCCCAATTTCATCATCATTTACATGGATGATCTCGGTTGGCATCAGACTTCCGTTCGCATGATGGATTCGGAACCGAAGTCCAAGCATTCTTTTTACAAGACACCGAATGTGGAACGCCTTGCCCAAATGGGGATGCGATTCTCAAACGGGTATGCACCCACTGCGACCTGCACCGGATCCCGCGTGAGTATTCAATTCGGTCAAACCTCTGCCCGCACGCAGTACCGCTATGTGTTTGATGTCTTCCATGAAAAGCAGCGCCCAGAGGGTTATGCAGGCCAATATTCGCTGGCCGATGCGGTGAAGACAGCTGGCAAGAACTATGTTACCGCTCACTTTGGCAAAGGAATGACGGAGAAGCTGAAGGTGGTGAATTATGATATTACCGATGAGTACGAGAAGTATGCCCCCAATGGTAATTTACACGGTGAAAAAATTGACATTCCTTCCCGAAAGGATCTTCCGTTGGATAACCCCAAGCGAATCTATTCCCTTATTGATGAATCGATGAAGTTTCTGAAGGAGAATGCAGGTCAGCGACCGTTTTTCATGATGGTTTCCCATTACTCGGTTCATGTTCCCCATGCCGCATCCAAAGATTACATGGATAAGTGGCAGGCTAAATACGACGCTCTTAAAAAACCAACGGACAAGGAGGAACTCAGGCTTTTTGAGAAGGAATGCAAACCGCTTTACGGTGCCATGCTTGAGGAAACGGATCAGCATATAGGCATTCTGCTTGATTACCTTAAAGCCGTGGACGAACTCGATAACACCTATTTTATTTTCACCTCAGATAATGGCAGTGAATGCATTCCTCGTACAAAGGAGAATCGTCGCTACAACGGTCCCCTGCAGGAAGGGAAGTATTCCTGTTTTGAAGGAGGCATTCGAGTTCCCTTTGTTGTTTCCGGTCCCGGTATCCGAGGTGGTACTCATTGTGATGTTCCAGTTGTGCAGTGGGATCTGCTTGCCACCTTGCACGACTTAAGCGGGAACGAGACACCCTTGCCGGATGATATCGATGGGGGCAGTTTGAAGGATGTCTTCTTCAATGGGAACAAGGGAAAAGTGAATCGCCGAGCACCGGGCATTATTCATCACTTCCCCAGTCACTACCAGGTGCCGATCAGTGCGATTCGTATAGGCGATTATAAGTTCATGCGCAATATGAACACGGATGAGATGAAGCTTTTCAAGGTGGCGGAGGATTACCGCGAAGAGTATGATCTCGCTCAAAAGATGCCCAAGAAACTTGCTTCGATGGATAAGATTCTGCGAGCTTATATTAAGGAAGTGGACGGCGGCGATGTGAAGGACAGTTACCAGGCTTTTTACGAAACTATGGATGATTTCGAAGGGCGAGCCGAAGATTCTCATCAACGCCAGATGAAAGAAATCGAAGAGAAAAAGCCTGACGACTACGCAGATCAAAAGGCAATCATTGATCAGGAGCTTGAACTAAAAAAGCGTGGCTTTTTCGCGAACCGAGCGATCACAAAAAAACAGGAAACCTGGCCTGACTGGTACGACACAGCCCGTAAAACCGTGGAAGCGGAAATTGGTATGACCAAGGGCGGGAAGCTGCTCAAAAAAAAGTAAACTGTACACGAATCTCGAAGGATTTTAATTCCTCAAACTGACCCACAAATGACAACCAAATCGATCATTCCTTTAGTCTTAACGCTAGCCTGCTTCTGCTCTTACGGGGAGAATGCCCCCAACTTTCTTATCATCTACGCGGATGACCTTGGGTATACTCAAACGAGCGTACCGATGATGAAAGACCGACCCGAACTTGGCCATTCCCTGCACCAAACGCCAAACTTAGAAGACTTGGCCGCCCGAGGGATGCGTTTTTCCAACGCCTATTGTCCCTCTCCTGTTTGCACGCCTTCTCGGGCAAGCATTCAGTTCGGAATGACTACAGCCCGAGTGGGATGCATTTCCATTCA
>OZSS01001277.1_pt1 | contig 11751 bp, 12 predicted proteins | sample 1779911 | NCBI WGS metagenome assembly OZSS01 (sample SAMEA2603589, study PRJEB24840) | metagenome | biome: Water; feature: Photic zone; material: Seawater sample | place: Mediterranean Sea | collected 2013-11-12 | depth 10 m | reverse complement strand
ATTCCATATGAAACAGACGATCCCAATCGTATTCAAGATGTGGGTTGGACTTTTAGAGAAGTTTGGAGAAGAATTAGAGGGTTTGTTGTCACTTCTGTAAATCTTATTATCTTTTTTATACTGTGGGAGCTTCTTACAACCTATGGAAACATTAATTCTTTGTTTTTACCAAAAGCATCTGCAATGTTTCAAGAACTTTGGGTAGGCATGACTACAAGGGCGCCAGAAGGTGCGGTATTTTCGGGAAGTATTCTGGACCATTTTCTTCATAGCTTTAAAAATCTAATGACAGGTCTTTTTATAGCAATGGCACTCGGGATACCAGGCGGATTGTTAATGGGAGGAAACAAATATGTAGAATCCATTCTAAGTCCCTATGTTTGGGCGCTTGCCTCTCTTCCAAGGATTGCGTTAGTCCCACTATTTATTCTGTTTTTAGGCTTTACAACAACAATGCAAGTTACAATTATCGTAATCTCAGCAGTTTTTCCCATAGTCATTAACGCATGGGCCGGCGTGAAAACTACTGAAAAATCTTTGATAGCGGCAGCGAAGGTATTTGGGGCAAATAGGGTTCAACTATATTATAAGGTTGTTTTACCTTATACTCTTCCATTTATTATTTCGGGAATTCAGCAAGGAATTGGTCGCGGTTTGATTGGAGTAGTTATCGCCGAATTATTCGGAGGCTCGAATGGCCTTGGATACTTGATTCAGCGCTCGGCAGATACTTTTAACACAGCGATGACGTTTGCAGTGCTGTTATTACTGATTGTGATGTCTTTATCACTTATCAATTTCACACGTTGGCTCGAGGCTAAAGTAGCCCCATGGCGAAATGTGAATCATCTGTGATGCCTACACAGAATATCAACAAAAAATAAAAAGGGAGGAAAAAAAATGGCTCGATTAAGACAAAAAACAAAAATACTACTGCCTAGAAGAGAAGTGTTATTAAAAGGTGGGTTAGGAGCATTAGGTATCGCGATCGGAGCAACAGCTGTTCCATTCAAAGGTGCATGGGCGGTTGACTCATCAGCAATTAAGTCAAGCGTAAGCACCATAAGAATGGCGGACTGGAACCCCAACTATGCTGCTCAATGGTCTTGGCGTCTCGCACAATTTAAAGGATTTTATGAAAGTGCGGGTATCGAAGATATTGAGTTTTATTTAACTGACGAATACTTCCCCGGTTTAATCGGCGGGAGTCTTGATGTTGCTCACTCTGATGTAGACGTACTTTTTTGCTCTCATGCCGCTAGTGGCATGCCGTTGAAGCTTTTAAGCGTTTATCGGGATAAAGAATGGTGGATTATGGGTGTCGGCAAAGGCATCGATAGTTTTGATGACTTAAAAGGTGGTAAAATTTCAGGGGGTGGCCTTGGCGGACGCAATACTTGGATACAGCGTCAAATTCTTATCCAAAATGGCGTTGACCCAGATAAAGACGTTGAAATGGTTCCTATGAAGGGTGGTTCTGATGGAAGAATGAAAGCAATCATTGCTGGAGTTCTTTCCGGGGGTTCGGTATTCCCTCGCCACGAAAAAGGACTTAAAGATAATGGTGGTAAATTCATTTCAGCCACTCAATATGAAGTTCCGCAAGAAGGCTTTATAACAAATATGGCATGGGGTGACAAAAATGAGGATGCGTTGTATGCCTGGCAATATGCTGAATTAAAAGCTCGCCAATGGCTTTTTGACCCGGCAAATAAAGATGCCGCTTACTCTGAAATGAGAGCTAAAGGCTTTGATATTCCTCCTGAGTTTGAAGCTCAGTATGAAGTTGAATTAGACCAAATATGCAAGGATGGCGGGTTCACTGCAGAATCTATGGACAGCTTTGCACAAGGTGTACGCGACCTGGGTCAAGTGCCAGCAGATTTTGATTGGCGTGATGCAGTAGACTTACGTTTCTTACATGCAGCTCAAGAATCTCTTGGGTTACCTAAAAGACCTGCATAAGCTTTTATTTAAAATTGGAGAGAAGGCCGGCAAATTGCTGGCCTTCTCTTTATTAAAAAGGATATTTTAAATGGGTATGTTAGTTGATGGTGTATGGGGAGCAGACTCAGAAGGAAAACAAGCCGCAGATGGAAGCTTCATTCGTCCTGAGTCTCCTTATCGAAATTTTATTACTCGCCCAGGTGAAGGTCGTTTTCCGGCAGAATCTGGAAGATATGAGCTGATTGTAGCTTATGCATGCCCATGGGCGCATCGCGCTTTACTATACCGTGCGCTACTTAATCTCGAAGATATTGTCGGGGTCTCCATTGTGCATCCTATCAGCTATCCTCTGGGCTGGCATTTTGGCGAATATTCTGATGTATTTAATAATACTGGGGTCGAAATTGAATGTTTACATCAGCTATATACCCTCGTGGATAGTAATTTTACAGGAAAAGTAACTGTCCCTACTCTTTGGGATAAAAAAACACGGACAATTGTCAATAACGAGTCTTCAGAAATCATCAGAATGCTAGACGGGCCTTTTTGCGCCCTCACTGGCCAATCTGAGAACCAAATGACAACAATCTATAGCTCTGAAAAAATCGATTCCATGAATGATCTGGTTTATCGTGGATTAAATAATGGTGTTTATCGTGTTGGTTTTGCAAAATCACAAGCAGCGTACATTGCATCTGTAACTCTATTATTCGAAACTATGGATAAATTAGAAAAAATTCTGGAAGATACACCATTTCTTCTTGGTAATGAAGCATGCGAGGCGGATTGGCGCCTATTACCAACACTTGTTCGCTTTGACCCTGTATATTATTATCATTTTAAATGTAATAAGAAAAAATTGAGTGATTATCCAAATCTTCACCGTTACATGCACCGCTTACTAGAGACACCAAAAGTGCTTTCTACAATCAAGCTTAACCATGTTATTGACCATTATTATTTATCACACCTTAAGATAAACCCCTATTCTATAATACCTGTGGGCGTTTCTTATGATATGGCAGATTTGTAATTTAGCATGTAAAAGGAAACCGATTAATGCTTACACTTTATCACTATGACCGCTCAACCGCTGCTCAGCGAGTTCGACTGGGGCTGGAAGAAAAAAAACTCGAATGGAAAAGCATTATTGTTGATACGGCACTTGGAGATGCCAGCCAGAGGCCAGATGATTTTCACCAATATAATCCCAAAGGACTAATCCCACTGCTAAGACATGATGATTTTACTATTCCTGAATCAACCCTTATTCTGGAATATCTAGAAGACGCGTTTCCAAACAACATCACATTGCGATCAAAGGACCCAAAAGAAGTTGCCAAAATGCGTTTGTGGATGCGCAAAATCGAGGATGGAATTCATGTCGCAAGTCGAACTATAGGTGTTTGTGTTGTAAATCGACACTTTTATCAAAGAACTGAAAAAAAACAGTTGGCAGATTACTATGCTAAAATGCGTGATGGTGTTCGAAAAAACAACGACAAAATAAATACTGAAATGGGACTAGATTCTCCTCTACTTGCTCCATCTATTCATGCTTTTAAACAGCTTTTTGTAGAAATGGACGAACAACTACAGTCATATGATTGGCTGGCGGGTAACAGTTATTCGCTAGCAGACATCTCACTTGTCGTTTATCTAACTCGACTAGGGTCCTTTCAGATGGCACCCTTATGGTCCGATATGATAGCTTTAAATAAGTGGTTTGAAAAAATTGTGGCCCGTCCTGGTTATCAGTCAGCAGTTACAGATTGGGGTGATATTACAGCTGAAAAACGTCGAACAGAGGGAGATGCCGCGTTTGAGCGTGTTAAAAAAATATGGCTGCAGGATAACTAGGCAAAATCAGTAAGTATAGGTAATTTATTTAGGTGCTAAATTTGTCTGTCACTTAGGGTTTCATTATCGAAATATAACGCCAGATTTTGCCATGATTTCTGAAATAGATAAGTCCAAGATTGTTTTGTGATCCCGGCAATATGTGGAGAAAGAAATACGCGTTCCATTGCTGTTTGAGAGAGATTCAATAGCGGGTTGTCTGATAGAGCAGGCTCTTGGCTGTATACATCTACAACAGCGCCTTTGATAAGGCCTTTTTCAAGAGCGGCAGCAAGCGCATGCTCATTCACAATTCCACCTCTTGCTGCATTTACCAATATTGCATTTTTTTTCATCTTTTGCAGTTCAATATTGGAAATATGACCATTTGTTACATCAGTCAATGGGACATGAATTGAGACAATATCTCTATGCTATAACAGTGACGGCAAATCACACATTTGTGCATTTACTTTGCTAGCCTCAATTGGATCTGGAGTCAGTACATCAAAACAGGAAATCTGACAGCCCATCATTTTAAATAATCTGGCCGTTTCTCGACCTATACTGCCAAATCCAACGATACCGATATGTTGTCCTTGCAGAGATACCATTCTTTTCTCTATCATTTTTGAGCGGATGGTTGGGTACTCTCCTCGCGGCAAAGCGTTAATCCCTAAATGAAGTTGACGTGAAAGCATGATAACAGAACCAACACAATATTCAGCTACCGCAAAGGCACTCCCGCCTTGCACGTTACAAACAGCAATTTGATTTTTACGACAGAAATCTGCATCAAGCCTGTCGATACCCGCACCCGTTACCTGAACCATTTTAATATTGGAATTCTCAAAGACTTCATTTGGTATTTTGGAGCCCACTGCTGGGATAATTAAAGCCTTGGCTTTTTCTGGAAAGCGCATTATTGCAAGATCACTTGGATTGATATATTCAACCTGAAATCTAGCAGGAGCAATGGCATCGAATTCAATGAAATCTGACTCAGGTCGAAGACAGATTATCTGCTCTAATGAGTTGCGTGAAGGGATCATTTATTCGTGACCTCCTAGCCTACTCACCCAAAATGGTAATAGTACCAGTTGGGAAAAAACATAAAAGCCTTAAAATCTCATCGCCCGTATTACGTGTTAGATGTCTTTCATTTGGCGGCATTACAAGGGTGTCACCTGCGGAAATATGATACTCACCCGAGTCGGCAAAAGTGCACCCCTTTCCATCAAGGACGTAAATGCATTCTTCAACGTCTGGATGATAATGTTTATTTCTTTGCGTATTAGTTTGCGTCTCTGGCACAATTTCTACTAGCCGCACACAGATATTATCTGCACCTGCACCTGCACTTACAATTTGATGAGATATACGCCCTGGCAGTGAGAGCTGAACAGCATCGCCAGCTTTTATTTTTTGCGCCATTGCCTATTCCTTTTTTGCCATTTTATCAAGCGTTGCGATACCGCCATTCACTTTTTCCAAAAGCGAAAATATTTCAGTTGCTTCAGAGGCAATAGCAGCGCCCAAATCTTCTAACATCTGAGTACCTTTTTCAATTGTTGCGCGACTTGGATCTCCATACCATCCTGTTGGCGCTATTGTGCGAATATCTGTTAATACTGGCTGATAAGAACGCGTCCTACGCAATTTATCCATTTTTGAGCCATGTTGATGGTCTGATGATCCCTCAATTCTGTCTAAATGCACCAATTCAGGATAAGCTGCCAATATAGCAAGCGTTTCAATTTCCCCGCCATGAGTAAGTCCACCAGATGTTGGACCATATAATTCTGCTGCTACATAACAGGCTTGAACTGTTAATACGCTTAATCCGCATTCTCGGTGCAAGCGTTCTGCTGCTATAGCTAGGGATGATGAATTACCCTCATGCCAATTAATAAGCATTAACTGCTTAGCACCATGTTTTGCAAGTGACTGACAAGTTTCATATACAACCCTAATATAGGTCTCATGAGACAATGTTATTGTTGCCTCATATGGCATATGAAATGGGGTTACACCTAAAGGACCACCTGGAATAACCAAGCCATCCATTTTTTCTGCAACACGTTCTGCGATAATATTTGCTGCGAATATATCTGTTCCAGCAGGTAAATGTGGACCGTGTTGTTCAACGCTTCCTGCTGGCAAGATAATCAAAGGATTATTAGCAAGCTGAGCTGCTACTTCTGGTTGGGTTAATAGCTCTAATCTTCTGCTTGATAAAGTCACGTTATTTCCCTTAATCAAAGTTCAGACTTAGCAGATGATATAACATCATCAACAGAAACCATCGCCGCATTTTCATCTATGGATTTTAGGGCAGCATAAACCATTGCAACAGCAATATTTCCGTCATGTGCCGTTAGCATATTTGCACTAGATGTGCGGCATGCTTCTGCGAAGATTTCCAATTCGTCTTGGAACATATTACCTGAAAAAATCTCAAGGTCTTCTCGTAATCCGTAACCGTCTTTACCGCGTTGAATGTATAATGAAGAGCTTTTATGCAAATTTTCAGGCTCATCCCAAGAAGCAAAATCAAGTTCAAAATGCATTAATCCAGCTTGTGCAAAAACACGAGTTGAGAAAATACCAGGGGATGTCCAACAGCTACCAACATAGCCAAGCACGCCGTTCTTGAAGCGAACAGTTGACATTGACTGGTCATCAACCTCAGCTCCCACAGGAGAGAGTTTTGAGGCAATAGACGAAACACCATCCACATCACCTCCTAGATAATGTAGAATATCAAACATATGAATTGCCAATTGAGATAATGGTCCGCCTGGTGCTCGGTCACGATACCAACGCCATGTATCTGGTGTTAACTCAAGTGCTCTCTCATTTGAAAAATTAGCTTCAATGAAAGCAAGCTTGCCAAGAGACCCATCATCCAGATTATTCTTCATCATCTGAATGCCTTTCAACAATCTTGCACTATGACCTACTGTCATTGTAATATTATGCTCTTTTTGCAATGCTTCCATCCGCAAACCATCTGCTAAGATATTGGAAATTGGCTTTTCTGTGTAAATATGCTTACCAGCTTCTGCAATTTGTTTTGCAACAGTATAATGCTGCTCATTTGGAACTGTAATAATCACGCCTTCAATCTCTGGCATAGCAAGAGTTTCTGCTAAACTAGCATATGTAGCAACACCAAATTGTTGAGTGAATTCGTCTCTTTTTTCTTGCGAACGAGAATGACCAGCAATAATCTCAAGTTTATCTGATTTCTGAGCCGCGTTTGTTAGTACTTTTGCCCATCTTCCTAGTCCAACAATTGCTAATTTTACTGGCGCTTGACTATTCATTTACTACTCCAAAATTTAACTTTCAAATTTATCAAAACCATATTATCGTAATATGGTAAATCCTCGTTTGGGACTCCTATTTTGTCAAGAAAAAATAAAAAAAACACTCATGCTATTTTAAGAGATGCAGCGCCTCTAAGAAGCCAAGCACACATCTTCATTCGTGATAAAATTATTCGCGGCGATTATAAACCAGGCGCTAGAATTAAAGAGCGTGAACTAATAGAAGCCTTAGGAGTATCTCGTACTGTCATTCGGGAAGCAATAAGACAATTAGAAACAGAAAGACTAATAACAGTAGAGCCGCAAGTAGGCCCTCGTGTAAGGGTTATGTCTGCTACTGAAGCAAATGAAATTTACCTAATACGGGCTACCCTTGAAAAGTTGGCTGTCAGTTTATTTATACAAAATGCTTCAAATGCAGCCTGTAAAAAATTAACCAATTGTTTCAAGCAACTTCAAAAATCCTTAGATAAACAATCCCCAGCGATTATAATGAAGCATAAGAACGCTTTTTTTGAAATCATTTATCGCTATGCTGAAAATCAGGTTCTTTCAAGCTTAATTAACTCTCTTACCAGTCAATCATGGCGATGGCGCGCTTTGGGACTGACACATCCAAACCGGGATCCAGAGCGTCAGCAAAGAAGTCTTAAAAATTTATCAATGCTACATGACGCAATTCTGCAAAAAAATAGAGTGCGCGCTCAATCCATAATAGATTTGGAAGTACAAGACGCACAAGATGAAATTTTACGATTAATTAACCTTGATACAGGAGTTCAATAATGCAGTCACATGCTTTTATTCCAGATGAAAACCCAACAAGAATAGACCATGCTGGTTTTTACCGAAGATGGTTATCGATGATAGATGATATGGATTATTTGCAATCTTTTGTTTCGCGGGTGGCTGGAACAAATGAAGAAGTATGGGTGCCTTTATGGAGAGAAGCTGGCAAGCATTATGAAGATGAAGGAGATAGATTAGAATCAGAAGGTGATATAAAAAGCGCACGCAGATGTTTTCTTCAGGCACGCACTTATTACTCCATAGGCCGTTTTCCTGGCGCAATTTCAGCTGTTAAAAAAACGATAAGTGAAGACTGTAATCGTGCTTATGCAAAATCTTGCGCCCATCTGACCCCGCCAGTGCAAGAAGTAATAATAGAACATCAAGGATATCAGATAAAATGTCATCTGAGAGAGCCTAAAACAGCTGGCAAACACCCAGCAGTTCTGATTATGTGTGGTGCTGATATGTTTAAGGAGGATAGAGGCTGGGCAGGCGATTTCTGTATAGAAAATGATATGGTTGCTCTGATTATGGATGCCCCTGGTACAGGAGATAATTTACTACCTTGGGAACCAAGCTCGGTTTCTGCTTGGATGGCAGCTATCGATTTCCTTGCTGAGCTTCCATCGGTTAATGCTAAAAGTATTGGAGCTTTTGGCATCAGCCGCGGGGGCTATTCTGTGATGCAGTTAGCAGGTCACTATCCAAAAATGGTGAAGGCAGTAGTGGCTTCTGCCGGCCACCATTTTGGCTATCAAATGACGGACCAAGAATTATTAAATTACGTTGATGCACGTTCAAGTCGGTCGCAATATAAATTTGGCCCAAAAGATGGTCCTGTCACCTTCCCTGAATGGAGCGTTGAGAAGGAAAATGAACTCTACAAACAATGGGCACTACCAGAACAAGGAGTGTTAGAGAATATTACTATGCCAATTTTGATGATTAATGGCAAAAAAGACCATCTAGCTCCAATAGGGAACATTTATTATATGTTAGAACATGGCCCAGCTATTGGAAGAGAGGCCCGCATTTATCCAGACGCAGGTCATTGTGCATTTAAATATTTTTCAAGCTGGGCGCCAGACTCATTTAAATGGTTAAAAGAAAAACTTTCATGATACACTATTACTTTTGCTAATCGACAAAAATAGTTAACTCTCCAAGGCCCTCGATAAAACCAGTCATTTTATCTCCAGGCATTACTGAATTCACGCCTGCAGGTGTGCCTGACATAATCAAATCACCTGCAGCAAGTTCAAAATACTCGGATAATATTGATATCATTTCTGGGACCGACCAAATCATGGCAGCTAAATCTGAGTCCTGCCTAATGTCCCCATTTACAGATAATTTAATTGAGCCTTTATCAATTACACCTGTTTTCTCAATGGGTATTAATGCACCACATGGCGCAGATTGTTCAAATGCTTTTCCAACTTCCCACGGCCTTCCCATATTTTTTGCTTGCTGTTGTAAATCACGGCGCGTCATATCAAAGCCAATTCCATAACCAAACACATGATTATTCGCGTCAGCAACTGATATAAATTTACCCCCTGATTTCAACCCTACAATCATTTCTACTTCATGATGAACATCCTCTGTCATCGCAGGATATTTAAAACGTCCGTTGGTAATAATGTTATCTGCATTTTTTTGGAAAAAAAATGGCAGATCTCTATCTGGATCATGTCCCATTTCACGTGCGTGTTCAGCATAATTTCTACCAATACAATAAACCCGTCTTACCGGAAACACAGATTTGCTGCCTTTTACTGGAAGTGTCGGCCATGTTGGTTCTGCAATTACATAATCATTCATGATTTACTCATCTTTACTATTTACAATGTTAATTACGTTTATGGTTTATTTGACAAGCCCTATTGATGTGTGAGTCGGTAATATATAGCAGGATCAACGTTTAAGCTGGAATAAATTGTTTGGCATTTTTTTGCCTTTAGTAACTTTATTTGTTATTTATTTTTGGCTAAATGTGGGTATTTTTCTGTTAAAAGAGAGCCATGATAAAATGTCTTACTAAAAGCGGCATGTTCTTGAGTCTTCTCAAGCCATTTTGCAACTTTGGGCAAATTATTCCAATAATAAGACAGATTGATATCCTGCATTCTAACGATTACTGGCATTACAGCAATATCTGCGTAACTAATGTGATTTCCCTGTAGCCAAGAGCCGCCATGCTGCTCAATCCATTCATCCATTCTAAGCACTGCACGCTGTAATCGTGATAATGCTTCATTCATATCTGCCTCTGAAAAACCTGTTTGACCCATTTTTAATAAAAATTCTCGTCTTAGCGGTTTTGAGTCAGCTAATGCTTCAAATTCTTCTTTGCTCATAGCTTGAAAATGCGGCAAAAACGCAAGATTATAAGACGGAATTCGAATTGCGGGTGTAGGCACTTCATCAATAAAACGCATCATTGTGCGCATTTCAGCTGCAATAACAGGGTCAGCAGAGCGCATAGGATTTATTTTGGGACAAATATCTTCTAAATATTCCAAAATCACGGCACTATCTAGAATGGTTTTTTTGTTATGAACTAGTGCTGGAACTACACCATTTGGATTAATGCTTAGATATTCTGGTTTCAATTGGTCACCGCTAAACAAATCAAGCAATATTTCTGTAAACGGCAATTCTTTTATGTGCATCGCAAATCGCACGCGCTGACTACAGGTGGATTGAGGCGCGTTATATAAGGTAAAATCGATGTCACTCATCTTGGTAAAAAATCCTTTTCAGCCTTATTTGACGATTAAAAAAAGACACTCTTTTAAGAAATTTGCAATGGTTAAAAGTAATTTTGAGCATTCTTAGCTTGTATCTTATAAAAAATGAGGTATTAGTCATCGTCGATACGAAAAATATTTCACGCTTGAATAACTTAGGTCTGATAGACACCGATCTGGTAAATAAAAAGTAAATAAAATCCCATCATCTAATGCAAAATTAGATCATCAAAATGGATAGTAAGGAATTTAATATGAGCCCCATTATCGCAATCGAAGAGCATTATATCACCCATGAAATTCCTACTTTAGTCGAGAATTACGCCGCGATGCCAGAATTCACTAGAAAAAGACTGCATGACCATTACGAGCTTCGACTAAAGGAAATGGATGAAGCTGGAATTGATATTCAAATCCTTTCGCACAATCACCCAGGGGCGCAAATTTTCTCCCCTGAAACAGCCTTAGAGCAATCCATATTGTTGAATGATGAACTTGCCAAAATTGTTTCAACACATTCAGACAGATTTGCTGCTTTTGCCAGCTTGCCAATGCAAGCACCAGGAATTGCAGCTGATGAACTTGAGAGATGTGTAAAAACGCACGGAATGAAAGGAGCTATGTTACATGGAATGTTAAAGGGAGAATTCTTTGACTTACCTAAATTCTGGCCGGTTTTTGCCAGGGCAGAAGCATTAGATGTACCTGTTTACTTGCACCCTGGCGTACCAGACAAACGTGTAACCGACGCGTATTATCAAGATTATGCTGATGAATTTAAGGTTTTCAAAACAGCCGGCTGGGGTTTTGGAATTGAAATGTCAACAGCTGCAGTGAGAATGGTTTTGTCCGGGATTTTCGAGAAACTCCCCAACTTAAAAATTATTCTAGGTCACTTAGGCGAAGGGGTTCCATTTTTATTAGATAGAACTCATGAGGGTATTACTACACGGCAATCTCCTAATAGCCGGCAGGTATCATTCAGAGATACTTTTTGCAAACATTTTTACATTTCAAAACAGCCGGCTGGGGTTTTGGAATTGAAATGTCAACAGCTGCAGTGAGAATGGTTTTGTCCGGGATTTTCG
>OZSS01001273.1_pt1 | contig 11758 bp, 14 predicted proteins | sample 1779911 | NCBI WGS metagenome assembly OZSS01 (sample SAMEA2603589, study PRJEB24840) | metagenome | biome: Water; feature: Photic zone; material: Seawater sample | place: Mediterranean Sea | collected 2013-11-12 | depth 10 m | reverse complement strand
CTGTTGAATTAGACGTTCTTAACATGCTTAAAAATTAATGAAACCTTTAATAAAAATTTGTGGAATAAATGATATAGATATTCTTGATGAATTAGTAATGATCGATGGTATTACTTTTCTTGGATTTATTTTTTATGACAAAAGTCCTCGAAACGTAACAAATAATTTTTTAGAGAAAATTAATAAATTTGATTTTAAAGATAAAAAACCTGTGTGTGTTTATGTTAATGCAGATAGGGACTTTATTAATGAAACTTCTTCAAATTTTCGAAATCCAATCTTACAATTTCATGGAGATGAAGAAGAGAGCTTTTGTAAATCATTCCGTAGAGATTTTTGGAAAGCTGTGGCAATAAAAAATGAAAATGATCTTGGAATGATAGATCGCTATAAATCAGCGAATGCCATATTACTTGAAAATTATAATCCAAATTTATATGGCGGTACCGGCGAAGCTTTTGATTGGACAGTAATAGACAAAATAAATATAAAACAAAATTTAATACTTTCTGGTGGAATTAATTCTGAAAATGTCGATAATGCATTAAAGACTAATTCGTGGTGTTTAGATCTGAACTCTGGGGTTGAATCTCAAGAAGGTATCAAAGACATCCTTTTGATAAAAGATATTTTAAAAACAATCAGAAACTATGACATTTAGTAATTCTAATTTTCCTGACAAAGAAGGATTTTTCGGCGAGTATGGTGGCAAATTTGTCCCTGAAACCCTAATGTATGCTCTTGAAGAATTGGAAACAACTTATAACAAATTAAAAGATAATAAAGACTTTATAGATGAGTTTTATAAAGATCTTTCTCATTTTGTTGGTAGACCTTCACCATTATATTTCGCTCAAAGATTAACTGATCATTACAAATCTGGTTCAATATGGCTCAAGCGTGAAGATTTAAATCATACAGGTGCCCATAAAATTAATAATACTGTAGGCCAAATACTTCTCGCCAAATATATGGGTAAAAAAAGAATTATTGCAGAAACAGGTGCTGGTCAGCATGGCGTTGCTACAGCAACTGTTGCAGCAAGACTAGGATTAGAGTGCCATATTTATATGGGTTCTGAAGATGTAAGAAGACAATCTTTAAATGTTTACAGAATAAAGCTGCTTGGAGCTCATGTCCATCCTGTAGATTCAGGCTCAGCCACATTAAAAGATGCATTAAATGAAGCTCTTAGGGATTGGGTAACCAATGTTGATGACACTTATTACATTATTGGCAGCGTTACAGGCCCTCATCCATATCCAATGATTGTTAGAGACTTTAACTCTGTTGTTGGTAAAGAGGTGATTGAACAATCTAAAGATTTATTTGGCAAAATGCCCGATGCTGTTGTTGCTTGTGTTGGCGGTGGTTCAAATGCAATGGGAATATTCCATCCATTTATCGATATTAAAGAAACAAGGCTTATTGGCGTCGAAGCAGGAGGAGAGGGTGTTTCAACAGGTGAGCACGCAGCTCCACTAAACGATGGCACGCCTGGTGTTCTTCATGGTGCTCGCAGTTACTTAATGCAAGATGAATCAGGTCAGGTAAAAGACACTAAGTCCGTTTCAGCTGGCTTAGATTATCCTGGAGTTGGCCCTGAACACTCATGGCTAAAAGATATTGGTAGAGCTGAGTATGTGGCAGTTAGTGATGATGATGCTTTAAAAGCTTTTCACGAAGTAACTGAACTTGAAGGTATTATGCCCGCTCTCGAGACAGCACATGCTTTTGCATACTTAGAACCTCTTATGAAGGAATTAGATGTATCGGCAAATGTAGTAGTTAATGTTTCTGGCAGGGGAGACAAAGATATTAATACTGTTGCTGAAATCGATGGAATAGAGTTTTGAATAGACTGACATCTAAATTACAAAACCTTAAAGAAAATAATAAAAAGGCTCTTGTAGCATACCTTGTAGCAGGTGATCCTGATTTAGATACTACACTTGACTTGATGCATTTATTTGTTGATTCAGGAGTTGATGTTATTGAGATTGGTGTTCCTTTTACAGACCCAATTGCAGAGGGACCAACCATACAAAAAGCTCATGACCGTGCTCTAAAAAATAATATATCACTGAAGATGATACTTGAATTGGTTGATATGTTTAGAGAAACCAATACTGAAACACCTATAGTTTTAATGGGCTATTTAAATACTTTTATATCTCATATTAATCTGGTTCAATCAATTGGGGAGAATAGTGCGGATTCAATTTTAGTTGTAGATGTTCCTGGAGAACTTAATCTGCAGACCTATGGAATTACAAACCCAAATATAAATACTATTTCACTAATATCGCCTACTACTAAAGAGGATAGAGTTGAATCTATAGCAAAAAATAGCACTGGATTTATTTATTACGTCACCCTGAGAGGTGTTACAGGCTCATCAAATTTAAATATTGAAGAAATTAAAAATAATATCCAAAAAATTCAACAATATTCTGATGCTCCAACTATGGCAGGGTTTGGAATTAAATCAGTTGAGGATGCATCAACTTTAGCAGCTTGCTCTGATGGTGTTGTGATTGGTTCATCAATTGTTGAAATGATTGCAGATGAGTCTAAGTCAAAAGAATTTGGTAGAATAGGTGAATATCTTAGGGAGATGAAAACCGCTATATCATGAACTGGCTAACAAGGCTCATACCTTCAATAATGACATCCAAGTCTAAAAGTAAGGTGCCTGATGGACTTTGGAGCTCTTGCCCTTCTTGTGAATCAGTTTTGTATGCTCCTGATTTAGAAAAATCACTTTTTGTTTGTCCTAAATGTGACCACCATCTTCGAATTGGAGCTAGAAAAAGATTAGAAATTTTTCTCGATAATGGTCACTTTGAAGAAATAGCAGCTGACATAAAAACTAAAGATTCCCTTAAATTCAAAGATACAAAAAATTATTCCTCAAGAATCAAAGATGCTGTTTCAAATACAGGAGAGAATGAAGCCATTATTATTGGTAAAGGAACGCTTGATTCAATGGATGTTGTTGTAGCTGCATTTGAATTTAGGTTTATGGGCGGCTCAATGGGAGGAGTCGTAGGAGAAAAGTTTGTACAAGGAGTAAATGAGGCTATAAAGTCTCATTGTCCATTTATCTGCTTTTCTACAAGTGGTGGTGCAAGAATGCAAGAGTCAATGATTTCTTTAATGCAAATGGCAAAAACTTCAGCCGCCTTACAAAAGCTTAAGGCAGAAAAATTACCCTATATTTCTGTAATGGTTGATCCTATTTATGGAGGCGTTTCTGCCAGTTTAGCAATGCTTGGCGACATAAACATTGCTGAGCCTGATGCATTAGTTGGTTTTGCTGGAAGAAGGGTTATTGAACAAACTGTTAGAGTAGATTTGCCTGATGATTTCCAAAAATCAGAGTTTTTGTTAAAACATGGTGCAATTGATATGATTGTTCACAGAAGAAATATTAGAACTAAAGTTCACGGACTACTAAAAAAAATATATAAAGCTTAATGAATATTGAGAGAATTGTAGGTCTTGTTTTTAGTATTAGCACATTACTAATTCTTCTTTTTGTTGTTTTAACTCCTCAAGTTGATTATCAACAAGATTTTAAAATTATAGATTCAGCATCAAAAAAGGAAGAGATAGCTAAAATAGAATTTGAAGAAAAGTCCACTGAAATAGAAGAAAAACCTCTAAACCCCAAAAAAGAAATAATTTCAGATGCCGCAAATATTGATAGATCAGATTTTGATTTATTTGTTTTAAGAGTTCATGTCCTCTCATCTGAGGATAATGCAAAAAAAATGGTAACTAAAATTAATGAAGGAGGGTTTCCTGCATTTACTGAGATTTTTGGTGCTAAGAAAAATCTTCATGCAGTTTATGTGGGGCCTTTTATTGAAGAGAGTGACATAAATCAAAATATAGAGCTAATTCAAAAGGTTTCAGAGTCACAAAATGGAGAGATATATAGATGGAAGCTCTAGGACTAAATGTAACTGATTGGTTTATATTAGTTGTCTTAACTGCATCAGGCCTCATTTCCTTAGCTAGAGGTTTTACAAAAGAATTTTTGTCTTTATTTTTATGGGTTGTTGCTTTTATTGCAGCTGTTAGTTTTGAGTATTTAGCAACTCCAAAGATTAATGAGTTCATTGGTAATGAGGAGATTTCAAAGATCCTATCCTACATTGTTGTTTTTTTGGTCTGCATTTTTCTTGGTGGAGTGATAATTAAATTTATTGGTACGCTCATTAAGTGGTCGGGTGCCTCAGGGTTCGATAGATTTCTTGGAGTATTATTTGGTCTGACAAGAGGCCTAATCGTTTTATTTGTAATCTTTTTGCTCTTGCCATCAAGCATCAAATCAACAGACTTAATTAATAAATCAAAAATAACACCAATAATTGAAAAATATGCTCCTCAAATTGAAGCTTATTTTAGAGAATTAATAGATAATAGAAACTTAGTCGAAGAAGCGCTGGAAGTCATAGAACCAATAAGAGAAAATGTGGCTCCAGATGCAGAAGATATTAATCCTACTAAAGAGGACTCCTGATGTGTGGAATAGTTGGGATTTCTGCTGAGACTAACGTAGCAGCAGAAATATATGACTCCCTTTTAATGCTTCAGCATAGAGGTCAAGATGCTGCTGGTATGGTAGTCTGTGACTCCCAAGACAAACTTCAAAGCAGAAAATCAATGGGTTATGTAAGAGATGTCTTTCAGCAAAGACATATGGAAAAACTCGTTGGTAATTATGGTATAGGTCATGTCAGGTATCCAACTGCAGGTGGGGCAGGTAAAGAATTTGCTCAACCAATGTATGTTAATTCGCCTTACGGGATTAGTCTTGCTCACAACGGAAACCTCACAAATTCTAAGGAGTTAGCGGTTCAATTGTTTCATGCTGAAATGAGACACCTTAATACAGATTCTGACTCAGAAGTTTTGCTTAATATTTTTGCTCATGAACTTGGAAAACAAAGAGAAATTTATCCCTCAGCAGATCATATTTTTAAGGCGGTTACCAAAACCCACAGAAGATGTGACGGTGCCTATGCTGTTTTAGCGCTAATTACTGGCCATGGAATTCTTGCTTTTAGAGATAATAACGGCATAAGGCCCTTGTCTATTGGTATAAGAAAAGGTGCTAAAAGAGATGAGTATATTATTGCCTCCGAAGATGCGCTTTTTGAATCACAGGGCTTTAAAAAGCTTCGTGATGTAGAGCCTGGGGAAGCTGTATATATCGATAAGAAGGGTAATTTCTTTTCACAACAGTGTGCAGAAGCTCCTCAAAAAACACCATGCATATTTGAGTATGTGTATTTCTCAAGACCAGATTCAAACATTGATGAAATTTCAGTATATAAAGCTCGAATGAGAATGGGATCAAAGCTTGCTGAATTAATAAAAAAGAAAAATCCTGATCACGATATTGATGTTGTAATCCCAATACCTGATAGCTCCACTACCGCAGCACTTCAGCTTGCAGTTGATTTAAATGTTCCATATAGAGAGGGGTTTGTTAAAAATAGATATATTGGAAGAACATTTATCATGCCTTACCAAGAAGAGAGAAGAAAATCTGTTAGAAGAAAATTAAATATCCTTGATCTAGAATTTGAAGGTAAAAATGTAATGCTCGTTGATGATTCAATTGTAAGAGGAACTACCAGCAGAAAAATTATTGAAATGGCAAAACAGGCTGGAGCTAATAAAGTGTATTTTGCTTCTGCAGCTCCTGCAATTAAATATCAAAATCTATATGGTATTGATATGCCTGCAACCAGTGAACTTATTGCGTCTAACAGAACTGATGAAGAAGTGGCAAAAGAGATAGGAGCAGATTGGCTTGTGTATCAAACTCTAGAGGATTTAATTGAAACCTGTAAAACTGGAAATCCAAAGATTCAAGAATTTGAAACCTCTATATTTACAGGTGAATACATAACACCGCTTGGTGAAAATTATCTCGAAGATTTAGAGATATCCAGACAAGACGAAGTCAAAGCACAAAGAGAAAAAGCTAAAGCCTAATTAGGATTAACAATATTCACAGCAGGGATACTTGCTGAATTTGCGCTCTCCACATATGTATCAATCTCATTGAAGTTCAGATATCTATATATGTCATCTGCCAATGGATTAATATCATCCATATATTTGTGATATTCCTCTACACTTGGCAGTCTGCCTAATACTGATGCTATAGCTGAAAGCTCTGCAGAGGCTAAAAATACATCAGCGCCATCACCCAATCTATTTGGGAAGTTTCTAGTAGATGTTGATACCACAGTAGAATTCGCTAGAACTCTTGCCTGGTTACCCATACATAGAGAACATCCTGGAAGTTCAGTTCTTGCTCCAGATACGCCAAATACATTATAAATACCTTCTTCCATCAGCTGCTTTTCATCCATTTTTGTTGGAGGAACAACCCATAATCTAGCTTTTGTTCCATTGTATTTTTGCAACAAAGTTCCAGCAGCTCTAAAGTGACCAATATTCGTCATACAAGATCCAATAAATACTTCTTGGATTTCAGTATTAGCAACTTCTGATAAGGGTTTAATATCATCAGGATCGTTAGGGCATGCAAGTAACGGCTCAGTGATTTCGTTTAAATCTATTTCAATAATTTCTGCATATTCTGCATTTTCATCTGGCTCTAAAAGTTCAGGATTCTTTATCCATTCTTCCATAGCTTGTGCTCTTCTCTCTAGGGTTTTGGCATCGCCATAACCGCTAGCAATCATCCATCTCAACATAACAATGTTTGATTGAAGATATTCAATGATTGGTTCTTTATTTAATCTAACGGTACAACCAGAGGCTGATCTTTCTGCAGATGCATCTGATAATTCAAATGCTTGTTCAACTTTCATATTTGGAAGTCCCTCAATTTCAAGACATCTTCCTGAGAAGATATTTTTCTTACCTTCTTTTGCCACAGTTAAAAGACCTTTTTGAATAGCAGCATATGGAATAGCATTAACAAGATCTCTTAAAGTTATTCCTGGTTGCATTTCACCTTTAAATCTAACTAAAACTGACTCAGGCATATCTAATGGCATAACTCCTAAAGTTGCTGCAAATGCCACAAGTCCTGATCCAGCAGGGAAGCTAATACCAATTGGGAATCTTGTGTGACTATCACCACCGGTACCCACACCATCTGGTAACAACATTCTGTTTAACCATGAATGAATAATCCCGTCACCTGGCCTCAAAGAAACACCTCCGCGATTCATTATAAAATCAGGTAAATTGTGTTGTGTTTCAATGTCTACAGGTTTTGGATAAGCTGCTGTATGACAAAAGGATTGCATTACCAAGTCAGCAGAAAAACCTAAACATGCTAATTCTTTTAATTCATCTCTAGTCATTGGCCCAGTAGTATCTTGAGAACCAACAGTTGTCATTCTTGGCTCACAATAAGTTCCTGGTCTAATACCTTCAACTCCACATGCTTTACCAACCATTTTTTGAGCAAGGGTATAACCTTTATCAGAGACGTCAGCGGCATCAGGTCTTGTAAATATATCTGTAGGTTCTAAATCTAAAGCTTCTCTAGTTTTATCTGTTAATTGTCTTCCAATGATTAATGGTATTCTTCCGTTAGCTCTTACCTCGTCAAGCAAAACATTAGTTTTAAGTTCAAAAGTAGAGATAACTTCATTACTTGAAGCATCAAGAACTTTTCCATTATAAGGCTCAAGGATAATTTCTTGACCCATCTCCATCTTAGAAACATCTAATTCAATTGGAAAGGCGCCTGAATCTTCTAATGTATTAAAAAAGATAGGAGCTATTTTCCCACCAAAACAAAAGCCACCTTCTTTTTTATTTGGTATGTAAGGTATCTCATCTCCCATATGCCATAGCACAGAATTGGTAGCAGACTTTCTCGATGAACCGGTACCAACAACATCACCAACAAATACTAGCGGGTTACCTTTTTCTTTTAACTCCTCAATAGTTTCCAATGGTCTATCAAGACCTTCTCTTGGCATTTTGAACATAGCTAATGCATGAAGAGGGATGTCAGGACGTGACCATGCATCTGTCGCTGGTGAAAGGTCATCAGTATTAATCTCACCAGGTACTTTATAGACAGTCAGTTTAATTTGTTCTGGAAGTTTAGCTTTTTCAGTAAACCATTTTCCTTCAGCCCAGGCATCTACAACCTTTTTTGCATACTCATTACTCTTTGATAATTCAAAGATTTCGTTAAATGAATCAAAAATTAGTAATGTTTTTCCTAAAGCTTCAGCAGCTTCATCGCCCAATTCGTCTATTTTTAAGCATTCAATTAAAGGCTGGATGTTATAACCACCAAGCATTGTGCCAAGAATACGTACTGCATCAGATTTTGTAATATAAGGACTAGAAGTTTCACCGGTTGTAATATCAGCTAAAAAGGCAGCCTTTACATACGCCGATTGATCTACACCAGCAGGTACTCTTTCTTTTAGTAAATGTAATAAAAGTTCAGATTCTTCGTGTTCAGACTTTAATAGGTCTGCTAGTTGTGCAGTTTGATCCGCATCTAATGGAAGCGGAGGGATATTTTGTGCCGCTCTTTCGTCTAAGTGTGCTTTGTATTCGTTTAACATTGATTATCTCCTTGTTAACGCGTCTAATTTTACTCCTATAAGTAAAAGGCTTCTACTAAATAGCAGATTTTATTTAAAAATGAGTTATTATTTTGCTTAATAATGCAAAAAACTCGATCTACAACTCCATGCTTAGGTATCTGCTCAACAACATACGGAGATGATGTCTGCAAAGGTTGTAAGAGATTTGTTCACGAGATTATTAGTTGGCCAAAATATTCGCAAGATGAAAGGGCGCTTGTAAATGATCGGCTTGAAAAATTTAAAGTCTTAATTCTTCAAGATAGATTTAAAGTTCACGACTCAGATTTATTTGAAATCAAGTTAAAAGAAAAAGCTATTAATTATAATAATTCCATGGATCCTTTAACTTGGATTTTTGATTTGCTTAGAGCAGCAGGGTCACAAGATTTGGATTTAGAACAATTTGGGATTACTAGTCTTAAAAATTATGACCCTATGAAAATTCGTGATGAGGTTAACAAAGAGTTTTTAGATTTATCAGAAGCTCATCACCAAAGGTATTTCAAAAAAGCTTAACTAGATTTTACCCGTAATCTTTTAACATTCTTTTTAACTCTAAAGAATGTTGCTCCTCTTCACCAATCATGCCTCTTGCATACTCTTCAAGATAAATTGAACTATCTTCAACTTCTTCTAAAAGTTTTTTATAAAGTCCAACAGCATGTAGTTCATGCTCTAAACTTTCTTCTAAAATATCTCTAATTGTATGTTGTCCTGTCTCTTCAATCTTTGCAATTTTTTGACTAGGATGACCGTCAAGTCCAGCTATTAATTCACCAGCTCCTTGAGCGTGAACAAGAGATTCACTTGCTTGCTCTTTTAAGAAATCAACGATTGGAATTCGATAGGGTCCAGTCACCATCATGGCTGAGTGGGTGTAACGAACAACACCTGCTAATTCATATTCCATTATCTCATTTAGAATGGCACAAGCTTTATCTGTATCTAGTGGTTTTAATCCCATATTTCTGCTCCTTAAGCATTAAAAATTGATTTATTGACATAACTATAAAAGAATTTATATATTATGTAAACTACTGATATAAGGTATTTTTTTAATGCGAATCATTATAATAATCATTCGCATCTAGAAATAACTTTTCTTAACTTTTATTAAAGATTTTAAAGCGCCAAAACAGAAGAAAGGCAACAATAGAATAAGCAAAAATAGCTAGCTGTTTTACAACCGGAAGTGCAACTAATGTACCAAGCCAACTATAACCTTTAGTTCTATTCCACACATAAATAAATGCATCAACACCTACTAACTCTTTGCCATTATCAAAAGTAACATGAAGTTTTTTAAGATACTTATCTTCCATGTGACTACAGTCAGTGAAGTCTAATTCAGATCTTTTTTTGTAATGCTTAATTTCAAAATTACAGATCGAACACTTTTCGTTGAAGAGAACTTTTCCATCATTATTCATAAAGTTATCTTATCAAGATTAATACTAGATATCTTTGATTTTAAATAATAAGATTCTACTCAATGGAAATGCAGCAAGTTAATATTTTTGATGAACCAATTGAGGAGTGTTGTTCCAATCCCATTACAGGATTTTTTCGAGATGGGTTTTGTCATACAGATCAACTCGACAGAGGTTTGCATATTGTTTGCTCTTTGATGAACGATGAGTTTTTAAGTTTCTCAAAATCTCGAGGCAATGATCTTTCTACCCCAAGACCTGAATTTGATTTTCCAGGATTAAAAGCAGGGGATTCCTGGTGTGTATGTGCCGAACGATGGAAGGAAGCTTACGAGCATGGGTTTGCTCCCAAGGTTTACCTTAAAAAAACTAATAAAAAACTACCTCTATTATTGATATAGAAATATTGAAAGAGTTCGCTATAGATATGAACTAATATTTATAGAATGAAGTAAGTTTCACCTATAACAAAACCACAAAAGAAAAATGCAATAGCCCAACCAGGCTCTTCTTTACAAAATTCAAATACTCTTAGCCAGTAATCTGCCATAAATACCTCCTAAATACTTTAAACATTGCAATATCTGTGCCAATTGTAAAAATCTTTTTTCAAACAATTAACACATATGTAACCAAATACATTTTTATTAAAATTATTATGATCAATTAAACGGAGAAAAATTATGAGTGCTTATTCAAATATTGTTAGATTTATTGTTAAGGAAGGATGTGAAGAAAATTTTTTAGAAGTTTTTAAAACTTTTTCTAATGAAGAGGGTGAAATTTATTCTATGCTTGTTCACACAAATGATAGAGAATATATAGCCGTGGGAACATGGGAATCTGAAGACTCGTTGGTAAATGCTAGGCCTGCAATGATAAGCAATCTTGATAAAATGAGAGAATTTCTTGAGGAAATATCTCCTGAGCTTGGAGTTACAGATCCAAGGTCTGGTAAGATTTTATTAGAGTGGAATTAATTGACTAACTTTATATTATTTTGCTATTGGTAATTCATACCAACAGGTTGTGTACTTAGGTGAAGTCATATTTTGTTTCATAGGTGACCATTTTTTTGTATTTTGTGAAGCAAAATAAATTTGCGTCTCATAGGCATTTAACTCATCTATATATTTCATGAATTTTGAATTCTCTTTGGGTTCATTAGGATCTTTAAATAGAGAATATTGTTTTGTAGCTTCATTAGAAAATCTACTTAAAAGAATTCCTGCTTTTGCATAGTCATATCCTGGCTTAAAGATTGGTAAAAGGGCTTTTTTTGCTGCTATTAAAATATCTCGGGTGTCGTTAGTAGGGGTAGAAAACTCTATAGTTTTATAACCGGTATGCTGGGGCTTATGATCACTAAACGGACTGGTTCTAACGAAGACTGAAACTTGAGAACATTTTTGTTTTTCATTTCTAAGTTTCTCAGCAGCCCTGACCGCAAAGTTACTCACAATAGGTCTTAGAGTTTTTAAATCTGTAACCCTAGTACCAAAGCTTCTACTAACAATAATTTGCTTTTTTGCTGAGGCACTATTTTCTATATTTAAACATCTTTGGCCTCTGAGTTCTCTTACCGTTCTCTCTAGTACTACACTAAATTTCCTTTTGATATAGCGAGGATCAACATTTGCGAGCTGCAGGGCATTAGTAATTTTGGCTTGATTTAGATGTTCGCTAAGACGTCTCCCAACACCCCATACG
>OZSS01001270.1_pt1 | contig 11780 bp, 10 predicted proteins | sample 1779911 | NCBI WGS metagenome assembly OZSS01 (sample SAMEA2603589, study PRJEB24840) | metagenome | biome: Water; feature: Photic zone; material: Seawater sample | place: Mediterranean Sea | collected 2013-11-12 | depth 10 m | reverse complement strand
TAAGAGATCTTGGGGTTAAGATTGGGGATAGGGTATCTGTTCAAGTTCAAAAGTCGCCAGAGGCGCTTTACCTTTATCTCGCATGCTTAAGAGCAGGATTTGTATATCATCCTTTAAATGTGGGCTACAAAGAGAGTGAATTAAATTACTTTTTCCAGAATGCGGAACCATCACTAGTGGTTTGCGATGAAAGCAATCTGGAAATGATTAAAAATTTAGCTCTCAAAAATAAGATCTCAAAGGTCCTAACATTAAACTCAGATTCAACAGGCAGCCTTCTTGAAGAAGCTGAAAAATGTACGTCAACCTTCGACACTGTCTATAAAGAAAATGATGATATAGCAGCACTTTTATATTCCTCTGGAACCACTGGAACCCCAAAGGGAATCATGCTGACTCATCTGAATCTCTCTAGTAATGCTTACTGTTTAAAAAATGTTTGGGGATTTACTGATAAAGATGTCTTGCTCCATGCATTACCCATTTTTCATGTCCATGGTCTTTTTGTTGCACTTGGTTGTGTATTCTTATCAGGTGCTTCAACTTTTTGGTTAAACACATTCAATCAAAATGAAGTACTGAGTGCACTCCCAAAATGTACTGTAATGATGGGAGTGCCTACCTATTACACAAGACTTCTTGCTACAAATCAGATGAATAAACTTGTAACCAAAAATATGAGACTCTTTATTTCTGGATCTGCACCATTGTTGACTGATACGTTTGTTGAATTTGAGCAAGCCACAGGACATTGCATCCTGGAACGCTATGGTATGACAGAGACCAATATGAGTACATCTAACCCACTAGATGGAAAACGCAAAGCAGGAACTGTGGGCATCCCTCTTCCTCAAATAGAAATCAGAATAACTGATAATAATGGCAAATTAGTGAATGAAGAGCAGATCGGAAATATTCAAGTGCGAGGGCCAAATGTGTTTAAAGGTTACTGGAGGATGCCAGAGAAAACTTCTGAGGAGTTTACGCATGATGGTTATTTCAATACTGGCGATAAGGGCATAAAAGATGCAGATGGTTATATCTCTATAGTGGGTCGATCCAAAGATATGATAATTACGGGAGGCCTTAATGTTTATCCGAAAGAAGTTGAACTAGTAATTGACGAAATAGACGGCATTTTGGAATCAGCAGTAATCGGGATTCCAGATCAAGACTTTGGAGAGGCAGTTGCCGCTCTTATAGTGTATGAAAAAAATGAATGTACTCCAGAAGTTGAACAAATATTAAAACTATTGAGGGAAAAAATTTCTAACTTTAAGGTTCCAAAGCAGATTGTTGCGATTGATGAATTACCCAGAAACACAATGGGTAAGGTTCAAAAAAATATCTTGCGAGATTTCTTTGCAATGCTTAACTCAAAAAGTAGTTAAATTGAGTACTTGCTCGACATCTTTAAAATCGATGTATTTGAAGTTTTGTCGTTTTTCATCACAATTATCACAATCATTTTTATCATCCTGAACAACTAACAGACCACTATCAAAGGTTGAATTGAAAGAAAAATTTACTGCATCAATCCCGTCTGTCTCTGAAACACCATCGACATATTCTCTAAATAAACGGTCACTGTCAGTGACCATAAAACTTCCTATATATTGATAGGGCGCTTGTCTTCGATATAAATTAAATTTTGAATCTCCTTGAGACGACAGAATAATATATCCAGCTACACTCGACGTTTTGTAAAGAGCGACTCCTTCGGGATCTCCACCGATGTTCCCTTCTCGAGAGTCAATTACCTTATAGTTTGATAGATCAGGATAAGCCCTCAAATCATAAGCTTTCAGTACTCCATTAGTTTCCTCTTCAGAAATAAAAAGAGTTCGATGTTCATCATCATAAACACAGCCTTCAGACTCGCCGCCATTGTCAAAGGTGAGTAATCTCTGCATTGACCCATTTCTGTAATTCCACATTTCAACACTTGGACCTTCATCTTCTGTTGCGAAAAATATTAATCCAAACTCTTTATCAAAACCCGCACAAATACCATAGACATTCACATCCGTACTTTCAGATATGGAAGGGCTTTGATTTAATGAAAAATTCTTATCAGACGCGCCATCTTTTAGATTTTCATTTCCGACGATCCATAGATCAATGGTTTGATCTGTTCTGTTTGAGCCAACGATATAAGTCTCACTCTCAATAATCCTTAGATCAATATTGTTAATCTCACCCAGAGCTGTGTAGCCAACTTTACTTCCTTTGAGATCATAAACATATACACCTGCCCTTTTGTCTGTCCCAAAAATCAGAGAATTGTTTGGGCTATCAAAGTTAGTCCATATTGCTGGATCATCTGCTGCGTCACCTTTTGTGTCAACTTCAGGTGTCTCATAAACTGACGTAACATTTGGATAATCAGACCATACGGGTGTTGCAATAAAAACCATCAATGTAGTAATACATAGCAAAAAGCGAGCAACCAAATTTGAAATGTGTGACATTATGTTCTACACCAAAAAAAGGGGCTGATCAGAAACTAATCAGCCCAAGGGTTTTTCGTGAATAATTTAAAAATTGTAAGTCATACCGAGAGAATAATTACGTCCATAAACATCATATTGAGATAACTGATTCTCATTACCCCAGTAATAATATTCTTCTTCATTACCCAAATTGACTGCCTCAAATTTAAACTCTAAATTATCGGAAGTTTTATATTTCGCTGTAAAATCTACTTGAAGGTAGTTATCGACGAACCGAGAATTATTCTCTGAAACATCATCAATATCGTCACCCTCATCAGACAACCAATCCAAATAGTCGCTTCTGTAATTTGCTGCGAGCCTAACATCCCAGGGACCTTTGTCATAACCAAGACTTATATTAAAGGCTTCGTCGGCTAATTTCCTGAACGGAGTAGTGAAGCTCACATCATCGGTTGGCTCAAAAGTACTCTCTCCATCAGTAAGTGTTACATTGCCGGCAAAGTACATGCCATTCTCCCACCCATATTGAAGATTTAACTCCAGACCATTAATTGTGGAGTCTTGTGCATTTTCCCACGTTTCAACATCATCATTAAATGTAACGCCTAAGAAGGTTGCTGTCTTATATATCTTTGGATAAATCGCATTTTCAATATTTTTTCTAAACAAACCGACACTTGCAAAGGTCATATCATCCCCATAAAACTCAAGAGATAGATCATAATTTATTGCTTCATAAGGTTTTAAATCAGGATTTCCTGCGCTACCACTTATATCTCCCTCATCATTATCATAATCAAGCTTAGGAGCCGTTTTCTTGAATCCGGGTCTGGATAATCCCTTCCAGATAGCTCCTCTTAATTGAAGTCGATCATCTAAGAAATACTTGACATTAATACTTGGTGCAAAAAATGAATGATTACTTCCCGCAAAAACTTGATTTCCGTCTTGATCAAATGCTTGAGATTCAGTTGAAGTGTCTTCATAACGCACACCTGCGACTATCACTCCCTTGTCCCAAGTGTAGGTGTTTTGAATATACAAAGCATTAACCTTCTCTTCGGTCACAAAATCACGAGCATAATCATTACTGAAATCCACAGAGAGGCTGTCTAACTGATTTCTTAAAGCGTATATCATGTCGGGATTCGCTTGTTGACTGAAGGTTTGTCCCGCGAATTGCCAGTCAAGCGTTTGTGGATCAAAGTCTGCCATTGTCATATCCGCCTCATAGACAATGATGTAATCATCGACGTCTTTTTCTCTGTTCTTACTCTTAAAACCTACTTTTAAAGTACCCAAATCTGTTTCTCTTTCAGCATTCACTGAGAAAGCAAACTCAGAATCTTTGGACACATTTTCCGTTATTTCAAGCTCTTTAAAACCTAATTCTGCAGGAGAATAGATACTGGTATCTGACGGGGTTATCGTCGGTCTCTGCGGATTACTCCACTCTATTGTTCCCACAGTATCCTTCATATCATTTCTAAAAGTGACGTCAGCGTTATCACTATCGTCTTCCTCAGCAAAAGAATAACTAATTTTTGGATCAATAATCCAGTCTCCCATCGTCCCTTCAAAGCCAAGTGTGAACGCAGATAGTGTCCTTGTCTCATAACGTACTCTGGTTTCAGCGTCGTGCCGTATCCTTTCAGTTTGCATGCTGGTTGCAGTCTCGGTCCCATCTATTAACTTAATCTTGCCATATTCATCTTTCCATCTGAGTTCAGCATCATCATACTGATTCCAAAATGCACTTAGAAAAACTCTTCCTTCCGATACCAACAAGTCTGCATCATAACTTAACCCATACCTCTCTCTCGTCAACTCATAAAACCGCATTTCATAATCATCATTCATTAAACCGTCTTCCCAACCAAAACCAGTTTCGTTGTTGTAGGCTACAATGTCTTTGCTTGAATACGTAACGGCTAAAATGTTTGCAAATGTGTCACTCAGTTTTTCACCATAAGTGATAGACATCTTCGGATTGAAATTTTCATCTGCATACTGACTAAAATTATTTTGTATCTTCGCTTTAAAAAGTCTTCCATCTATACTCGAAGGCTTTTTAGTATTGAAGTCGATTCTTCCACCGATCGAATCAGAATCCATCTCGGGAGTTAACGATTTCGCAACTGTAATCGATTCTAATAACTCTGTTGGCAGGCCATCGAGCATGACACTCCTACCATTCTCCGGAGCAACCATCGAAGCGCCGTTCACAGCAATACTGTTTAAATCAGAAGACAAACCTCTTATTGTGACATATCTTCCTTCTCCCTGATCATTTTCTACTGAAATCCCAGAGAGTCGTCTCACGGCCTCGGCTGCCGTCGTGTCAGCAAATCCCCCTAATGCATCTGAGTCAACCACTGAAATGATATTATCAGCCTCTCTTTGTTTATCTACAGCAGAAATTAAGCTTGCTTTTGAGCCAATAACGACCACCTCTTCAATGTTATCCAGATCCTGGGCGTTGAGGCTAATTCCAGCATAAAGGGCAGTAGTTGCGGCAATCGCTATTGCTAAACGTTGTTTATTCATTGGAGCTCCTTATAAGAGACAAAAGATACATGATTTCAGATTTACTTTATAACAATACTGCAAAAATATGACAGAAATATTGCAACAAAAGTCACCTCTATTTCCACTACACTCCTTAATCTTTCGGTACTAACGAGTGTTTAATGTTTATCATTTTTGTCATACACTATGCCGAAATTGTCGTCTGGACTGATTGTGAAATTAAAGAAAATTAAAGCAATTGAAACTCCTTACGAAAATATAAGTGAGTCCGACTATCAAATTGAAAAACGTCGACTTCAAGTTGAGCTTTTAAAGATCCAACAGTGGGTAATGAAGCGCAATCTTAAGTTGATCGTGCTTTTTGAAGGAAGAGATGCTGCTGGAAAAGGCTCGACCATAAAGCGGTTCACAGAAAATTTAATACCCTCACACTTTTCTATTCATGCGTTAGGAGTACCGTCAAAATCAGAATCAAAATATTGGTTTCGACGATATGAATCTTTATTTCCCAAAGAAGGTCATATTTCATTTTTTGATAGATCTTGGTATACACGAGCCCTTATTGAACCCACTATGGGATATTGTTCCGAGGGTCAATACAAACGATTTATTAAAAAAGTTTTACATTGGGAACACAAGTGTATCGATGACGGTTTCTTAATTTTTAAATTCTATCTATCCGTAGATAGGGAGACCCAACTGATACGTTTCGAAAATCGATTAAGTAATCCACTAACTTATTGGAAACTATCAGACAATGATATCCACGCCAGGAAGAAATGGGCAGTTTTTACAAAGTATAAAGAACAAATGTTCGAATATACTTCCTCAAAGAAATCTCCCTGGATAGTAGTCAATGCTAACACAAAGAAACAAGCAAGACTGACCAGTATGTTATACTTAGTCAGAGCGTTTGGGCGTAGGAAATTTGAACCCCTTACTGGTGAAGATGTCATCGTCACTCATAGCATATCCGTTGGAGGAGTGAAATTTGGAGGTTTAACCCTACAACAAATGGCAGTTTTAAAGGAACTAAAAGAAAAAGAAATTACTTAGGAATTTTATGGAACCAGTAAAAATCGAATCCAAAGCTCTGGAGGCTCCCAATTCGCTCAAAACCACAGTGGCACTTCCAGTGATTGAGTCGGCTGGCGGTTTGGTATGTAATAAAAACAATCACATACTTCTTATGTTCAAACGTGGGAAGTGGGATATGCCAAAGGGAAGAGTGGATGATAAAGGAAAGAAGGTTTCGGCGATCCGGGAGGTCAACGAAGAGACTGGTTTGAATACTTCTAATTTGTCTATTGTTGGAAAATTGGTATCAACTTGGCATACCACAAGACATGAGAACATAAAATATCTAAAAAAGACTCATTGGTATGCTATGCACTATGATGGGTTTGATGATGAAACAATTCCTCAAATTGAAGAGGGAATAATAGAATGCCGTTGGGTTCACCTAAGTGAACTACCTAAGTATCGGGCTTTAATGAGGTCTCGAGTTGAGTATGTTGTAGATTTCTGGCATGAGAACCTTGCTTACATTGCCAGATCTTAATTTAGCAGAACCTCAAAATAACACTATTTTGCGAGTCTATTGAATACAATCAAATAATCCTTCTTCAAACGACTCATCAATCGATCCTGAAATCAATTCAATTCGACTCTCTAGACAATCATCAAGCTCAATTTCTTTGAGTCCATCAAGGGTTAGGCTGTATCCAAAAACACCGTTATCAGTAATAAATACTGCCTTCATTCGATCAATAATTAGTCCAGTCAGTAAAGCAAACAACTTTTGATGATTAAATACTTTCTCTGGAGAGAATCGCCAGCCAACACTCATAAAACCCTCGGCTTTATTCATCGCTTTTACATATCCACCTTCTGGAATAGGTTCATCCGAAATTGCGATTTTTTGATTATTCTTTACTGGAACCTCATCAGGATTTTGGGTTCGATATGAGGTTGAACCTAACAGTATCGATAGAGGTATTTCACCATTTTGAGAAAACACAATCTTTGTATGAGATTGACCAGACTGCGCAATATAGTTTTGAAGACTCTCTCTATCTGAATCCTCGTATAAATCTATCTTATTGCCAATGATAATATCAGCAACAGTTATTTGTTGGGTAAAAATGACGTTTTCCGTAAAGCGCTTTTCTTTTAATTTTCTTGCATCTACCAAAGTGATAGTTTTCTGAATTGATAGTATCTCTTTGTAATAACTCGCTGAGAGAATATCTAATACCTCTTTCGGATGCCCAAGACCTGTTGGCTCAATTAAAAGTCTATCTGGCTTGGCTTTTTCTAGTAATTGAGCGATAGCCAACTGCATTGAAATTCCCGCAGTGCAACACATGCATCCACCCGGAACTTCGCGAATAAATATATTTGAATCGGTTGATTGGTGATTTTGCAATAAGCTACCATCAATGCCAATTTCACCAAATTCATTAACAAGAACGGCCCAGCGTTCATGACTAGATTTTTGGCTTAATAAATTTAAGATTGCTGATGTCTTACCGACACCTAAAAAGCCTGAAATGACATTTGTAGGAATTCCAAGCAGAGGTTTTTGATCAGCACTCATTGAAAAATCTTAGAAGCAAAATGTGTATATCAAAAAGTATATAAGACTAGCGGTGTTTTATTAAGTACTGCTACCGTCAGTTTCGGGGCAATCACATTTTTCTAATTTTGAGGTTCCACAGAGTCGATAGTTTAGCCAATGTGCTAGTGATAAAAATGACGCTCCCGCCACAGTGAGGGGCTGCTCTGCTGCTTCACCAAAAAATAGTGCCGAAAGCAAGAATATTAGTCCGATCGCTGCAATCACTATAAATTCATTTCGCTTATGCTCTTTGCAACCCAAAGTCAGTGCGTAGATGCTAGTTGGGATAGCTGCGAGCACCATCCACATGTGGAAGTATTCACTATCTAAATATACGGCCACAATACTTGGGACAGCAATTAAAATAACTGGCAATGCCAAGCAATGAATAACGCACGCGAGGGACAAAGCAATCGCTAACTGGTCTGTAATTAATTGAAAAGTCTTCATTATCTACCTCGAGCTTACTGGGTCGTGATACTACAGCTAATTGGATTACCTTTTCAAGGTAAAGTTTAAACTACATCTTTACAATTCGAATATATCTCAAAATCAAGAACTAATTATTTAAAATTGTGTGCACTTATCTATACTTTAATACCGAATGCAGTATTTCCATCAAATGCAATGAGTCTTGTTTATTAAATTGGGGACACTCCAACAAACCCGCAGCTAAACATCTGTGTATTGCCTCGATCATATAGATGAATCCTTGTTGATTTACAAATGCTCTAGGAACATTAACCGAGCTGGGTATAGGGTAGTCAAACCTCTGAGAGGGAGATGGCGTATTGTCTCTCATATAACGTGAAGGAGTAATTGGCGGAATATGAACAGTTAAACTGGTCGGGCAGTGTGCCGGCTGCTCAAGAGTAATCCTACCTTTTGTGCCTGTAATTTCAGTCACCTCGGGAAATTCACTCGGATACGCAATAAAAGTTAAATTTGCGAATCGATTATTCTCAAATTCTAGGATAGCACCCCCTGGTCCAGGTGCCTTACCACTAACTTTTATATCAATAGGCTTCGCATCAATTCCGAAAGCTAGAGTGACAGCTTGCAAGGTATAGAACGGATCGAAATCAGCCTGCACCATGAGGACATCACCGATCGCATTAGACTCAATTAAATTTCTAGCGTGCTCCAAGGCGGGGAAGAAGCGCGGCCAGACTCCATCCTGCAACATAACATTATTTTTTTCAGCTGCAGCATACATTTCTTTAGCTTCCTCAAGGCTTTCAGTAAGTGCTTTCTCACAGAGAACATGCTTACCTGCATTAAGCGCCATGATGCTGTGCTCTTTATGAATCTCCTGAGGCGTTCCAATATAGACGATATCAATTTCGGATGAGGCAAGCATTTCACCAAGATTGTTATATGCCTTTGCCACACCATAAGACTCAGCAAAAGACTTTGCTTTCTCACGCGAGCGTGAAAAAACACCTGCAATATTGGCTCCGGGCACCGCTTTTGATGATAGAACAAATTGCCTAGAAATCTCTCCAGCACCTACTATTCCCCATCTCAGAGGAAGAGCCACATCCTTGGGATCAGTTAAGCCTAAACTCACATCTCTGGGAATAACCGCGGGATCAGGAACAGGAGGCATTGTTTTTGCCATGCTTTTATACCTAAATTAAAGACCTGGAAATCGTGGCAGAACAAAAAAGGCGTGTCAAAATTTAATAAATAGTTTGATCAGGTAAATGAGCGTATACTCCCTAATTATGCTCACATACCTCTCCAAGTCAAAAATCACGCTTTAGTGCTTTTGCCCCAAACCATTAGTAGTTGCATCCCAACGATCAACGCATGAAATACATATGACAAAGGTCCCCCAGGGTTTAAAGGCGAACTCCCAACCTCAATCAAATTATCAGCGCCTGCAGTTCTTTCATTCAATAATGCCATCGCACTTGCCGAAGTGCTAATTATATCACCTGCAATCATCGTGACATTTAAAAACGATAGGCCTACCATAACAAAAAAAACACTGACTAGAATTTTGCCAACCAACTCGGCGTTCTGCTCTTCACGCACTTTCGCCGCAAATCTAAACCCAAGCCACGTCATCAGGACCATTCCAACAAAATACATCGCATTCGAAATCAATCCCATATGCATAATATTCCAGATCTCTATTTCACTCATATTATTTCCCCTAAATTTTTAAAAGTTTTTTTGATTTTATTCAGCGGTGTATAGCATTCCACATTCTTCAAAGTTATCACTTTGGACCTCATCTATCAATGCAGCTACTGCTGGCCATGCAGATCCCCAAGAGGCTCCTGAGAAATAATCATCTATTATTTTGCCATGTGCTTCTGCATCTGGAGTGACTGATCGCAATGTGTAAGTGTCGACCTCATTTACACCCCCTCCCATCGCAACAAAAAGAGCATTCTGAAAACTACCATACCCGGCATCTTGAATTGCTTTTTCAATTTTAGCTAATCCTTGGATAAAAGCCTTCATATTTTTCGGAGAAACCTTTACTCTTTGAACTCTTTCGAATCCTGGAGTTAGTGTCTCAAAGGCCTTTAAAGGTTTCCAAGCTACGCTATATTTTGGCTCTCTTAAACTTGCGATCGCTGGAGGCGCTTTTTCCGGATCATAAGCACTGAACTCAGATAGCGCCGTTGTAACATCTGAATACGCATTCCAAATGAACATCTGCCCTCGAAAATCTTGGCCAGTCAACGTTCGACAATAACCAGCAGCAGTGGGACCAACCGACTCAAATAACCCCGGGGTTGATTTTAACGTTTCAAGGTAAGCTTCATAATCAGTGGCGGCTACGATAAAGGTGGTGAACGCTCCAGTATTAGCACTCGGCTCTGCATGATCATCTGCAGAAACAAAAAATGATGATGCGAACAAGCATCCTAAAATAAATATACTATAACTTTTCATCTTTCCTCCTTTTTTTAGTTAAATGTTAAAACAACAAAGTGTAAAAATTCGCAATATTTAATCTATATAAATAAAAACAATTGCAAGGATATAATTATCTCTAGCGAGTTTAAAATCATGCAAAATATAAACTATAGACATTTATGCTCAATTGCGAGGTTTTAAAGTGGACTGCCAGTCACCTATCCAATTAAAAAAGCGTTTAAACACTAACTAAAATGTGTAATCTTTTTAACTTGAGGAAAGAAAAAATTTAAAATCCAGGCAGAAAAACCAACCATTACTGCTGCAAATGCGAGAGCCACAGCTACTCCGAAATACTCTGCAATGCCTCCGATAGGAGCAACTGCCAAAGGCATAAGACCGCTCATTACAATCAAAAGGCTCATCACACGGCCACGAATATGTTGAGGGGCAGCCAACTGAATAATACTCATATTTAAGGCACCAAATACAGAACCAAAAAATGCAGTAACAGCACCAAATAAAATAGCAATCATCAAATTGCCTGTGAATGCAAAGAGAAAAATAGAAATCCCCCATCCATAGGCGGTGGCAAGAAGAAGCTTACCTTTCCATGTAAAATCACCAAGTTTCGCTAGAAGTAACGATCCTATTAATGCACCGACACCCATGCCAGCTGTAAGCAATCCTAATTCTTCTGGCCCACCACCGATAACATCTTGATTAAATGCAGGCAAAAGAAAACTCGATGCTTTTCCAAAAGCTGATGGAATAAGACCAACGAGTATTAGGCCAAAGATAACTTTATCATTCCAAACAAATCCCAATCCCTCTTTTAAATCATCCAGAGATGAAGTCTTTGGAATATTTTTAGGTCTCCCATGGTGTGTTATAAATAAGGTCAGAATTGTTGCCAAAAATAAAAGGCCAGAAATGACAAAAAATACGAGACCAACACTGTAATAGGAACTTTTATCGCCAACAGAAAATATTGCAATCAAGCTACCTGCTAAAATTGGGCCGATAATGCTGGAAAAATTAAATGTAGATGTCTGAAGAGCAGTGGCATTTACCAGGTTTTCCTTTCGAACAATCTCAGGGACGATTGAAAAATTGGCCGGCATACTCAGTGAGCCAATCGCACCAGCAAAAATTCCAAAATATATAAAATCTTATCCAATTAAGAAAAGAGAAATTAATGGATGGGCATCAGGAATGGTCCGAATGGGATCGTGAAGTTATTGGTGGCAATTACAATGGCCATTACGGAAAGGGATTACTCTGTAATATCAAAAATA
>OZSS01001269.1_pt1 | contig 11797 bp, 8 predicted proteins | sample 1779911 | NCBI WGS metagenome assembly OZSS01 (sample SAMEA2603589, study PRJEB24840) | metagenome | biome: Water; feature: Photic zone; material: Seawater sample | place: Mediterranean Sea | collected 2013-11-12 | depth 10 m | reverse complement strand
ATAATTTCAAATGTTCCATCATATTTCTCTGCTAAAGCAGTGCAGGACTCTACCCAGTCCCCACAGTTCAAATAATTAATTCCATCAAAATTTTGATCTTCAGCATGATGAATATGTCCACAAATTATACCATCATACTTTTTTCTTTTTGCATAATCTGATACTGTTCTTTCATATTCACCTATATATTTAACTGCATTTTTAACTTTATATTTTAAAAATTTTGCGAGAGACCAGTAACTTTTTCCTCTTAATTTTCTAAAGAAATTAATAACAATATTTAATCTAAGTAATAGTCCATATGCGATTGATCCTAACTTAGATAACCATTTAGCATATTTCATTACACCGTCCCAAGCATCACCGTGGACAACAAGATATTTTTTTCCAAGCGGTGTCTCATGAATAACTCTGTTAACTATATTGATATCCCCAAAATGCATTGGTATAAATTTTCTAAAAACCTCGTCATGGTTTCCAATTATATAAAATACTTTTGTACCATGCCTTGCTTTTCTTAAAATTTTTTGGATTACGTCATTATGTTGTTGGGGCCAGTAAAAAGTTTTCTGCATAGCCCATACATCAATTATATCTCCTACTAGATATAAATTCTCTGACCTTGAATATTTAAAAAATTCTAATAATTTATCTGCCTGACACCCTTTAGTTCCTAGATGCACATCTGAAATAAATAAGCTTTTATATGTAATTAAAGATTTTTTTGTTTCCATATTTTCTTGTTATAATTAGTGATTCTATTATAAGTAGAATCTTTAACTCAATACTACATTTTTATGTTACAGTTTTATTAAATATGAAATTTTGTCTTATATATAATAAGAAATCAGCAGGTGGAAGAAAGTCAAAATTTATCAAAAAAATACTTGAAGAAATATCGAATCACCACAAAGTTGATTTATTTGAAACATCGAGTGAGTCTGAAGCCTCTGAAGTAATAAAAAACTTTGAAATAAATAACTACGATAGATTGTTAGTTGCTGGAGGAGATGGTTCTGTTTCTTTTGCAATTAATGAATTAATAAAAAATAATTTCAAACTCCCTGAAAACTTTGCAATTGGATATATTCCAGCTGGTACGGCTAATATTTTGCAAGCAGAATTAGGTATGACTAAAAATGTAAAACATATAGCTAATACGCTTACTTCAGATAATTATGATAAAACATGTTTGGTTAAAATTAATAACAAACATTTTATTTTAATGGCAGGTATTGGATGGGACGCTCAAATTGTTAATTCTATTGACTCTTATTTAAAGAAAATTCTAGGTAAAGTTATTTTTGGTATCAAAGGTTTCCAAAAATTTTTATCGATGAATAATAAAAAAATTAAAGTATCGATAGATAAAGAAGATATATTTGCTGATTGGGTGCTATGCTCAAATAGTAAATACTATGCTGGACACCATAAAATTACAGATACACATATATTTGATAAAAAATTTACTACCTATATTTTTAAGGATCTAAAAAGGTATAAATTGCTTTATTATATTTATTTAATAGCTGTATATGGAAATTTGGATAAATCTAAATCTGTGATTACTATACATGTAAATGAAATTAAATTTGATGGTTTGGGAAATAATATACCTGTACAAATTGATGGTGATAATTTCGGTGAGCACAAAAAAATAGTTGTTTCGTCTTCGGAAAGAAAATTTAATATCTTAAAAGCAGCTTAATCTATTTTACACGTCCATAAAAATCCTGGTATCTAACTATATCTGTTTCTTTAAGTATTGATCCTATTTGAGCTTCCATGATTTTTACAGGTTTTTTTCCAGGGTTTTGAATTCTATGTATTGATTGTAATGGTATAAATATATGCTCATTTGGTTTTTTTATAAAACTATCTTTATTTAAAGTGATCTTGGGATTTCCTTGTGTAACTAACCAATGTTCAGCTCTATGATGATGTTTCTGTAAACTTAATATTCCTTTTGGTTTAACAAATAATTCTTTAATCAAGAACTCTTTACCATTGAATAAATTTGTATATTTCCCCCAGGGACGATAGAAAATATTTTTTTTCTTAGCTAATTTGTTTTTATTTTTGTCATACATCTTTAATATTTCTTTCCAGCTGCCAAGATCTGACCAAGGGATATCTAATTTAATTGCATTGATTTGTTTTGTTTTTTCTAAAATTGCATAATCAAAAGATTTAGCAGTGGCTTTTATAAATGAAGCTTTATTTAAATAGTAAGTATTAGCTTTATATTTTGCTTTATTAACTGAATTTAAACAATTTCTGTAAATACTTGGATCATATTTTTTAAAGTTATTAATTATTGAATCTTTTCGAAGATAAAACATTCCTGAATTCCAATAACCTTTTTGTTTAATTACTTGTTTTGCTCTACTTTCTTTAGGTTTTTCTATGAATTTTGTTACTTTATTGATATTTCCTTTGATTTTTTTGGTTACAAAATATCCATATTCACTTGATGGTGAGGTTGGTTTAATTCCAAATATGAAAATATTTTGATCAGTTAAATTTGTCTGATTTTTGTTAATGGCTTTATTAAAAACGCTCATCTTTTCTATCAAATGGTCTGCTGTAAAAAACATTAACGGCTGATTGTTAGGAATATCTTTTATTAAAGCAGTGCTTAAAATAGCAGGAGCTGTATTTCTTTTTGCAGGTTCTAAAACAATTTTATATTTTTTAATCTTATTTTTTTTAAGATGTTTTTTTACCTCTTTTAAATATTTCTTATTAGTGCTGATAATTGGTGCATCAAATATAGATGCTTTTGTTCTCTCTAATGTTTTTCCAAGTAATGTCCAATTACCAAAATCAATAAACTGTTTTGCTTGATGATTTTTAGAATTTGGCCAAAGTCGAGTTCCAGCACCTCCACATAAAATGACTGGACGAATTTTCATTAAATCTCTGAATAATCCTTAACTTCTTTTTTCTTACCTGGGTGTGTTGGTGCGCCTAAAAACGCTGGACCAACGGTTTGCGCATATTTCCATAAAGTACCAGATCCAAAATCAGATTTTCTAGCTCTCCATTTTCTTTTTCTTGAAGCTAATTCTTTTTTAGAAAGTCTGACATTGATAGTTCCTTTTTTGGCATCGATATCAATGATATCTCCATTACGTAAAAGACCTATAGGACCTCCTAGGGCAGCCTCAGGGCCCACATGACCCACACAGAAGCCTCTCGTAGCTCCAGAGAACCTTCCATCAGTTATAAGAGCTACTTTCTCCCCTTTTCCCTGTCCATAAATTGCACCTGTTGTAGATAACATTTCTCTCATACCAGGACCCCCTACTGGTCCTTCGTATCTAATTATAATTACATCACCATCATTATACTTTTTGCTTTGAACTGCTTTCATTGCACTTTCTTCATTATCAAAACATCTTGCTTTTCCAGTAAATTGTAATTTAGCTAATCCAGCAACTTTTACTATCGCTCCATCTGGAGCTAAGTTACCTTTTAAACCAACAACCCCTCCAGTAGGTGATAATGGATCTTTATAAGATCTCATTACTTTTTGTTTAGGATTAAATTTAATATTTTTTAAATTTTCTTTCATTGTTTTCCCTGTGACAGTCATACAATCACCGTGGATGTAGCCACCTTCATATAAAGTTTTTAATAACATTGGTACACCACCTGCTAACCACATATCTTTTGCAACATATTTTCCACCTGGTTTTAAATCAGCAAGATAAGGAGTTCTTTTAAAAATTTTAGCAACATCCATTAAGTCAAATTTTATTCCTGCTTCATTTGCAATTGCCGGTAAATGTAATCCAGCATTAGTAGAGCCACCTGTTGCAGCAACTATTGTTGCGGCATTTTCTAAAGCTTTTCTGGTTACAATATCTCTTGGCTTAATTTGTTTTTTTAAAAGTTGCATAACCATTTTGCCACTTTCTTTTGCATACTTATCTCTTTCTTCGTATGGAGCTGGAGTACCTGCTGAATATGGTAATGCTAATCCAATAGCCTCAGATACACAGGCCATAGTATTTGCAGTAAATTGGCCACCACAAGCACCAGCGCTTGGACAAGCAACTAATTCTAATTTTCTAAGTTCTGCAGATGACATTTTACCTGATGAATGTTTTCCAACTGCTTCAAATACATCAACAACCGTTACGTCTTTACCTTTATATCTTCCTGGCAGAATTGAACCTCCATAAATAAACACACTTGGAACATTTAATCTGACCATCGACATCATTAATCCTGGCAAAGATTTATCACATCCTGCAATACCAACTAATGCATCATAACAATGTCCTCTAACTGTTAACTCAGCTGAGTCAGCTATAACTTCTCTTGAGATCAAAGAAGATTTCATTCCTTCATGACCCATGGCAATTCCATCGGTAACAGTGATGGTACAAAATTCTCTAGGAGTTCCACCATTTGCTCTAACTCCCTTTTTGACAGATTGAGCCTGTCGCATTAAAGCAATGTTACAAGGAGCGGCCTCATTCCACGTTGAAACCACGCCAATAAAGGGTTTTGATACATCTTTTTCAGTTTCTCCCATTGCATAATAAAATGATCTGTGTGGAGCTCTATCTGCTCCTAATGATGTATGTCTACTTGGAAGTTTCTTTTTGTTAAATTTTGCCATTATATACCCTTTATTGTTATTGATATCTTATCAACATCGTTCTTTAAATTATTATAATTAGTTTTTTCTTGTTCAACAATCTCTTTTGGTGCCCTATCTACAAAACTTTTATTTTCTAGTCTTTGAGATATCTTATGCATCTCTTGTTCTAATCGTTCTTGTTTACTAGTTAAATTTTCCTTTATTAATTTTAAATCAACATCTTTATCAAAATAGATCTTAAATAAATCCCCTGAAACAACCATCGTAGCAGCCGGCTTATCTAAATCATCACTAAGGATATTATTTATACGACCTAATTTTTTAAGAATTATTTTATTTGAACTAATAAATTGCTTTTGATCTTTGTTTATATTGTTAATCGAAATATCTATAAATGAACCAGGACTTACATTTAGCTCATTTTTAAAGGATCTCAGCTCAGATATGATATTAATTATATTTTCTACCTGATCTGTGTGTGAGTCTTTAGTTGATTTTGCAGATATCCAATTTTTAAACATTAAATAATCATTACCCTTATTATCAAATTTATTTTTCAGCCAAATTTCTTCAGTAACAAAGGGAATAAATGGATGTAATAAAACTAGTATTTGTTTAAATACGTAAGCTGAAACTTTTTTAACCTCTTCTTTAGCGTCCTCATCATCTGAAAAAAGAATTGTTTTAGAAAGCTCTAAGTACCAATCACAGTAAGAATGCCAGGTAAACTGATAAGCATTTTTAGCTGCTTCATCAAATCTATAATCTTCTAAGTTTTTAACTATTTTATTAGTAGTTTCTGCTAACTCTGAATATATCCATTTATTAATATTAACTTTTAACTCTGGAATTTGATCTGTATTTTTAAAATCACATTCATTGGTAATTAAAAAATTATTAGCATTCCATAGTTTATTTAAGAAATTTCTATAACCTTTAACTCTATCTTCAGAAAGTTTAACATCAGTTCCTGGTGACGCCATAGAAAGTAAAGTAAATCTTAAAGCATCTGCACTATATTTTTCAATTAGATCTAAGGGATCAATAACATTCCCTTTTGATTTAGACATTTTTTGTCCTTTTTCATCTCTAACTAAAGCATGAACATAAATATCTTTAAAAGGTTCTTTGTTTAAAAATTCTGTTCCAAACATAATCATTCTTGCAACCCAAAAGAAAATAATATCAAAACCTGTTACTAATACTGAAGTTGGATAAAACTTATCAACAAACTTTTTATCATTAGGCCATCCAAGTGTTGCAAATGGCCAAAGACCAGACGAAAACCAAGTATCTAAAACATCAGGATCTCTGTTTAGTTCAACATCTTTACCATAATGTTTGTTAGCTAATTGTTTTGCTTCATCTTCATCGTAAGCAACAAAAATTTTATTATCAGGACCATACCAAGCAGGTATTTGATGACCCCACCACAACTGTCTTGAAATACACCAGGGTTCTATATTGTTCATCCATTGAAAATAAGTTTTGGACCAATTTTCTGGAAAGAAATTAGTTTTTTTTGAATTAACTACCTCTTTTGCTTTTACTGATAATTTTCCAGCATCAGCAAACCATTGCTCTGTTAAAAAAGGTTCAATGATCGAATTAGATCTATCTCCATAAGGAACTTTATTTTTAATATTTTCTTCCTTATCAAAAAACTCTTTATCTTTTAATTCCTTTAAAATTCTTTTTCTTGCTTCAAACCTATCAAGACCAATATATTCTTTAGGAGCATTATCATTAATTTTGCCTGCTTCAGTAAAAATATTTATAATTTCAAGATTATTCCTTTGACCTACATCATAATCATTAAAGTCATGTGCTGGAGTTATTTTTAAAGCACCTGTTCCTTGTTCAGGATCTGCGTAATCATCTTCTATAATTTTTATTTTTCTTCCAACTATTGGGATTGTAACAGTTTTGCCAACATAAGATTTAAAACGATCATCTTTTGGATTTACAGCTATTGCAGTGTCACCCAACATTGTTTCAGGTCTTGTGGTAGCAATTGTTATAAATTCATCCGTTCCATCAATTGGATATTTAATATAATAAATTTTTGAATTTACCTCTCTTTGATCAACTTCTAAATCTGAAATGGCCGTTTTTAAAACTGTGTCCCAATTTACTAGTTTTTTATCCTTATAAATTAAACCTTTATTATATAGATCAACAAATACCTTTATTACCGATTTTGATAGATTTTCATCCATCGTAAAAGCATTTCTGGACCAATCACAAGAACATCCAAGTTTCTTTAATTGATTAATAATGATGTCACCGTATTGCTCTTTCCATTCCCAAACTTTTTCAATGAATTTTTCTCGACCAATTTCATTTTTATCAATTTTTTCTGCACTAAGTTTTTTTTCAACAAGAGCTTGAGTAGCAATTCCTGCGTGATCGGTTCCTGGTTGCCATAAAGTTTCATAGTTATTCATTCGATGATAACGAACTAATAAATCTTGAATAGAATTATTCAAAGCATGACCCATATGAAGACTACCAGTCACATTGGGTGGAGGTATTACTATTGAAAATTTTTTTGAATTTTCTTTAGGTTTAAATAGTCCATTTTCTTCCCAATAAGAATAAATTCTATCCTCAACATCAGAATGTATATATTTATCGTTACTCATGGATTTTAAGTTTATAATTTAATAATCTAAATTAACAATAATCAATTTAGATCGTTATTTAATAGACTAATGAAAAATATTTAATATAAAAAGGCATCTGTAGCTATAAGTCAAAAAACAAGACGGCAACGTGGCGGAATGGTTACGCAGAGGATTGCAAATCCTTGTATCCCGGTTCGATTCCGGGCGTTGCCTCCAAAATAAATCTTGTTTTAGTTTTAAAAAAAAGTAAGTTGCTTTTTTACATTCCTCGGTAGCTCAGTTGGTAGAGCAGTTGACTGTTAATCAATTGGTCGCAGGTTCGAGTCCTGCCCGAGGAGCCAAAAAAATCTTTCACTAAAAAAATAAATAAAAAATTATAAAATTAATTTAAGGGTCTTAATAAAATTTTAATTTAGCCAGTTTTTGAAATTCCAACTGAAGAAATTTGTAAAGATTTATTAAATTTTAATTTTTGATCAGCTGTTAATTCTGAATATAATTTTGTTAAAAAATTATAATTCACATTCATATGACCTTCTTGTGATTTTTCTAAATTAATTAGATACTCTGAAAAATCTTCAAAGAAATAATTAATTGGAACCTTTAAATAATTTGAAAGTTGCAATAGTCTTATTGAACTTACCCCGTTAGTACCTTTTTCGTATTTTTGAATTTGTTGAAATGTTACGTTAATAGCTTTTGCTACTTTAGTTTGTGTCAAACCTAAAGCTAATCTTCTTAGCTTAAGCTTATTACCTAAGTGTTTGTTGAAATTATCTTCCATTAAGACCCCTCTTAATTAAATTTTAAAGTCTTATTCAATAGAAAATTTAAATTCCCTGCAATAGAAAAATTTTTATATTTCATTAGGTTTTTAGATAATTTTAAAACCTGTCAAGCATAAGTTAGCATTAAATAATCATAATAGGCCTATGGAAATTGACCCTTATCTGACCTAAAAGTAAAAATTTGTTATAAGATTTGACTTAAAAATAGCTTAGTTCTCTCACTCTTTGGATTAGCAAAAAATTCTTTAGTATCAGCCTTTTCTACTATCTTTCCTTCATCCATAAAAATCATACTATCTGCCACTTCTTTAGCAAATCCCATTTCATGTGTAACAACAATCATTGTCATACCTTGATTAGCCAAATTTACCATAACATCTAGTACTTCTTTAATCATTTCAGGGTCAAGTGCTGATGTTGGTTCGTCAAATAACATTATTTTTGGCTCCATACATAAAGCTCTTGCAATAGCTACACGTTGTTGTTGTCCACCTGATAGTTGTCCTGGAAATTTTTGAGCTTGATCTAATATTTGTACTCTCTCTAGATGTTTTAAGGCTAATTCTTCTGCTTCTTTTTTTGGCAATTTTTTAACCCATATAGGTGCAAGCGTACAATTGTCTAATATAGATAAATGTGGAAATAAATTGAATTGCTGAAATACCATACCAACTTCAGCTCTAACCTGCTCAATATTCTTAGTATCTTCTGAAATTTCTGTACCATCAACAATTATATTACCTTCTTGATGTTCCTCTAATCGGTTGATGCATCTTATCAAAGTAGATTTTCCTGAACCAGAAGGCCCACATACCACTATTTTTTCTTTCGGCATCACCTCAAGATTTATTCCACTTAAAACTTGAAAGTCTCCAAACCACTTGTTTACATCTTTGATTTGAATAATTGCTTCAGACATCTACTACCTATCAGTTTTATATTTGAGTTCTAAATTATAGCTATATTTACTCATAGCATAACAAATAATCCAGAAAATTATCGCTGCGAAAACATAGCCCTCCATTGCATAACCTAACCATTTTGGATTTGTTTTAGCCATTTGCAACATTCCAGCAAGTTCTGCCAAACCTACTACGAAAATCAAAGGAGTGTCTTTAACTAAAGCTAAAAATGTATTTGCCATTCCTGGTATTACTAATTTTAGTGCTTGAGGTAATATTACAAATATATGCATTTTCCAGTATCCCATACCTAAAGACTTTGCTGCATCGTATTGACCTCTTGGAAGAGCTTGAAGACCACCTCTAATAACTTCTGCAACATAAGCAGCCTCAAATAAAGAAATAGCAATTATCACTCTCACAAGTTTATCCATAAAAAAATCTTCAGGTAAAAACATTGGAAACATTACAGAAGACATAAATAAAACTGTAATTAGAGGGACTCCTCTCCAAAATTCTATAAAACCAACTGACACATATTTTATGATTGGTAATTCAGTTCTTCTTCCCAAAGCAAGAGCCATTCCTAATGGAAAGCAAAAAATTAAGCTAAAAAAAGAAACTATAAATGTTAACGATAGTCCTCCCCATGCGCCTGTTTCAACCCACTCTAAACCAAATTCACCCCCAGATATTAAGTAATAAATTAATATAAATGCAATGATTGGATAAATGACAACGTAATATAAAGTCAGAAGGTTTCTGTATTTTTGTGGAGTTATAAAACCAACAAAAGCTAAAACAACTAAAAAGATAAATGCTAAGTTTACTCTCCAAATTTGTTCATTCGGATACATTCCATACATAAATCTTTTAAACCAAACTTTTATGTAAGTCCAACAAGCGCCCGATCCTGTACATGCATCTTTCGTGTCACCTGAAATATTGGCATCTAAAATCATCCAACTCATTACAGGTGGTATTGCTTTAATAATTAAAAAAATAATTAGTAAAGTTAAAGCTGCATTAAAATTATTTGTATTAATATTTTTATTTAACCTATCTAGATTTTTTATTCCTGAAAATTCAATCCTCATTAAATGAAGACCAAACATTCCTAATAGAAAAGGTAAAAGTAAACTTATAATTGACGGTAAAAAAGAAGTAATATTTAACTTTAAAAATGAGTTAAGAAATACATCCAATAAAGAAATTCCAACCAAAAAAGATCCTAAATACAAATTACTTTGTAGATTATCTTTTGAGGGATTTAATAAATTTAATGTGCTCATTATTTTTCTACAATTGCAATTTTGGCGTTATACCAATTCATAAAAAATGAAATTGACAAACTTAAAGTTAAATATGTAAGCATTGTAATTGAGACAATTTCAATTGCTTTTCCGGTTTGCATTAATGCTGTACCAGCAAAAACCAAAACTAAATCAGGATATGCTATAGCAGCAGCTAATGATGAGTTTTTTGTTAAGTTTAAATATTGATTAGTTGTTGGTGGAATTATTATCCTTAGTGCTTGAGGCATAATAATTAAATTTAAAACTTGTTTTCTATTTAAACCAATAGATGCGGCTGCTTCTCTCTGACCTTTTCCAACACCCTGGATACCTGCTCTTACACATTCCGCCACAAATGTTGCTGTATAAAGTGATAAAGCTATAACTAATGACAAAAGTTCAGGCGGTATGCTTAAACCACCTTCAAACTTAAATGATGTTTTTGCCAACTGTTTAAGTTCTGGTGTTTCATACCCTACATTAACTCCACCAAACAAGAATGTTAGAAGTGGTAATACAAAAAGAATAGCTATTGAAATATTTAAAACGGGTAAGTGTTTACCTTGGTTTTCTCTTAGTTTTTTAGCATGAATTCTTACAAATACTATTGCAACAATTGCAGCAATAACTGAATAAATAAAAATATCTAGATTTTCCCAAATCAAAGATGGAGTGTAAAAACCTTTAATTGTTAAATATGATGAACCAAAAATAGCTTCTGCATCTTGAGGTAATGGTAATGCTCTCAATGCTGCATAATACCAAAAGAAAATTTGTAAAAGGAGTGGAATGTTTCTAAAGAATTCAACATACCATGCTGCTGTAGTTCTAATTAAGTAATTTGGTGAAAGTCTTGCTATACCAATTATAACTCCGATAATAGTACATATAATAATTCCTAAAACTGAAACTAAAAGAGTGTTTAAAAGACCAACTAGATATGCTCTCCCATAGCTGTCTGAACCACTGTACTCGATTAATGAAAACTGAACATCAAATGAAGACTCCTGCGTAAGAAATCCATATCCAAAGTCTATCCCTCTATTTTCCATATTAAGCTGAGCATTCATGGTAAAAAAACCAAAGATAAGAACCACAACAAATAAGGTTGCAAGTTGAGGAAGAATTTTTTTAAGCTTCATTAAAAGCGAATATATTTAATATTAAAAAAAAGGGCTAGATAAATCTAGCCCTTTTTAAAATTGTTTTAATTCACAATTATCTTGCAGGTGGAACGTATAAAATTCCACCTTTAGTCCATAACTCGTTTGGACCCCTGTCTGGTAAAATTCCAGTGTCAGCTATATTTCTTTTATAACTTTCACCGTAATTACCAACCTGAGTGATAATTCTGTAACTCCAGTCATTATCAAGACCGAATGCAGCACCTAATTCACCTTCAGAACCGACTAATCTTTTGATTGCTGGGTTGTCTGAAGTTTTCATCATGTCAGCATTACCAGAAGTAATTCCATACTCCTCAGCTTCGATCATAGTATTCAAAGACCATCTTACGATATCTTCCCATACTGAATCACCTTGTCTAACAACAGGGCCTAATGGCTCTTTT
>OZSS01001268.1_pt1 | contig 11805 bp, 12 predicted proteins | sample 1779911 | NCBI WGS metagenome assembly OZSS01 (sample SAMEA2603589, study PRJEB24840) | metagenome | biome: Water; feature: Photic zone; material: Seawater sample | place: Mediterranean Sea | collected 2013-11-12 | depth 10 m | reverse complement strand
CAAAAGAAGGATGTGAAAGTGCAATTAAAACAATTGAAAATAAATTTGAAAATTTTGACACATTAGTTTTTAGCGCAGGAGCTACCAAAAGTGGTGATTTTATTACACAACCCTTTGAAGATTTTGAAGACGGGTTTGCACTTAAATTTTATAGTGCCGTAAGATTGTCAAAAGCTTTTTGGCCAACTCTTTCCAAAAATAAAGGATGGATAGTTTCAATCAATGGTGCAATGAGCCACTCACCAGATCCATTTTTTATGGTAGGTGGAGCCGTTAATGCCGCATTTTTAAACTTTACAAAAGCTTTATCAAAAAGAGGTTTATCAGATGGTGTTAACGTCAATTCAATTAACCCAGGTATGACTTCAACAGACCGTTTAATAACTATTATCCAAAGCAATGCAGATAGAGAAGGAATTAGTTATGATGAAGCAGAAAAAAAAGCACTCGAGAACATTGGTTTAGATAGATTTGGCACTCCAGAAGAAGTTGCAGAGTTAACTTATTTTTTATGTAATCCTAAAATGCGTCATCTTACTGGAACTGAAATAAACCTAGATGGTGGAAAAAAACCAACAATATAAAAATTAAGGAATATTATTAAAATGACTAAAAAAGCTGCTTCTGTTTTTGTTCAGACCCTTAAAAATCATGGTGTAGATAGATTTTTTTGTGTGCCTGGAGAGTCTTACTTATCAGTAATGGATGAATTATTACATTCACCTGGTATAGATGTAGTAACTTGTAGACATGAGGGTGGTGCAGGGTTTATGGCTGTAGCTGATGCCAAGTGTACTGGCAAGGCTGGCGTTGCTTTTGTTAGTAGAGGGCCAGGTGCAACTAATGCTTCTATTTCTGTACACTCTGCACATCAAGGTGGAATCCCAATGGTTCTATTTATTGGTCAAATAAATAGAATTAGTACTGGCAAAATGCATTTGCAGGAAATGGATTTCATTAAAACTTTTTCAGACATGGCTAAACATGTTGAGCAAATTAATACACCTAGCGAAATAGCAAACGTAACAGCAAGAGCCTTTCATATTGCAGAGAGTGGAATTCCAGGGCCAGTTGTTATTGCAATACCAACTGATGTATTAGAAACAAAAGTTGAAATTGCAGACGCTAAACAAATTAAAATTAACCCACCACTAGCTTTCCCATCAAAAGTAAAAGAAGTTTCTAATGAATTAAATTCTGCTAAAAGACCAGTTATTGTTGTTGGTGGACAAATTCATGTGTCAGACAAAGCAAGAAAGCTTGTTCAAACTGTAGCTGAAAAATACAATCTTCCCGTACTATGTACGTATGAGCATCAAGATATTTTCTCTCACGACCATAAACATTATGCAGGTGAGTTAGGTTTGAGGCCACCAGAGCCCATAAGACAAAACGCTCTTGAAGCAGACCTTGTATTAGTAGTAGGCCACAGATTTAATGGTGTACCAAACATGGCTTACAAATTCCCCTCACCAAAACAAAAATTTATACATGTTTTACCTGATCCCAATAGTATTGGTAAAATTTTTAGAACAGACTTAAGTATAGTTGCAGATGGCGAAAACTTTTTAGAACAATTGTCAATAATAGACGGTAATAAAATAAGTTCTGATAAAGATGAATGGGTTAAATTGTGCCACAAAAGATATTTAGAAAATGATGCTACCAAACCTCCTCGTAATGCTAATGATGGTTTGGATTTTGCTCATTTAATAGATGGCTTAGGTAAACTTGCGCCCGAAGACGCTATTATAACTAATGATGCAGGAAATTTTACAAGTTGGATGCATCATCGATTTCCATTTAAGTCGTCCATGAAATTAATAGGCTCAGAAATAGGTGCGATGGGGATGGGCATTCCAGCAGGAGTTGCTGCTGCACTAAGATATCCAAACAGACAAGTATTCTCTATCGTAGGAGATGGTGGAGCTTTAATGACAGGTTCTGAACTTGCTACAGCAGTTGCTCAAAAGGCAAAAATTAGAGTTATAGTTGCAAACAATCAGCATTATGGAACAATAAGATACCATCAAGAGGTACATTTCCCAACCAGAAATCACTATGCAACAAATTTAGTAAATCCTGATTTTGCAAAATATGGTGAAAGTTTTGGTTTAAAATGTTTTACAATAAATGAAGTTGAAGAAGTTATTCCAACAATTCAGGAAGCTATGGAAGTAGATGGTCCCTCTCTTATTGAATTTAAAATGAGCCTAGAACTTAACACCAGTACTACGACTATTTCTCAACTTCAAATAAAGTAGAATATAATTTATTGAGGTTGACCTTCAACTGTTGAAAAAAATCCGCCAAATGGGCCTTGAGAAATTAGATCGGGAACGTTATCCCCTCCAGTCTCAATAAATTGAGTGCCGTAATTTCTTATATTAAATGTAAACTTAAAATTGATAGTATTATTAGTTATACTTATTGGGGTAGCAAGACTCATCACCCCTACTAAACGTTTTGTATCGGATGAACCACATCCATCACTTCCTGATCCAGCATAGTCACTGGATAATCTTTTTACTAGTGTAGAGTTAGTAAGATAACCGTTTATAGTACCATTATCAGCTGATGCACCTAAATACTCACCATCACAAGCAGTATTAGGTCCAAAAGTAATCAATGCAGAATCGTGATCAGCAGTTGGTCCAGACGTGTCAACAGTTCCATTAGCTAAACCATAGTAAGTAGTTGAGCCATTAGAAAAGGAGCCATTAACGGTTACCGTATTACCTATTATTATATATGGGAAAGAGTAAGTTCCTACAGCAGGTTTTGTTGATGTGCCTGTTAACTCAACCGTTCCATCTAATGCATCAACCATATCATATGAAAAACCATTAGTCGTGTCGCTTGCAGTAAAAGTAGTTGAACAAACTGTTCTATCAAAAGAATTACCTGACATTGGGTTTGCTGTACATACTCCCATCTCAAAAATGGCAACTTCATATTTTGAAGGAGTAAAGCGACAATACCCTAAATTAGCGCCAACAGCAGCAGAGATAACGTTACCTGTAGACGAGCAAGCTGTCATTGAAGAAGCATTAAGGGCCATAACATTTTTGGACAAAAAGAAAAGTGATAAAATTGATAATATAATAAGATTAAACTTTAACATATTAAACTCCTCCTGCTGAAGCTGTGAAGCCTGTCTGGATTACTATCTGGTTTTTACGTCTTACCTTATCAAGCATTTTATCTTTCATAGATGTTGTATTAAAAGCTTGGTCTGCAATCAAACTTTGGACCATTTCATCTTGCTGTGATTTTCCACCACCAAGGCCTATTTTGTAAGTCAAATTCACAAAATCAACATCTGTTCCAGTATCAAAATCTTTAGTCCCAGCTTCTAATGTAATATTAGGAGCAATTGGGGCGTTAATTTGTAAGCTATAAGTATTACCTTTTGTATCAGCTGTTTGATGTCCATCCCACTTCCAATTTTTGGCAAATACCTTTGCTGACGGAATGTAAGGAACCTGCCCACCCACTTCTATTTCATATCCATCTAAAGCACGTTCAGTGTTTCCATTTCTTCCAGTTTTAGCTCCGCTAATAGCAAAATATTTATTAGCGTTAATTTCAAAAGCTGAACTTCTCAGCTCAGCACCAATACTCCACCTTGAGTGTTCATATGTGTTCTCATAATCATGAAAGGCGTTTACTCCATATATCCATTTTTCATCATCACTAAGTTGTCTATACCCAATTCCAAGGTTAATCGTATCTCTATTATTTTGTCTAATTATTGAGCCTTGGAAAAAAGCTAAGTTACCTTCTGCCTCATCTTCAGTGATAGGGTTAACGGTAAGAAGTGTGAAGTTTGGATCTGACCCTGTACGACCTTCTATAGTCAATTCAGTATTAGTAAACAAAGAATTAAAACCATCTTCAAATTTTTGAATAGTTTTATCTATAATTGTATTTTTAAGCTTATCGCTATTACCTGCCGCACTAACTTCTAAAACAGTAAGAGGCACAGCCACTAATGTAGCTAGAAAAATATTTTTATAATTCATAATATATCCAAAAAAAAATTTTTTATGTACATAAACAAATAAAAAAAAAACTTTATAAATGCAATGATTTTACCAAAAAAAAATTTAAATAATTTATTTTTTAATCACTTTATAAACTTCTGTATGATCTGGATTACCTCCAAGTAAATCTAGAGATTTAGAAAGATAATTACGAACATCGTTTGAAAGCGGATTATTGGAAGACAAATCTTTAATTAAACTATGGGCAATAGATACATCTTTTACCATCAGATCCAAAGCAAACCCAGAATTAAATTTTTCTGACACAACAAATTTATCCAGTTTAACTTCAGTTGTATTATTTTTACCTGTGGCTCCATTTATAATTTTTAAAAAATTTTCTGGTTTAATTCCAAATGAACGAGCTGTTGTTAATGCTTCAAAACTAGCAATTAATCCCGCAGCAGACACATAATTATTAAGGGCCTTGATAGCGTGACCAGAACCTAACGGTCCTGCATATTGGACTGTTCCCATTATAGATAAAAGATCATTTACTTCTAAAATATCTTCTTCATCACCCCCTGCCATAATCATTAAATCTCCTGTTTTTGCTCTTGAAACACCACCAGAAACAGGAGCATCTAAAAATTTTAAACCCTCAGCTTCAATGATTTTACCAAGTTTTTTAGTCTCACGAGGGTCACTTGAAGACATATCTATTAAAATAGACTTAATATTTATTTCTAATAGCTTAGTAACAACTTCAGATACTATTTTGCTATTAGGTAGCATAAAAATAACAGCATCAAACTGAGCAAAATCATCTAATGTATCTAATTGCTTTACTCCGGATGATTCATCAATATTGGCTATTATATCATAACCAAAAACTTGATAACCTGCTTTTACTAGTAATGGAGACATTACTGAACCCATAGCACCAAGACCAACAAACCCAACCTTACTAATTTTCATTTTAATGCCCTCTTCAGTCTATATTTTAATTATATTATTAGAAGCTAAACTCTCAATCTCAAATTCTGAATAGCCTAAATCAACTAAAATTTCTTTTGTGTTTTCTCCGAGATTGGGTGCGTGTAATGTTTCATCATTATTAGTATTTTTAAATTCTACAGGAAACTTTGGATATAGAAGATTTCCTTCAGATGGATGATTTGTTTCTCTAAAAAAATTTGTTTCTTGAAGATGCTTATCCTTAAAAATTTCTTCAGGGAAATTAACTTTAGCTGCCGGAATATCACTTTGTTTAAGTGCTTCAAGCCAATAGTCAGTTTCTTTTTTTGTAAGTTCATTTGAAAGTATTTGATATAACAAATCTATATTTTCATTCCTACTTTTAAGAGTTGAAAACCTTGAATCTTTTAACGTTTCTTCTTTACCTACTAATTTAAAAAATCTTAACCATTGCTCATCACTATATGGAAGTACTGCAACAAAACCATCCTTAGTTTTATAAGGCCTTCTATTAGATGACGATTGTCTAGGGTAAATTGGCGGTGCTTTTGGTGGTATAAAGTTAAAACCATAAAGATGTTCAACTAGTGTGAAATCAACCATTATTTCCATCATAGGAACTTCTATCTCTGCCCCCATCCCATTTTTTTCTCTATTAAATAGAGCACCTAATATAGACATGCCAAGCATAATACCAGTAACTTTATCAGCAGTGGCTCCAGAAGTATAACTTGGTTGATCTGAATAAGCTCCTTGATAGGCTGCCATTCCACTTATGGCTTGTATGGTATCATCAAAAGCAGGTAACCCAGCATAAGGACCTTCAGAAGAAAAACCTACGGCATTCGCTGTGATTATCTTGGGATTAAGCTTTTCAAAATCTGAGTGTGTTAATTTAATTTTTTCTAAAGCGACTTTACGAATGTTAGAAACAAATACGTCTGATGTTTTTATTAATTTGTATATTATTAATCTGCCTTCTGGGGTTTTTAAATCGACGCTAATACTTTTTTTATTTCTATTTATATTCAAAAATACAGCAGCCATACCATTGTTTATGCTTGGACCTATATAGCGTGTATTATCTCCATTGAGAGTTTCCACTTTGATGATTTCTGCTCCCATATCAGCTAATAATCTTGTACAATATGGCACCATTAATATTGAAGAAGCATCAATAATTCTTATACCTTCTAAGGGTTTTTTATTCATTAAAAATACCAATACAAAATTTAAAATTATTATAATGTAGTCAAGCCAATTAGTAAGAAACAATTTAGACAACAGAACTGCAACAAAAACTTAATTAACTTACAAGACTTTTGTTTAATAATTATATAAAAATAGGAATTGTAAAGTTTTAACTTGGAAGATTTATGCTTGAACTAAATAACCTGACCATATTAAGAGGAAACAGTATTGTATTTTCTAACCTTAACACCTCATTCAAATCATCATGTTTAACGCTTGTAAAAGGTAAAAATGGTTCTGGAAAGACTACCTTACTAAGAACTATTGCAGGGTTTATACCAGCAGAAGAAGGTAATATTTCATATCAAAACGTTGATGTTAACTTAGATAAAAGCCTTTGGGTTGAAAAACTGATTTATGTTGATACTAAAAAAGGTCTTTCACAAGAGTTAACTGTTTTAGAAAATTTATTAGCGTGGTTGCAAATGAAGGGTTGGTCAACCTCAAAAGAAAATTTAATTAAAGCATTAAGAAGCGTGGACATGGAAAAATTTTCCAATTTGTATATTTCACAATGCTCTGAAGGTTTAAAAAAAAGAGCAGCCTTGGCTAGATTATATTTTTCTTTTATTTTTGAAGTTAAGTTTTGGCTACTAGATGAACCCTCTAACGATCTTGATGAAAAAAGCATCTTACTTTTTAAGGAATTAATAAACAATTTTTTAAAAACAAACGGAACTATAATTCTCACTACACACGACAGTAACTTATTTAAAAGAAAACATGAAATTTTAGATTTAGATTTGTTAAAAGAAAAGAAAATGTCATGAGTTCAAACAATTTAAGTTGGACATTAGTGTTCATTACACATCTAAAAAGAGATTTGTTAATTAATTATCGATCGTTGATAGATATTATTGCAATAATAAGCTTTATGCTTTTAATCATAATACTATTCACATTTGGGATTGGGCCTATTAAAAAAAATTTAGATATAATCTCAAACGCTATAATATGGGTTGGTTTAATTTTAGCGATAATTCCCTCTTTAGAAAAAACTCTAAAAAAAGATCTTGAAAATGGTTGGTTTGACCAACTAGCTACTAGTTCTATACCCCTTGAAATTGTACTATTATCTAGAAGTATTTCACATTGGATAATGATTATATTTCCTCTAATTTTAAGTACGCCTATTCTTTTTATTTTACTTAATTTAGGTTCAGAACAATTGCCTTGGTTGATTTTAGGCATGTCAATTGGCGGTCTTGCTATATCTTTAATTGGGTTAAATGGCGCTTCTTTGGTTTTAGGAGCAAAAAGAGGAAATATTTTGCTACCTATATTGATCATACCCTTAATGATCCCTATCTTAATATTTGGTGTAGGAATAAATGAAGCAATAAAAATAGGGCAAGAACCCATTAACAATTTACTTTTATTAATAGCTTTTACCCTTATATATTTAGTTATATCTCCATTTATTTCTGCTTTGTTGATAAGAATAGCAATTGCACGTTGAAAAAGTTTAGTTATAAAAATATTAAAGTCCTATTAATTGGAGATAAATTCGTTCGTGTTTGATTGGCTAGCAAATCCTCATAGATTTTCAAAATTAACAGGTCACCTTCAACTACCTTTGATCATTTTATCTACAACTATGATTTCTTTAGGGCTTTATTATGGACTATTTGACAGCCCTAAGGATTATCAACAGGGTGATGCTGTGAGGATAATGTACGTTCATGTTCCATCCGCATGGCTTGCATCGTTTTTATATTTTAGCCTGGCAGTATCATGTATATTTTATTTAGTATGGAAACATCCATTAGCTGACTTAATAGCAAACGCTATAGCCCCTATTGGACTTATATTCTCAATTTTGACCTTAATTACTGGTTCTTTATGGGGAAAACCAATGTGGGGCACTTGGTGGGTGTGGGATGCTAGGTTAACATCAATGCTAATATTGTTCTTTTTTTATCTAGGATTTATTCTTTTAAGCAATGCCTTTGAAAGAAAGATTGATGGATCCAAAACTGCTTCAGTACTAGCAATAATAGGGCTAATTAATTTACCAATTATTAAATTTTCTGTTGATTGGTGGCATACCCTGCATCAACCCTCAAGTATTCTGAGAATGGATGGTCCTTCAATTGATAAAGAAATGTTATTTCCTCTATCCTTGATGATGGTAGGTTTTAGTTTGTTTTCCTTATATTTGATAATTATAAACGTCAAAACAATGTTAATGGAAAAAAAATGTGAAGCATTAATCTTAAAATTAAACTTAAAAGAATTTTCTTAAAAGAGCTGTTTATGTTTGAAATTTTATTGGAAATGGATGAATACAAAGTTTATATATGGCCAAGTTATTTCTTAACTTTATTCTGCCTATCGTTCTTATATTTAAGGTCAATTTATAAATTCAAAAAAGCAAAAAAAATGTTAATTCAATTAACAAAAAAGAATACTTAATTTTTAATAATCTATTTTATAAACGAAACTATAATAATGAACCCAAAATATAGAAGATTATTCATAATCACTTTAATAATACTTACAATAGCGATAGCTACCCAACTTGTATTGATTGCTCTGAGGGATAACATTGTTTATTTTTATAGTCCCAATGAGTTAAAAAGTAAATATTCAGACAGTAAAAATATTAAAAGTAAAATTAGAGTTGGGGGACTTGTCCTTGAAAATTCTGTGATAAAAAATAAAAATATTGTAGAGTTTACAATCACAGATAAGAAAAGTGAAATACCAGTAATTTTTGATGGACAACTGCCAGATTTATTCAGAGAAGGACAAGGTATTGTTGCTGAAGGTATCTTCAATGAGGATAAACTGATAGCCAATCAAGTGCTTGCCAAGCATGATGAAAATTATATGCCTCCTGAGGTAGCAGACGCTCTAAAGAAAAATGGTTCTTGGAAAGGCAAGGATAACTAATGATACCTGAAATAGGTCATGTGTTCCTTATTTTGACATTTGTCGCATCAATAATGCAGATAATTTTTTGGATTTTTAATATAAATAATTTTAATGAGTTAACCCTCGAAGTAATTAAAAAAAGTGTACTCATTAATTTCATATTTATATTAATTTCATTTTCTATTTTAACATATAGTTTTATTATTTCTGATTTCTCATTACTAATTGTTTCAAATAATTCTCATTCACTTAAGCCAATGCTTTACAAAATTAGTGGAACATGGGGAAATCATGAAGGTTCACTATTACTATGGGTATTAATTTTATCTTTTTTTACTTTTTGGGTCTCAAGAAAAAATAAAAATAATAAATTATTATGTTCAATTATCGGGGTTCAAACTGTAATTTTATGTTTGTTCTTGGCTTTTATTCTTTTCACATCCAACCCTTTTGAAAGAGTGGATACATTAGCATCCGAAGGAAGAGGTCTAAACCCCCTGCTTCAAGATCCTGGTTTAGCATTTCACCCGCCAATGCTTTATATTGGTTATGTTGGTTTATCAGTTTCCTTTTCTTTTGCAGTTGCCGCTCTCATTACAGGAGAAATTAATAGAGAATGGGCACAACAAATTAGACCCTGGATTGCAATTGCATGGTCTGCCTTAACTCTTGGTATAGCCCTTGGAAGTTGGTGGGCATATTATGAGTTAGGATGGGGTGGTTGGTGGTTTTGGGACCCTGTTGAAAATGCTTCTTTCATGCCTTGGTTAGTTGCAACAGCATTACTGCATTCAATCAGAATGCTAGAGAAAAGACTTATATTCATTAATTGGTGTGTGCTTTTATCAATTTTAGGGTTTTCATTTTCGTTATTAGGTACATTTATTGTCAGATCAGGTTTGTTAACATCAGTTCATTCTTTTGCATCAGATCCATCTAGGGGTATTTTCATTTTAGTAATTCTAGTTATATCAGTTGGTGGACCTTTAATTTTATACGCTCTTAAAAGCTCTCTTTTCAAAGAACAAAAGATACAATTTAATTTTATAAGCAAAGAAAGTGCACTTTTAATAAATAATTTATTTTTTTCTACTGCTACGGTTACAGTCCTAATAGGAACATTATACCCATTATTCTTAGACGCTATTAGTGGGGCTAAAATTTCAATTGGACCAGCATATTACAATGCTACATTTGCCCCTATAATGACACCAATAATTTTGTTGATGGCAATTGCTCCGTTTCTGAACTGGGGGAAAGGCAAACCTAGAAACTTAGCAAAAATAATTACAATACTTACAGTAAGTTCACTAATAGCAGCCTTCACACTATATAGCATGAAAGGTTCAACAATTTTTGCAATAATTTGTGGTACTTTATCGTTTTGGTTATTTGTTGGAGTTTTTAGTGAGTTTTTTATCAAAATAAAAGGATCAAAAGTCAAAATTAATAAAATTAAAAATGTGTTTTTATATTTTTCAAAAAATATTACAGGAATGAATGTTGCTCACTTAGGAGTTGCAATTTTTTTAGCTGGTGTAACTGGCGAACAATTTTTTAAAACAGAATTTAGTGGAAAGAAAAATATTGGTGATACTTTCTATGTTGCAGGAAAATTATTAGAGTTTAAAAGTTTTGAAAATTTAAAAGGACCAAATTTTCAATCAGAAATGGCTACTTTTACTTTATATGAAAATGATAAATTTTTAGGATACCTAAAACCAGAGAAACGATTTTATCCAACTGAACAAAGTCAAACAACAGAAGCCGCTATACTACCAAGCTTTTGGGGAGACACTTACATTGTTTTAGGTGAGGGAGATAATGTAGCAGGTTGGTCATTAAGAGTATATTTTAACCCATTAGTCTCATGGATATGGGGTGGAGCTTTTTTTATGGCCTTAGGTGGTTTGTTGTCATTTTTCCAACATACAAATGCTAGCAAAAAAAATGTTAAGTTGGCTTAAATGAAAACTAGATCTTTTGTTTTCAGATTTCTCCCACTTATTATTTTTTCATTCATAGTTATAATATTAGGCTTTTTCCTTTTTGAATTAAAACAAACCCCTGCAAAACAAAATATTTTAAAATCTCAATTAATTGGCAATAAAATTCCTAATGTCATAATTCAACAAGCTGATAATAACCTCATAACTAATGATAAAGAATTGAACTTTGAAAAATATAAAAACAGGGTTTTTGCAGTAAATTTTTTTGCATCCTGGTGTGCTCCTTGTAGAATAGAAGCACCTATTATTGAAGATTTATCAAAGATTATTCCCATAGTTGGAATTGCTTATAAAGATAAACCAATTGATACAAAAAAGTTCTTTGAAGAGTTTGGAAATCCTTATGACCAAATTGGCATAGATAATTCCGGCAAAGTAGCTATAGAATGGGGAGTATATGGAGTACCTGAAACGTTTTTAATAAATGATAAAGGTGAAATCTTTTATCGGCATGCAGGACCACTTTTATATAATACCTTTAAATCTGAAGTGTTACCTATAATAAAAAGTAATAAAAAATGAAAATATACATCAATTCATATTTGATATCATTTTTGCTAATCATTATCTCTTATTTAGCCTTGGCAAATGAAAATGATTTTAAGACAAATTCAATTACAAATAAAACAAGAGAAATAGCACAAAATATTAAATGTTTAGTATGTCAAAACCAAAGTATAGACGAGTCTAATTCTGAATTAGCA
>OZSS01001266.1_pt1 | contig 11816 bp, 8 predicted proteins | sample 1779911 | NCBI WGS metagenome assembly OZSS01 (sample SAMEA2603589, study PRJEB24840) | metagenome | biome: Water; feature: Photic zone; material: Seawater sample | place: Mediterranean Sea | collected 2013-11-12 | depth 10 m | reverse complement strand
TTAGATATGTTTCCTCCTTGCCCTAGGATTCATTTAAAGTCCTCTAACCTAAGTTGGCGGACTTAGAGGATCATTGTTCGAAAATGCCCCTTCAAATATCACAAGTTGAACTTTCACAGGCTTACAGCGGAAGCGTCGCTACCCGTAGTGTTGAGAAATCTTTGAACAAGATAGCTACCGGGAAGAAACTTCACGCAGATGGAGAGGATTCAGCAGCCTATGCACAATCCTTACGCATGGAGAGTCAGCAGAAGCATGGTCTTAATAACTTACAGAATCTTCAAAATTTAATCTCATACAGCCAGGCACAAGAGGACGCCCTCAATAAGGCAGCTGGAATTCTCGATCGCATGGGCGTTCTTGCAACCCAATCGCTTGATATCGTCAAAAACGATCAGGATCGCGAAAACTATAATAAAGAATTTCAGGAGCTTGCCCAAAGCTTAGATGAGGTTGAAGGAATGAAGTTCAATGACCTCGATCTTTTTTCAGACGGTCCCTTTTCAGAAGACAAAAAAACTTTTATTTCCGTTCTTCAATCCCAGTGGTTGAGTGCGGCAGAGCAAGTAGTCAAAGACCGTTTGGGTCTTGAAGGCAACAATACCGATACCTTTAAAGTCGTAGTTAATGACCAGGGAGATAAACCTTACAATATCCAGATCATGTGGAATTACACATCTCCGAACTCTCCGGATAAGGAAACCGATGTAACCCAAATGACATTTGAGATGTATAATTACAGCTCGACTCCTACAGCACCTCCCTCTGACTCACCCGATTATTGGTCTGATCGATTAAATGCAATTATGATGACTTATGCAGTCATGGCTAATAATTTTTATTTCAATGCTATGGCCAATGGGGAAGTAAATAAAGGAGGTTCCGATTCTGGGGGTGCGGAATGGTTCAAATCAGGTGTGGCTGATTTTGTCCACGGGGGGGACTCTCTGGTCTGGCCAATGGTAACTCAAACTCAAATTGATGGAGTGGGAAATGGAGATACAGGATCAAGCAGAGAATCTAGTTATCTTGCCGTTAGATACTTACACGAAGAATTAAAGTCCCTGGGAGTCGGTGCATCCGCGGGCGTAAAAGATATGCTAATATGGATGTCGGATCAGGTAAAAGCCGGGAAAACTGCAAAGGAAAGTAGCATCGGGGCAGCTTTGAAAAATTTCATCCCTTCAAAATACACCGATGCAAATACTGCCAACGATGAATTCATCTCCGACTTTAAAACAAACGGGCTTCCAGTATTATCTGCCATTGTTAATCCATTGAATACTGATACCGGTGCCATCAGCGGACTTGATGCAGACGGAGGAAGCCTAATTAATCACCAAGATGCCGTCCCCGATTATCCTGCTACGGATCCCACAACCACACCTCTGTCAAACTTTGGAGTAAAATGGGAGAAAGAGGGCAAAACTTTATTTTCAACTTCTTCGGATGGAGACTCTCTAACTTTCAATGCAGTAAACACGATAAGCGTTGGAGACACCGACCGCTATAACTTGAAATCAATCAATTCCGCCAAATTGACCCTAAGCATGATTGAGTCATGGAGAGAAACAATTAGTGGCGAACGGTCTCAGGTGGGTGCTAATTTACAAAGGTTACATGTAGAAAGTGAAAACCATCAAGCCCAGTACAGCGTGCGAGAATTTGCCTTAAGCCGCATTGCGGATCTAGATTTAGCGGAAGAAACCACCAATCTTGCAGCCAACAAAATCAGGGTGGAAGCCAGTATGACTATGCTTGCACAAGCCCAAAAACTTAATGTAGGAGTTCCGGATTTGATCGGAAATATGCAAATAGGAAAACGATAGCTTTCGGGGCTAGTTTTCTGCTAATTCCTTAAGTTTTCGTAAGTCTAACTTACCAGTTCCAAGAACTGGAATTTCCTTAACTTGCTTAATTTGTTTAGGAATCCAAAGATTGGGGACTCCCTTATTTCGTAGTTCTTCTCCCAACCATTTGGAGTTAACTTCGGAAGTTGTGAGCAGGACAAGACATTCCCCCTTGGATTCGTCTGCGATTCCGGTGACCGCACAAACGATATCATCGTTCGTGTGACCATCCACTGAAAGAAGTCCTGTAATGGCATCCTCCACGGATTCATGCGAAACCATTTCTCCTCCTATTTTGGAAAACCGGGACAGTCTTCCTTCGATAAACAAGAATCCATCCTCATCCATTCGACCTAAATCTCCCGTTATAAACCACCCGTCATCTGAAAATACTTCTTTTGTCTTTTCAGAATTATTGAGATATCCCGCAAAAATATTGGGTCCCCTGAAGGACAAAATACCCGTCTCATTTTTATCTAAAACATCTCCTGTTTCTGGATCGACCGTCCTTCCATCGATATTTTTCATCAACCTACCAACAGATCCAACTTTTTTCCCGGAGCCAGGCAGATTAAAAGATAAGCCCGGCGAACATTCAGTGAGTCCATATCCTTCCAAGTATTCACAACCAAACTCATTCTCCCAAACATTAATTAAATCAGGTGGGCTTTTTTCAGCACCTGCCACCACATAACGCACACTTTTAAAATCATCACTTTTAGCCTTGCGAAGATATCCTCTAAGAAAAGTTGGTGTGCCAAGGAGTACCTCTGCCCTCCCCTCCCGAATCGCCCGCAAACTACTTTTATAATCAAGAGGTGAAGGAGCTGCAACAATGCGTAATCCAAAAAGTAAGGGAAAAAAAGTTCCTACTGTTAGACCAAAACTATGAAATAAAGGTAAGTTACCCAGAAGAGACATGTTAGGAGTAAACAGACCGAGTGCATTCATCTGTGCACAATTAGATAGAATATTTTCGTCACTTAATACTACTCCCTTGGGTTGGCTTGAGCTGCCGCTGGTAAAAAGAAGTGCTGCTTCCTTACGATTATTCTCGATTTGATTAAGTTGAAATTTTTTCATCACAAACCTGGGAAGGAACCAGAGTTGCAAAGCAGAAAAAAGAAGTGACACTTTCCTGGTTTTTTCGACTGCCAGCAATTCGCCCAAATCTATAAAATTGTCGGACCATGGGAAGTCGGGGAATTTCTTCCTTACCTTCTCTGCCGACAGCATGACCTCAATCTCAGCCTCATGCAGGGTGGAAGTCATCGACTCTTTGCTTACAGTAAGATTTAGATTAACCGGAATTTTACCTGCAAAGAGAACGGCAAGGTTTCCCAAAATTCCCGCAACACCGGGTGGCAAGGCCAGCCCGATTCTCTTACACTCACAAGTTTTGATTTTTCGTGATAGAAATAGGGCCAATACCAACAAAGTCCACCCTTTCATCCGTATGGGTTCAGATCGGCCGTAATCGATCACCACATGAGTAAAAAACTTGGCTCGAACTGAGCGAAAAAGAGCTGCAGGCAGATTCTTGTTATTGGTCATTTGTTCTCTTATCCCTTAAGTTGACTACCTGTTTGCCGTTGCCAAGCCTGAAAGGAAAAAATAACCTTACAGTATCTTGAAAGCCTTGTCGTCAGTTTCCCATTTTCCCATTTCTATTGTTGGTCGAATTCGTTAGCCCTGCGTGTTGGCGTAGGGCTATCCTGTAAAATTTCATCACTTTCAATTTATTTTTCCAAACACCCGATTACCATGTCATCCTCGAAAATTCTTATTTACGACACCACTTTACGCGACGGCTCCCAAGCGGAAGGGGTTTCCTTTACCGTAGCCGCCAAGATGCGCGTTGCTAAAAAACTTGATCAATTTGGGGTCGATTACATTGAAGGCGGATGGCCTGGCAGTAATCCGCGGGACATGGCGTTTTTCGAGAAAGCGGAAGAACTCCAACTTTCCCATGCCCGCATTGCAGCCTTCGGTTCTACTCGTCGGGCAAATACTCCCGTTGAAGAGGATGCACAGGTTAAACTACTCCTCGACGCGTCCACTCCGGTGGTTACCATTTTTGGGAAAACCTGGCTCCTCCATGTTACAGATGTGCTCAGGACAACTCCCGAAGAAAATATTAATATGATCGAAGATACCGTTCGCTACCTCAAGGAACAGGGTAAAGAGGTCGTCTATGATGCGGAACACTTCTTTGACGGGTATTCAGACAATCCTGAGTATGCCCTCTCAACTCTCGAAGCAGCCAGCCGTGGCGGAGCGGACTTTTTGACCTTGTGTGAAACCAATGGCGGAAAATTGGTAACCCCATTTCGTGAGATCACCAATGATGTGGTGAATAAATTTCCTAATTCTAAAATTGGGGTGCATTGCCACAATGATGCAGGAGTTGGCGTAGCCGTGAGTATAACTGGTGTCGAAGCAGGAGCTGTCATGGTGCAAGGAACCATGAATGGGTATGGAGAACGCAACGGAAATGCCAACCTTACCACCATCATCCCTAATCTGGAACTCAAGATGGATTACACCACCAACTGTTCCAAACATTTGGAAAAGTTAAGAGACCTTTCCCTGTTTGTTGATGATGCCACCAACCTACGACCCGATATCCGCTCGCCCTATGTGGGGGCTGCATCCTTCGCCCATAAAGGTGGAGTCCATGCAGATGCGGCTTCTAAGTCCACCAGAAGCTATGAGCATATCGATCCTGCCCTTGTAGGAAACCGCACGCGTGTACTTGTCTCGGATATGTCCGGAAGAAGCAGCATTATGATGAAGGCCAAGGAAATGGGAATGGATGTGGACGGCCGTTCCCCTGAAATGAAATCTTTTCTTGAGGAACTGAAGCAGCTTGAATTTAAAGGGTATGAATACGAATCGGCTGACGCTTCCTTTGACTTATTACTCCGGCGTTTTTTGCGTGGGGAAGAGGAAGCATTTAAAGTTCTCCGCTATCATGTTGGGGTTGGTAATGACACGGAAAAAGAGGACGCCATTTCTGAAGCCACGGTAAAACTAAAAATCGGTGAAGAAACCCGGCATACCGTTGCCGAAGGAAATGGTCCTGTCTCCGCCCTGGACCATGCTTTACGCAAAGCCTTGGTTGAAGACTTCCCAACTATTGCTGAGGTACGCTTGGTTGATTTCAAGGTTCGTATTCTCGAAAGTAATTTGGGTACCGATGCGATCACCCGGGTTCATGTGGAATCGACGGATGGCGATCAAACTTGGGGGACTGTAGGGGTAAGTGATAATGTCATCACCGCAAGCTGGGAAGCCCTTATCGATTCCGTATCCTACAAAATTTTACTGGGCACCGAGTCGGACTGATAAATTCTCACCGATGGCCCGAGAGGTGCCCATACCGTTGAACTGGTAGAACGAAACCAAACATGCGTTTCAATTCCAAGCATACCAGCCATATGAGATGGGCCGGAATCATTTCCGGTAAACGCACCTTTGTGATTTCGCAAACTGAAAAAGAAATCACTCAAGGAAGAGAATAATTTCGTTTTAATCCTAGAATTTTTCCAGGAGGTGAGTTTTAAAAATTCATTTTGAAGATCCAAGTCTGCTTCCCCAAAACTAAAAAACACTTCACTTTGAGGTTTTTTTTCAAGCCAGGTTTCAGCCAAATGAAGAAATTCCGAAAGCGGCAGATTTTTATCAACTCCCCCACTGCCAGGATGAATCCAAAGGTTTCGTAAGCCGTCGTTGGTGGACTCAGTTCGGCTGATAAACCATTTTTGATTTAGCTCTTCTCGAACAACTGGTTTTTTAAAACGCTCAATCAATGACTGCGAGAAGTGACACCCACCCGTTGGTCTGGGGTTAAAAATATGGACGTCGGTGGCACCCTTCTCCTTCCACTCTTTTACCCAGGTAGGATCATTCCAAAAACTAATCACTTGGGAACCATTGGCTAATTTTTCCAATTCAAACTCACCTTGATCCAAATCAAATAATATTGTTCTATTGGAAAACTCCTTAATTAGGAAATGATATTTAGAGGGTATACAAACTATGACATCCTCAAATAAATTTTCTAGTTCCCTAAGTAAGGGCAGAGTCAAAAGAATATCTCCCAACCCACCACTCCGGAAAACTATGACTCTAGAAGCAAGCAATGAAGGCTTACTTATGCTCATTTTTATTTTCCTGAAATTTTCTCTAGAATGAAGGATCGAACCGATGAAGCATCAAATGGCACTTCATAGAAAAAAGGTTCCCGACTTTTCAATGCTTCAAGAGAAGATGAAATAGGTATTTCCATACCTGCATGTTGATAAACGGCGGGGAATTTTGCGGGATGAGCTGTAGCCAGAATTATCGCTTTTTTCTTGGGATCTAAATCTTTGAATGCACAAGCCGTGTGTGGGTCCACCAGGTAATCATACTCCTGCATAACAGATTGAATCAGACTGGGAATTTCCTTATCTGAAGCACTCACACTGGAAAATCCAGAAATGTCAAAATGATCAAATGAATACTTCCCATCCTCACGAAATTTCTTCATTACATCGGATACCCGCAGAGCATCTCCGTTTAGAAAATAATAAAGTAAGCGTTCGAAGTTGGAGGCTACCTGAATATCCATCGATGGAGCGAGGCTTGGCTTTACTTCACCGAGCGAATACTCACCGCTTTTAAAAAGCCGGTGCAGCACATCATTTTGATTGGTAGCGACTCGAAATTCAGAAATATTTATTCCCATTTTCGTCAACAGCCAACCTGCGAATACATTCCCAAAGTTTCCTGTGGGGACAACAAAAGTAGTGGATTCCCTTTCTTCGGAAGGAAGCTTTAACCATGCGTATAGATAATAGACAGATTGAGCAAGAATACGTGCTAGGTTGATTGAATTGACGGCTGACAAATCAACACTTGCCCGAAATTCGAGGTCTGCAAAAAGCTCTTTGACCGTACGTTGGGCATCATCAAAAGTACCTTCAATTGCAATGGGGAATACATTCTCCGCTCCTGTGCAAGTCATCTGCATTTCCTGCAAGGGCGATACCTTGCCTTTCGGGTAAAGAATAAAGACCGTGACTCCCTTTTTACCCAAAAGTCCCGAAATTGCCGCAGCACCCGTATCTCCCGATGTTGCCCCTAATACACATAGTGCTTTTCCTTCCCTTGCAATTTGAACCTCATATAGATTACCCAAAAGTTGAAGTGCAAAGTCTTTAAATGCAAGAGTTGGACCATGAAATAACTCCAAGCATTTCCAATGCTTTGATAGTTCATGTAAGGGAGCTGTGTGCTTATTGGAAAACTTTGCATACGCTGAACGCACGCAATTCTCCAAATCATCCGTAGAAAGATCCGTGGCAAAATGCCGAAAAAATTCAGTGCATAAGGAAGGATAGTCTAAGTCGGCCCAAGCCTCTAAATGTATGGTTAAATCGGGAAACACTTCGGGAAGGTAGAGTCCGCCATCCGGTGCCAACCCCTGAGCAACTGCTTCAGAAAAAGAAACTGAACTCCCGCCTCGCGTGCTTCTATAACGCATCGAATTCGTTCCGATTAGAACTTATGGATTTACTTGCCCAAACCGAACGCCTGGTGTGCCACTCGAGTAGCTTCATCGCCTTGGTCCGGGTTAACCGCCACTGATATCTTGATTTCTGATGTACTGATCATCAACATATTGATTCCAGAATTTGCCAGAGCGTCAAAAAAAGTGGATGCAACTCCGGAATGTGATCTCATCCCAACACCCACTACGGACACTTTGGCAATATTGGTGCTCCTGCCAAGTTTGCCGCCAACTCCTTCCGCAAAGTGTTCCTTTAATGCTTTTTCAGCCCGGAATGCATCTTCTGAAGGAACCGTGAAAGTGAGGTTCGCCTTACCCTTGCGGGCAACATTCTGAACGATCATATCGACCACCACTCCAGCATCTGCCATCACTTTGAAAATCGCTGCAGCTGCTCCAGGTCGATCCGGTAGCTCAGTAATACTGATACGGACTTGATTCTTATCGATGGCCACCCCACTTACGAGGGTGTCCTCCAGAGATTTCACATTTTTCTTCACATTAGTTCCTGTTTTTCTGGTAAAAGTTGAACGGACTTCGAAAGGGATATTATGCTTTTGGGCAAATTCCACGGCTCTGGTTTGCATGACTTTCGAGCCACTGCTTGCCAATTCCAGCATTTCTTCGTAATTGATTGCGTCTATTTTGCAGGCATTCGGCACAATTCTCGGGTCTGCAGTAAACACTCCTTCTACATCAGTAAAAATTTGGCATGTCTTCGCCTTTAATGCACCGGCCATGGCAATCGCACTTAAATCGGAACCTCCACGACCAAAGGTGGTAACATCCCCCTTGTCGTTGACTCCCTGAAATCCAGCTAACACGACCACATTGCCAGCTCTAAGTTGCTTTCTGATGTCTCCACCCGTGACTTCACGAATACGAGCCTTACCATGTAAACCTTCAGTCATGATTCCTGCCTGCCATCCGGTTCGGGAAACGGCAGGAATGCCTAATGAATCGAGTGCCATACATAGCAGGGCAATGGTCTCCTGTTCTCCGCATGTCATGAGTACATCCATCTCACGATCTGAGGGTGCCTTTTGAATGGCTTTGGCTCTGGCAATTAATTCATTGGTGACTCCAGACCTTGCTGAAACAACCACCACCACCTGATGCCCTTGGCTAACGGTCTGCTTGACCCTCCTCGCCACTCTCTTAATACGATCAACATCACCGACGGAAGTTCCGCCGAATTTTTTTACAATTATGCTCATTCTTTGGAAAATGAATTTGGATCAAACACTCGAAACAACACGGGCTTTTCATTCACTCCTTCTAGCTTCTCAAGAGATTGAATTGCCATGCTCATGGAGTGTTCATTGGTATCATGAGTAGTCAGAATCACACTGGCGGTGGCAGATTCATTTTTCGGGCTTTGGGAAACAGTTGCCAGGCTTACATCATGTTCAGCTAAACAATCAGCTACTTTAGCGAGTTGGCCCGGCCGATCCTCGACTGTTAGACGAATGTAAAAAGACCCCTCGATCTCTACAGCCTTTGCCTGCTTACACTCTTCGGGGGAAACATGCCTTAATTTACAGAAGCCGGAGATTCCCTTCTTTGCTTTCACCACATCCACAATGTCGCTAATTACGGAACCTGCAGTTGGGTCCTGCCCGGCTCCTCTTCCAGTCAGAACCACCGTGCCCACAACCGAACCAGTTAAGCTAATTCCGTTGTATACTCCATCAGTGCGGGCAATAATCTCATCCATGGGAACTAAGGCGGGATAAACGCCAACTGAAATATGGTTGTTGTCAAAATTTCGACGGATCAATCCGATCAACTTAATTTTACATCCTAACTTACGGGCCGCTTGCAAATCCTCTATCGAAATTCGACGAATTCCCTCCACTGTAATGTCTTCCAAGTCAACCCATATTCCATGAGCGAGGTAAGCTAAAATGACAGCTTTATGGGCAGCATCTACCCCATCAAGGTCAAGTGCTTCGTCTGCTTCCACATAACCGAGCTCACGGGCATCAGTCAAAACTTCCTCAAAGGATACTCCCTCTTTCTCCATACGCGTGAGGATGTAATTTGAAGTACCGTTAAGGATCCCGTAAATCAATGGAAATTCGTTGGCAACCATGCTTTCACGCAGAACTTTTATAATGGGGATACCACCGGCCACGCTCGCCTCGAAACCATACTGCACACCAGCTTTTTCAGCCGCCTCAAACAACTCATCTCCGTGTTCACAGATCAGTGCCTTGTTGGCGGTAACCACAGACTTCCCCTTTTCAAACGCACGAAGGGTTAGGCTCTTCGCCTCCTCAATTCCTCCGATAAGCTCACAAATTAAATCAATTTCAGGATCATCCACAATTGATTGTGAGTCAGTTGTGAGGGCAGAAGCGGGGATCTTTACTTTCCTTTGCTTATCCAATGAGCGAACAGATGCTCGCCGCGGAATGACCTGAACACCGAGAATTTTTTGCCAAAACTGACCATTTTCTTCTAAATGCTTCCATGTGCCTTGGCCAACGGTACCAAATCCGAGTATCCCGATATTTATAGTTTGGATATTATTTTCTGCGTTCATCTTTTAGGAAGTAAGGGGTTAGTCCTTCGTTTTTCGCTCAAATCGATTTTCGGTTCCATCCTTCAGTCTTTGCAGATTAGACCGATGCCGCCATACAATCCAGGCCATGATTAAAAGTGATAAGATAACCTTAGACAACTGGCCGCTCTTATCTTCTACCGACCAATAACTAACCATCGAACAAACTGGCAAGCTAAGACCAAATCCAATCGAAGCCACTGCAACATATCTCGTGGTGACAAAAATAACCAGCCAACTTACCAGACCAATAAGCAGGCACCCAGGCATGACTCCAAGCAAACCTCCCATTGCGGTGGCGACTCCTTTACCACCTTTAAACTTTGTAAACAGAGGATATGTATGTCCAAGAACGGCGGCAGGCAATCCCCACAAGGCCAGGTTCGGATCACCGGAAAAGGCAACCAAACCTAACTTGAACCAGACTGTTGCCAGCAATCCCTTAACAAAATCCAAAATAAAAACTGTATATCCAGCAGGCTTGCCAATTGAGCGCAAGACATTGGTTGCTCCAGGATTACCACTTCCAACGGTAAATATGTCTACACCCATTCTCTTTGCAACGATAACACCAAATGGTATCGAACCCAACAGGTATCCGACAATGACTACGGAGACTGTTTCGAGGGAAAACATGGAAAAAAGAGGCGGCTAAAAGATAAATTGGGGGATAATCATCCCTGTCTGGAGACTCGGGCCTCCTTGATGTCAGGATCCTGCTCTATGGCTTCCAGGGCATTGGCAGGTGGTTCATCATCCAGTTCTAAAATTGTTAATGCCCATTCGCCTTTGTCTGCACGACTCAATGACATGTTCGCAATGTTTACTGAAAAATCACCCAGCATGGTTCCCAACTTTCCAACAATACCGGGCTTATCCACATTCTTTACAACCAACAAGGTATCCACTGGTCGAACCTCTATAGCCTGACCGTCTACCTCAACAATTCGCGGATCGTTACCTCTACCCAAAAGACTGCCTCGAACAGAACGCTGATCCCCATTACTGGAAACGGTGCAAACTTCTATCAATTCGTTATAATCTACTGAATCAGCAGATTTTACGGTTTCCACTTTGATTCCGAGGTCTTTTATCTTGAAAGGTGCATTCACATCATTGACTCCTTCATCTCCGACCACACCGGAAAGCCATCCTTTTTGCACCGCTCGAGTTAAAGGAACACAGTCAAAATCGACAATTCCTCCAAAATATGAAATTTTGATAGATTCAACGGATCCTTTTGCGGCTTGCCTCGCAAATGCACCCAAACGGTGACAAAGATCAAGGTATGGGCTAAGGCTTTCTAAATCCTTCGGGTCAATAGATGGCATATTGATTGCGTTGCGGATTCTTCCGCCCTGCAGCACTTCGGCCACAGCCTCAGCTATCTCCACTCCCACACTCTCCTGTGCCTCTGCCGTGGAAGCACCCAGATGGGGAGTAAGGATTAAATTTTCTTCATTCCGGAATGGATGATCTTCAGGCAACGGCTCCTGTTCATAAACATCTAACCCGGCAGCAGCGACCTTGCCCGATCTTAGGGCTTCCAATAGGGCGTTTTCATCAATAATCCCACCACGGGCACAATTAAAAACGCGAACGCCACCCTTCATTTTGGAGAAGGCTTCAGCGTCGACCATTCCTTTTGTTTGATCGGTCATGGGCATATGAACCGTTATATAATCCGCTTCGGTAAAAGCCTGCTCCAACTCGACTTTTTCCAAATCCATCTCTTTAGCCCGGTCTTGTTGGAAAGTTGGGAACCATGTTGGGTGATTTTTCAGTAAACATTGCAAACATGTCATTGAGTCGTGCAGACAAAGGCGAATGGGCATTAACAATT
>OZSS01001265.1_pt1 | contig 11820 bp, 19 predicted proteins | sample 1779911 | NCBI WGS metagenome assembly OZSS01 (sample SAMEA2603589, study PRJEB24840) | metagenome | biome: Water; feature: Photic zone; material: Seawater sample | place: Mediterranean Sea | collected 2013-11-12 | depth 10 m | reverse complement strand
ATAATTGCCCTAATACAAGGCGAATAAGATTTTGGTCTAAAGGTGAAATAGCTGAATCAGCTCATGAAAGAGTTAAGTATTATTTGGAATTTAATGATGCTGATAAAGCAAGATTGTTAATGAGTGAATGGATTGTTAAATGATTAATAACAAACCTATGAAAATCAATCAATTCAAAAACAAATTAAGAAAAAGCATTACCTCTTTAAAAATTGGAGGTACAAACAACACTCAAAATAAACCCCAAAGAAAAACACCAACTCACACTCATCAAAAAAGTATGTACATGAGAAATCAACTGAAACTTAGAAAATAATCAAAACACTAATTGTTTCTAAAAACTAACTATGCAACTAACATTTCTTGGCATTAAAGGCTATTGCATATATCATTGTGCAAATTCGTTAGTGCCATGAAGCAACTTTTGGGTATTGTTATTCAAATATTAATTTCTTCTTAAGAAATACCCATCATATTTTAGGTATCTATTTTGTAAAACTTTATGCAAACATTCATAGTTCAATGGCAATTTCCAACACAGGAAGCTTCAATCGCAGCTACCAAAACATTTACTGATTATGTAAAAGATGGATCTCCTTACGACGACGTCGAGGGATTCAAAGTTTTAAATAGAGTTGTAAATCCACACGAGGGTAATGGAATGGCAATAGTTGAAGCATCTAATCATGCGAAAATATGGAAATGGTGTCAGCCTTGGGTTTCTGGGTTTGGTAATGAAGTTCAAGTAACTCCTGTTCTTACTGATGAAGAGTTTGTTGCAGTTACAGAGGAAATTGAAACAACACACGACAATGAAGTGGCAGCTTGACAGCTATAGATATTAAGAAATGGATAAAACACAAGAACAATTAAAAAAATTAAGAGAGGTTGCTGAATCATCTTTAACAAGGACGGGTGAAGTTCAGAAAGTTCTTGCTCAAATCGAAGCTTTAATGTCTAGAAAAGAATCAAAAAAATTATCAAAGAAGAAATAATTTTTTTATAAATTTTAGAATTAAATTGCACATATTAATTTAGAAATAAAAAGGGGAATGGTTTTAAGCTATCCACTTTATGGGCACTTTTCAACAGTTTTTTCCTCAGGGTTGTGAGTAAATATATTAAAACTGTGGATAACAAAAATTAGGTAATTTTTTGTAAAAACACTTACCCAAAAAAACTGTTTTATCCTTTAATATCTCTGAAATCGCTTATCAAAATATAGTGAAAGAAGAGTCTCGTAAAAAGTTACCTAATAAAAAGATAATTAAAACAGCAAAGTTCGAGGCAAAAGAACAATTTACCAAATCTTCATTAGAAAATTTAAAAACAGAAAACGAACGTCTAATAAAAAATCTGATTGATTCAGGAGAATTTAAACCTTAAGTTTAATAAAAGTTTCTAAATTCGTGATATGAACTTTGTGCGGGTTATGGAACAAGGAGGTTCGGAAGTAGGTACGTATAAATACTTAGTGAATTATTAGGACTTCCTAGAATAATTGCATGGTTGTCATGAGACTGCCGCGAAAGCTGTAGAAATCAACCATGCTCTTTCAAATAGGAATAAATATGACCGACCCAATTCTCTATCTTTCAATGATCTTAGGACTTACTGGAGTGTACGTTTTAATTTCATCTTTTAGCGATGATGACGATGATAGCAATGATGATGGTGAAAGATATATCTACAACCTTGAATACGTAAAGGTTGGTAAATAAATATCAATAACTTTAATAGACCAAACGCAAAAAATAAAATTACTTATTAACGATTAACAGTTATCTACTGTAATGGATAATTTAAATAAGCATATTTGTACATTTTTCTATAATCATCATGCAATCTTTCAGTCACTAACTTTCTATTTTCCATTACATCTCTAACCAAATCCATTTCATGGAAGTTTTTATTGAGGATTGTGAAAGGAGTAACGAGTTTCATAAAACCTCCTGTATCTACACCTTTATTGTCCTACTATTGTTATTAAATTAATAGGGCGGTTTGAGGAACAATTAGGTACGGGAAGAGGACTAAATTTTTCGACTAGATTGTTAAATTGTTTCGAGTAGTTTCTGACGCTTCTATTGCCTTCTTTCCTTTAGCTATTTTTCTCTATTGCCATGTTCCTTAATGTTGTTAGCTTGGGACATGAAGAATCCTTTTAAATCACTTCTAAACTTTTTCAATTCCAAGGAAAAGAATAACCTTATGACAATAGAAGAGCTAAGAGATCTAAAGCTTAGGAAGGAAAAAATTGAAAAGGCAATAAAATCTAGAGCTCACATATTAGAAATAAATCAAAGGTATAACAAGATGAAGGATCGTAACAGAAGGAACTTTTTAAAAAAAGCTTCATAATATTTGTTAGTTGTACAATTAATTTGCATTATTGATGTAGTTGCATTTGATAGAAAATGACAATTCCTCCACACTTTCCACAGATACAATACGGTTATGATGATGGTTCTTCTACGATTGTTTTCGGCTTATTAGGAAGTTGTATTGGTTGTCTTTTAATCTTATTGATATCTTTTGTTGATATTAAATTTAAGAAACAGAAATAGTAAGTTTTATAATTTTGACAGAAATTTGTGAGGTCACATATACGCATGTACAAGGTCAAAAAGACCCTATATCTAATTTTTTGTTATTACTGCGATTATCAATCTAAAAATCTTCTAATCAGTAATGAGTATTTATAATGTTTGTAGTATTTTTCCAAATTTTTTCTCAATGTGGTTTTACGAAAGAGAATAGTTTTTAAAAATAAACTTTTAAATAAATATTCTCTAATATTAACTAAATTAATGAAATGAAAATTATTAAAGGGTATTGGCTATGGGGATTATTTCCTTATGAAGAGAAAGTATTTTTAAATGAAATAAAAGCTCAAGTTCAAAGTAAATTAAAAAGCCCATTTTTTGAAACACATTTAACTCTCACAGGACCTTATTTGAATATTGATAATATTTTTTTAAATAAATTAAAAACTTTTGCAGAAAATAATTCTGTGATTACTTTGAATATTCGTGGATATGACTTTAAACAAGAAATATTTAAATCATTTTATATTTCAATTAAAAACTCACGGCGGGTAAAAGAATTAAGAAGAAATATTTACGAATTAAATAGTTTTGATCTAGCAAGGAATTACTACCCACATATCAGTTTGTCATATGGAAATCATGAAAAAAAAGAAAAAAAAGAATTGATCTCAAATTTACCTGAATTAAATAAAACAATTCGTATGTCTAAGATTGCATTGGTTGAAGTAAATGAGGATATAAATCTTTGGAAAATTCTAGAAAGTTTTGATTTAAATTAAATCAATCTAGGTTTAACAGAAAGCAATTTCTTTCTTTTTTTTCCTAGTTTTTCCCAAGGTGGTTTTTTGGGTATCACTGGAAAGCCGTTCGAGGCGTATGGATTATGACTCATAAAATGAGTAAATTTAATTATTGACAGCCAAAGTTTTTTTGCATACATTAAGCTTTAGTTAAATTTAAGTAAACTAAAGATTATGGCAAAAGCAAAAGCAACTAAAAACAAAGCTATTCCACTTTTAAAAACTCCAACTATTTTGGCAGATGGAGTTCTTCAGTTCAGCACAATAGTTACTTCTATAGCACTTGTTTTTTTAACCATTGGATTTTATTTAGCTTCTAATCAAACTAATAATTTAAACAAAAACTTAGAAAGGATTACTTCACAAAATTCAGCAATTATTAGTTCTGGAAAGTATTGCGACTAAGATATTTAAAAAATTTAAAGAAGCTATAAACGAGCCCTTTTTTATAAATCCAGTTCATCCCTATTACCTAAGCACGTAAATGTATTTTCTTGCCCAAAAAATAGGGAGGTTTCGTTATCTTAAAAAATTTTTAAACTTTCCTTATCTTATGATCTTAGATAAAAGGCTATAAATACTTTGCGGACTAAGGTCCATAAACTCCACGAAGGATTAGTCCGCTTCTGGAAGGGAAAATTTTTGAAAGGTTACTACATAAAAGATATTATGGCATGGCTCATAACTGTGACGTAATTGCGCTAAAATATCTATAATCTATGACATATAGCATTATTTCTTTACATAAAGTAATATAAATGTTACATTTGTTTACGTAGGATTCCATTTTTCTTATGAACTCAAAAAAAGTTAAAGTTTTCGAAACAAAAACAGTTGAGAAGGAAAAAGTTGTTGCTGAAAAGCTCAACGGCAGATTTGCGATGATTGGCTTCATAGCTGCTATGGGTGCTTACTTAACAACAGGTCAAATTATTCCTGGGTTCGTCTAAATGGACTTTATTTCTAAACGCCAAGGATACATTCCTTTTAAGGTAGTTCCTTACATTTTCTTTATTTCTGTAATTTTAAGTATCACTACAGCAACAGAAGTGTTCGTTTAGATTTTCAACAAACATCGTCATGAGTGTTTGCCAATAGGGATACTGGCGGACACTTTTTAATGCAGATTTTTAAATCCTCTTCCAATAACTGCTTATATTCCTTTCTTGCATCTTCATAGACTGATGAACATATTTTTCAAAATCTAATCTCTTACAACAAGTGATTAAGTTGCGGCATCTTTTTTCGCCCATGTTTTATGTTTTCGGTCTAGATCAGAAACTAAATTTCTTTGATATGTCAACTTCAAGTGATTTTGAGCTAGCTGATCTTTAGCGACTTTCATATCATTTGAATAAAAATTTAATCGATCTAATTTTATCTCTTTTTTATTTTCCATAAATCTTTTTCGCATATTAAATTTCGATTTAATTTATAAAATGCTTTTACAAAAACCCCCAGAAATTTAACTTTTTATTTGGCTTTACTTAATTTATTCAAACAATTAAAGATATAAACAATCAAAACATTAGTATCATCATGAACTATTTAATAACTAAATCAAACCATTATTCCTCACACTAATAAAACTAATTAATGAAAAACAACAAATTTAATAAGACAATAAATCCTAGTGGAGCTGAACCTCCCCTGGGATGGTGGAAATTCAGAAAGAACAGGTATACCACTACCAATCACCCATCAATAACAACCAAAGAGAGATGTGTCTTCAAGGTAGAGACAATCCTTAGTCCACAAGAAAAGCAAATCCTGGAAGGAATTACTCGGACTCTGCAAACATCTAAGAGAGATGCTGTCAGAATTGCCATTTATGAATTAGGAAAAGATGTATTTAAAGCAGTGAACTTTCTCAAATATGCAAACAAAGAAACAGAAGAAAGAGGTCACACATCTAGAAGTGTTAAATGTTCATGCAGAGTAATCAAGACGGAAAAAGAATCAGCTAATTTAAGCAAAAATAAGCCAAATTAAGAAAATTCAAGAGATTTATAGCGATTTAGAAGAGATTATGGAAAAACCTATTTGTCTCAATGGATCTCAGGTAAATCCTAACACCTTTTTTAACTAAAATATATTAGTTGCATTTTTTTATGGATTACTATCGCCAAATAGAAATCGAGTGGAAGAACATATTGATCAATTACCAAAATGGGTCCTTTCCAGAGTAAATTGGTGGGTGATTTCGTGCCCCAAATTCCTCCTAGGTAAAAGGCTGCATAGTTAGACACACTTTTACAAATACTTGATCAGGTAAATGGACTAGAATATTTGCATAGCAGTGAATCTCACCAAATGTAAATTTTGTAAGATGAAACCAAAATCATTTCAGATCGAAGCTTACACTATCTCAGAAACTTCAAGAATACTAGGTTATAAAAGCACCAAAACACTCTACAGATTGCTTAATAGAGATGTCTTAGAGGATTATATTTATTTAGAACAATCAGGAAGAGTTTCTCTAATGCTGGAGCCACCAAATCTTCCAACTTTAGCGGAAAAAATTAGAGCAAATATTCAATATAGAAAAAATAATATTATCAAAAGGTTCATTTAGAAAGGTTTTATTTTTTTAAGTAAACATCCTTAAACTAAATTTTTTAAAAAGATTTTTTCTTTAACTTTACTTAACCATAGGTGAATATTATTTATTAAATAAAAACTAAGGAGATGTTTAAATACAGGGAATTCATAGCTCAAATCAAATATAAAGAAGTAATATCTTCACCTGTATATTTTATTCCTGTTTTGCTTCTATCCATAATGATTATTATTGAAGGTTTTCACATCTTTAATCACAAACAAAATTGCAAAACTAAAGCTGAGTGGATGGAACAATCAGGAATGACTTATGACAGGGAATCAGAAGTTAATTAATAAAATCTAAAATATAATTTATTCGCAGCAACGTTTTCTATTTGAGGAATAATCTGTCAAAGAAGTTATCCATTCCTTGATCAAAAAGAGAGATTCTTTATTTAGGCTGTAGTAGACCCATCTACCTTCTTGTCTGTCTGAGATAAGACCAGCTTCCTTCAAAATTTTTATGTGATATGAAATTCTTGATTGAGATAAATTAGTTAATTTCATAATATCGCAAACACAAACTTCTCCATCCATCATTAGGTCAATTATTTCTAGCCTAAAAGGATCAGAAAATGAAACCATCAACTTAGATATATTTTCTTTTTTTACTTTGCTAATCTCTTTTAACATTTTTGAAGATATTAAATTCTTTTAAATATAGCTTAACTAAAAAAGATTTCATTAATAAAAATATCTTGATATATCAAAATATTTTGATGTATAATTTCAATAGAAAATTTCAAAGTTATGAAAATTGGAATTAATGGTTTTGGAAGAATTGGCAGATTAGTTTTCAGAGCATTATGGGATAGAGCTGATATAGAAATAACTCATATAAATGAGATAGCAGGAGATTCGAATGCTGCTGCGCATCTACTCGAATTTGATTCAGTCCATGGTAGATGGGTGAAAGATATAAAGGTTAAAGAAGAAGAAATAATAATTGATGGAAAGAAATTAGCCTACACATCTTTTAAAAATTACCTTGATGTACCTTGGGAAAAATCTTCTGTAGATATTATTTTGGAATGTACAGGAAAGAATAAAAAGCCAGACAAACTAAATCCCTATTTTGATTCTCTTGGGATGAAAAGAGTAATAGTAGCTTGTCCAGTCAAAGGAATTGTTGCAGAAGCTGAATCACTTAATATTGTTTACGGTATAAATCAAAGTCTTTATGACCCTTCCAAACATAAATTAGTAACTGCAGCATCCTGCACTACAAATTGTTTAGCTCCGATAGTAAAGGTAATTAATGAAAATTTCTCAATTAAACATGGCGCTATTACAACTATTCACGATGTCACGAACACTCAAGTTCCTGTAGATTTTTATAAAAGTGATTTGAGGAGAGCAAGAGGATGTATGCAAAGTTTAATACCTACTACTACTGGATCTGCTAAAGCAATAGCTGAGATCTTCCCAGAATTAAAAGGAAAATTAAATGGCCATGCAGTAAGAGTTCCTCTACTTAATGGTTCTTTAACTGATGCAGTTTTTGAACTAAATAATGAAGTGACAGTTGAACAAGTAAATATGGCACTTAAGGAAGCTTCAGAAACTTATTTAAAAGGAATTCTTGGCTACGAAGAAAGACCTTTAGTTTCTGCAGATTATGTAAATGACTCTAGAAGTTCAATAGTTGATAGTTTATCAACGATGGTTGTTAATTCAAATTTATTAAAGATATACGCTTGGTACGACAACGAATGGGGTTACAGCTGCAGGCTTGCAGATCTTACTGAATATGTAATCAAAAAAGAGATTTAATTTATGTCTTTATGAAGTTATCTAATATTCAACAATATAGTGTTGTAACAGCAAACTATTGGGCGTTCACGCTTACTGACGGCGCATTAAGATTATTAGTTGTTGGTCACTTTCATGAACTAGGTTATACAACTCTGCAAATTGCTTTACTTTTCCTTTTTTATGAGTTTTTTGGAATAATTACTAATCTATATGGTGGCTGGATAGGAGCAAGATATGGTTTAAGGCTTACTTTATGGATTGGGACTATCCTTCAAATCATTGCCCTTTTTATGCTTATTCCAGTTAAGGAGGATTGGCCAGTAATATTTAGTGTCGCATACGTTATGGTTGCTCAAGCAGTCAGTGGGATAGCAAAAGATTTAAATAAAATGAGTGCTAAAAGTGCTGTTAAGACAGTTGTTCCAAAGACAAATAATGGCAATGATACTAGCCAAAAACAACTTTTTAAATGGGTTGCTATTTTAACTGGATCTAAAAATGCCCTTAAAGGAGTTGGTTTTTTCTTGGGTGGACTGTTATATAAGTTATTTGGATTCAATAATGCTGTAGGGATTATGGGTTTTGGACTCTGCTTAGCCTTTTTATTGACATTAATTTTACCTGGAGAAATTGGCAAGATGAAAACCAAACCAGCTTTTAATGATCTTTTCTCAAAATCAGATGCCATAAATATTCTTTCAGCAGCAAGATTCTTTCTTTTTGGAGCAAGAGATGTTTGGTTTGTTGTAGCTCTTCCAGTATTCCTTGATATGGCATTTGGTTGGGACTACATGGAAATAGGATTCTTTCTTGGGGCCTGGGTAATAGGTTATGGAATTGTTCAGGCTTCGGCTCCAGCAATTAGAAAGATGTGGGGCCAGAAAGAAAGTCCAGATCGTAAAGCTATCCAATTTTGGAGTGCCGTATTAATGGTCATACCATCTTTGATAGGAATCGCATTATGGAGAGAAAGTTCTCCATCAATAGCAATAATTTTAGGACTTACTATTTTTGGATTTGTTTTTGCAATGAATTCCTCTACACATTCTTATATGATTTTGGCCTACTCTGATAATGAAAAAGTCAGTTTAAATGTTGGCTTCTATTACATGGCAAATGCTGCTGGAAGACTAGTTGGAACATTACTATCTGGCTTACTATTTATGATTGGGAGAAATCCGAGTATTGGTCTTCAATATTGTCTTTATTTTTCATCACTTTTAATATTCTTATCTTGGATTTCGAGTCTTAAATTACCCTCGTTCAAACAAAGCCTATCAGCTCCATAAAGACTAATTTTTAGGAATTAGAATATTTTGATGGCAAAAATATCCTTAATTGAACTCGCAAAAATTTTTCTTAAAATTGGTATTTTAAGTTTTGGAGGACCCTATGCTCATATTTCTTTATTCGAAGATGAACTTATAAATAATAAAAAATTGATATCAACTAAATCTTTTGAAAAAGGTATTGGATTATGTCAAATACTTCCAGGACCAATATCTACTCAATTAGCAATATATATAGGTCTTAAAATTAATGGATATCTTGGTGGATTGGTATCCGGTATAAGTTTCATTATCCCAGGATTCGTTTCGGTATTAGTTCTTAGTTTTTTTTGGCAAATTGGTTCTGGATCAAAATTCTTAACAGATTTAATTTATTTTAATCCTCCTATTATTGCAGGAATAATTTTTTCATTCTCTTTAGTTCTATTAAAAAAAAGATTAAAGATTGATCGAATATTATTCTCTAGCTCAATTTTATTACTACTTATATTTGCCAAATATAATAGTATTCAATTTCCACTCATAACAATTCTTACTATTGCAGGATTGATAAATATATTTTTACGGAAATTCAAAGATATTTTTTATAGCTTGGTCCCTTTATCTATATTTTCAACGACCTCATTATTGAGTAGTTCACTCTTTTTAGATATTTTTGAGTTCTATAATTTTTTGAAAGATTCTTTAAACTCAAAGTTATTAATAAATTATCTTAATCTGTTTTTATTCTTTTTCAAATCGGGGCTTTTTATATTTGGAGGCGGATTAGTAATTATTCCTTTAATGAGTGATTACGTTATCTCACAAGGATGGTTAACAAATAATGAATTTATTGATGGCATAATGATTGGTCAAATAACGCCTGGTCCTGTCTTATTAACTACAAGTTTTATTGGATATAAAGCAGGTTTTTCAATTGGAGGTATTAATGAGGCTTTGAAATATTCATTTATATCAACGTTTGCAATATTTTTACCAAGTTTTATTTTGATTTTTATTTTTGGAAAAGGCCTTTTAAAAAATAGAAGTAAATTATTAACTTCCTTTATTGAAGGAGTAATAAATACAATTCCAGGCGCAGTTATTTTTTCTGGCTTTAATTTAATAGAGGATTACCTTTCATCAAAATACACTTTAATAAGCTCAATTTTTATAATTTCCATTTCAACTTTACTAACTTTTTTTAAATTAGTTCCAACATACATACTTATCCTTATTTCTCTAATATTAGGTTCAACAAAATATCTTTTTGCATAAAAAAAGGGAGAATTAATTTCTCCCTTTATGTAAATATATTTTTTAAATATTATTTACCAATTTTCTTAACTGCAGCTCTTGATTTCTCAAGGATATCTCCTTTAAGTGGAACAAATCCTAAAGTTGGAGCTTTATCTTGATATTCATCACTTAGAAGTGTGCTTAATGACTTCTTGATAGCTTTAGTATTTCTACCATTGCCTTTTTCATAAGCAAGTATCCATGTTAGAGAAGCAATTGGATATGCACCTTTTGCTGTTGGATTAGGATTCTTACCCGCAAGATTTTCATCTAAAGTAATGCCGTTAAGAGCTTTAGCTCCAGCTTCAACAGATGGTTTTAAAAATTCACCTGATAAATTCTGAAGTGCAGCAGCCTTAACATTACCTTTAATATAGGACTGGTTAACATAACCAATTGCACCTGGAGTATTTTGAATAACACCGGCAACACCTGAATTTCCTTTTGCTCCAACACCTGCTGGCCACTTAACTGATTTACCAGTTCCTAAAGTCCATGTTGGTGAAAATGCTTCCATAGAGTTTGTGAAAGCCTTAGTAGTTCCTGAACCATCAGAGCGATGTGCCCAAGTTAGTTTGCCGGCTTTACAACCTAATTCTTTCCAGTTTTTAACCATACCCATTGCAACCTGTACTGCTTGCTCTTGAGTAAGTTTTAAATCGCAATCATAGTTATATCCGAAAGCAATAGTTCCACCAACCATAGGAATTTGAACTAGACCTCTAGTAACTTTTGCAATATCCTTATCCTTCATTGGATCATCTGATGCACCGAAGTTAACAGTTTGATCAATAAATGCTTTTCTTCCAGAACCAGAACCAACTGCCTGGTAATTAACTCTTGGTCCACCTGATTTTGCTAAATCAGAAAACCATCTAGTATAGATTTTTGCTGGAAATGAAGCACCAGCTCCACTCAATCTTGTTGAAGCGGTTACACTTGGACCAGCTATAAGAGCTAGCGCAGAAGTGAATAGGAGAGCTTTCTTTGCAATGCTCATAAGTCTTGTTTAGAATTTTTGAAAGACTTCATATTTATAGCATCTAATGTATTTGTTTAGTAATGGTTTTCTTAAGCTTATCTAATAATTAATAGCTAATTAATCTTCTCTTAAACTTTTCTTATACCAAGCTTTATTCAGTTAGGTTTCTAAAACTTATTAAAAGAATTTCTGAGAAATTTATTTTCAAATATTTTTAAATTGGAATACAAGATTTAAAAACATGTCAATTAATATAAGAAATGATTAAGGGCTAGTTAAAAATAGCTTTATTTTACCAACTCTTGATAAATTCTTAATCTCTCAACGTTATAAAAAAATTGGATTAACATCCATTCTTAAAAGTGTGTGAACTTTACATGAAATTATTTCAAAAATTAATTGCTGCTCCTGCCATCATTTCTTTGGCATCAGGTTTCGCAGTAAACGCATCTGAGATCAATACTCCTGATCTTAGTAAATACTCAAATTCTAGTAATTTAGTATCTTTAGGTGATTTTAAATCAGATACTTTAGTACCAGGAGATTGGGCTTATGATTCATTAAAG
>OZSS01001264.1_pt1 | contig 11825 bp, 9 predicted proteins | sample 1779911 | NCBI WGS metagenome assembly OZSS01 (sample SAMEA2603589, study PRJEB24840) | metagenome | biome: Water; feature: Photic zone; material: Seawater sample | place: Mediterranean Sea | collected 2013-11-12 | depth 10 m | reverse complement strand
AATTAGTACTCATTTACTTATGGCTATTATAATAGTTTTATTGATTGTGTATAACATTAAAAAAACTGATGAAATCAAGAATTAATTTTTTTTTAGTTGTTGCAATGATCCTAATGCTTATACAAATATCATTAGGCATTTCTGTAAGGGAATTTATTGACAATCAAATTGATATTCTTGGCTTCGAAACAAAAGATTTTTGGTTAAATAAACCGGAATTAAATTTTTATATACACAGAACATTTTCTTTGTTGGTTTTCTTATCCAACTTTTACTTGTTGATCCTGGCAAAAAAATCTAAAATTGATTTGAAATTTATAAATACAATAAATCTCTTAATATTAATTGAAATTATTATCGGAGCATCTATGTATTACTTTTCTTTTCCAATTTTAACTCAACCAATCCACTTACTAATTTCAATTTTTATATTAAGCTTACAGTTTTACTGGTTCCTGAAACTCAGAAAACCTTATTGATTCTTAGCATTTCATGATTCTCATAATTTGATATTAAATAATTGAAGGATTTTTCTAGAACTTCTCCCATTGACGTAGGATTTTTAAATGAGTTGTCCCTTGTTAAAAAATAAATTTGTTGAGTAAGTTTATTGACTTTTTCATCACTCGAAATTTTATCAAACTTCATTGATTCAATCAAGCTCTCAATCTTGTTTTTTGATCCAAGTAATCTTTTAACAACAATTGCTCTCTCCTCAATTTTATATTGATTTATTGACTCCACTAATAACTTATTTTTTACTAAATCGACCACAGGTTTATTATCTTTAAATAGTTGAGGTCTGTATAAACTAAATTCACCCTCATAAGATTGTTGATCAAAATCTATGGCTCTTATCTTGTATATCACTTGATCAAAATCATGAATTGGAACAATTACATAGTTATATGAACGCATATCACCCAGAAGCCTAATCATGCATCTTTCACTAAACTTCACAAATTCCTTTGCAATCTGTGATTTTTCAGATTCACTACAAGCAGAGATCTGATTTTTAAAAAAATAATCGCCAGGAATTCCTGAGATGTGCTCCTCAATTAACGTTTCATTATAATATATATAATTCAAGTTATTGGGCGAAGTAATATGTTCTAACTCTAGTCCGTATATTCTGGAGGAATCTGCAACTTTTATATAGTAGTATGTAAAATTATCATTAAGCTTATTTTTGACTTTAACCCTAAACGGGTTTGAGTTTCCAAAAGTACAAAAATCAACAGAATCAATTTCTAAATCATCCAGATTTGATGAACTTCCATCACTATACAATAAGTTATAAACCAATTTTAGATTTTGGTCTATCTCGATTCTTTCAGAATCATTATAAAACACTCTATGCCATAATGTATTTTCATCATCTCTATCAAATAATTCAACAGATCCAGTATACCTTCGCAAATCTGAGTACTCTATTGGTATTTTTTGAAATCGATTATTTTCTTTAAGGTAATTCTCAAAGTTTTTTGAGATCTTAAATGAAGGTTTTTTCTTTGAGATTTTAATTTCCAATTTTATTCAAATTAAAATTGAATCAAATCTATGACATTTAAAATTAAAATTATAGATCTTTGTAGATTGTCATAATTTATCATGGGCTATAAACTAAAATCAAAGTATTCTCCAACAGGTGACCAGCCAAATGCAATTGAGAAATTAGTTGATGGTGTATATAAAGGTGAAGTCTATCAAACCTTAGAAGGTGTTACTGGATCAGGCAAAACTTTTACGGTTGCTAATGTTATAAAGAAGTTGAATAAGCAAACTCTTGTTTTGGCTCACAACAAGACTCTAGCAGCTCAACTATTTTTGGAATTAAAAGATTATTTTCCAGAAAACCGGGTAGAGTATTTCGTATCCTATTATGATTATTATCAACCTGAGGCATATATCCCTGTTACAAATACATATATTGAAAAAGATCTTTCAATAAATGAAGAAATTGAGAAGATGCGCTTGAGCACAACTTCCAGCCTTCTTTCAGGAAGAAATGATGTAATAGTAGTTGCTTCGGTATCTTGTCTTTATGGAATTGGGAACCCTGCTGATTACAAAAAAAATACGATCATACTAAATAAAAACTCAAATATTTCAAGGACAGATTTATTAAAAAAATTATCTCACTCACTTTATAGCAGAGCTATCAATGAAATTGAGCCTGGAAGTTTTAGAGTTAAAGGAGACATAGTTGAAATATTCTTAAGCTACTCTGATAAAATAATTAGAATAAATTTTTTTGGAGATGAGATCGAATTTATTGAGGAAATCTACTATATGCCAAATAAAATAGTCAAAAAGATTGATAGTGTAAAGATTTTTCCAGCAAACATGTTTTCCACACAAAAGGAAGTTTTGAATAAGGCCATGGATAAAATCAGAATTGATTTAGGAAAACAAGTTTCGTATTTCAAAGAAATTTCAAAAAATTTAGAGGCAAAAAGACTTGAAGAAAGGACACTATTTGATCTAGAAATGATGCAGGAATTAGGATACTGTTCAGGAATTGAAAATTACTCTAGGTACATTGACGGAAGAGATCCAGGAACCAGACCATTTTGTCTTCTCGACTACTTTGATGATGATTTTTTGACAATTATAGATGAGAGCCATGTGACACTTCCCCAAATTAAAGCAATGTACGGTGGTGATAGAAGCAGAAAAGAAAACTTGGTCGAGTATGGTTTTCGACTTCCTGCTGCTATGGATAATAGACCTCTAAAATTTGAAGAATTTGAAATGTTACAAAATCAAATCATATATGTGAGTGCAACTCCGTCAGACTACGAGCTTCAAAGAAGTGAAGGTGTCGTTGTCGAACAAATTATCAGACCCACTGGTCTTCTAGATCCAATAATTGAGATAAAACCAACTATAAATCAAATTGATGATATACTTGACGAAATTGAAAAAGTTGTAAATAAAAATGAAAGAGTTTTAATCACAACTCTAACCAAAAAGATGGCTGAAGAGTTGGTTAAATTTTTTCAAAATTTAGAAATAAAATCAAAGTATATCCATAGTGATGTTGATACGCTAGAGCGTGTAAAAATTTTAAATGATTTAAGATTGGGTAATTTTGATGTATTGGTAGGTATAAATCTCTTGAGGGAAGGTCTTGACTTGCCTGAGGTATCACTAGTGATAATATTAGATGCGGATAAGGAAGGTTTTTTGAGGAGTAAAAGATCTCTAATTCAGACAATTGGGAGAGCTGCAAGAAATTTAAACGGAAGGGCGATAATGTTTGCAGATCGAATGACTGAAAGTATGAAAAAAACAATTGATGTTACAAATGAAAGAAGGAAAAAACAATTAAAGTATAATAAAGAAAATAATATAACTCCAACACAAATTATAAAGAATATAAATGAGAGTTTTAACTACGAATCAAATGAGACCCAAAAGATAGATGTAGTTGAAAAAAATTTTGACTTGAATATTTCTGAAAGTGAAAAACAAAAAAGAATTAAATCGTTGAGAAAAGATATGGAAAAAGCTGCTAAGGAATTGAATTTCATAGAAGCAGCAAGGCTCCGGGATATTTTGTTGAAATATAAAAAAAGCGGGTCGTAGACCCGCTTCTATAATATTAACTACTTAATAGTTATTGTTTTTTTCTTATTGTGTAAGATGATTTCCTTCTTTTTGGGAATTCTTATCAAAAGTACTCCATTTTCGTACCTTGAGCTAATCTTTGATTGATCAACAGAATCTGGAAGAAAAAAAGACTTTTCAAATGACTTTGTATCAAATTCTAGTCTTGAGTAATTTCTATCCTCAATGGATTTTTTTGATGTTCTAGCAACCCTTAAATTATCATTCTCAAGCTCTAAAGTAAAATCTTTTTTATCTGAGCCAGGTACTGAAAACTCAACAGAAAACTCAGTATCATTTTCAAAAATATTATGTGGAGGGACAACATTATTTGAGACATTAAAAAAATCAAAAATAAAATCATCAAACATTAAGTTATTATTTGTTCTATTTATAATATTCATATTTAAATTTTTAAAATTATTTACGATTGCAATAGAACAAATTCTAAACCTAATTCAAATATACGTCATAATGTCATATATTTAAATTTTTTAGTGACAAAGTGTCTTGTTTTAAGACAAAACTTCTTTGATTCTAGCTCTTACTTCTTTAAACTCAATTGCAGAATAAATTTTTAAACCTGAGTTATCAATGATGTTTTTCGCTTCTTCTGAATTTGTACCCTCAAGCCTTACGATGATAGGAACATTAATTTTGTCACCTAAATTTTTATAAGCATCAACAATTCCATTAGCAACCCTGTCGCACCTAACAATCCCTCCGAAAATATTAACAAGTATTGCTTTAACCTTTTCGTCTTCTAAAATTAAATTGAAAGCAGTTTCAACTCTTTTTGCATCAGCAGTTCCACCAACATCAAGAAAATTCGCAGGTTCTCCACCAGATTGTTTTATGAGATCCATAGTAGCCATGGCTAATCCAGCTCCATTCACCATGCAACCTATATTTCCGTCTAAGTCAACATAATTTAATCCAGCCTCCCTTGCTTTAACCTCAACTGGGTTTTCCTCACTATTATCTCTTAAATCCTGTAATGATTTATGCCTAAATAATGCATTATCGTCAAGCGTCATTTTTGAATCAACAGCTAAGATTTTATTATCCGATGTTTTTAGAACCGGATTGATTTCGACAAGTGAAGCATCAAGTCCAGAATAAGCATTATATAATTTTTTGACGAATACCTGCATTGACTTAAAGCTATCATCGGATAAATTTAAATTAAAGGCAATTTTCCTTAGCTGATTGGGCATAATACCAGCCAAGGGGTCAATCATTTCGTAAAAAATTAGTTCTGGAGTTTTTTCTGCAACCTGCTCAATATCTACCCCACCCTCTTTAGAATACATGATCATATTACAAGATTCTTTCCTGTTTAAAAGTATTGACATGTAAAATTCCTGCGTTTCACTGTCACCGGGATAATAAACATCCTCAGAGATTAATATTTTTTTTACCAGTTTACCCTCTTTTGGAGTTTGGGGTGTTTTTAACATCATTCCCAATATACTACTGGCATGGTCGTACAATTCTTTATCATTTTTTGCAACCTTTACTCCACCCCCCTTACCTCTTCCACCTGCATGTATTTGGGCTTTTACAATTAACCAGTCTGACCCAGTATTTTTTTTAACTTCCTGAGAAATAGATTGTAATTGGTCAATATTTTCGATCACCATTCCTCTTTGGATGGGAACTCCATATGAGCTTAACAATTCTTTGGCTTGGTGTTCGTGAAGATTCACAATACAAAATTAATAAAAGAAATTTTTAAAAGGGTTTTTAATGTTGTTATAAATTTAACTTTTTATAGTTTTTTTATTATATAATGAAATAAAATTTTTTCATTACGACATATTAACATAGTTTGAAGTGTGAATACAAAGTTATTACTTAAAATCGCTGATGAATTTGGTACGCCCACTTATGTTTATGATTCGGAAAAAATCAAAAGTCAATATTTAAGACTTAAAAATGCATTCAAGAAAGTCAATGACTTACAAATCAACTATGCAGTAAAAGCATCATCAAATATATCAATTTTAAGGTTTTTAAATAGTTTAGGCTCAGGAATTGATGCTGTGTCAATACAAGAGGTAAAATTAGCGTTAAGTTGTGGTTTCAAAGCTGAAAAAATTATATATACTCCTAACGGGGTTTCAATTAAGGAAATTGAAGATGTTTCATCATTAGGAGTTAAAATCAACATTGATAACCTTTCAATTTTAGAGGAATTTGGAAATAAGAATTCAGGAATTGATGTATGTGTAAGAATTAACCCACACATACTAGCTGGTGGAAACTCTAAAATATCGGTAGGACATATAGATTCAAAATTTGGTATCAGTATTCACCAAACACCACATTTATTGCGTATTATAAAAAACACAAATATTAAAGTTAATGGGATACACATGCACACTGGTAGCGATATTTTAGACACTGGTGTTTTTTTACAAGCCTCTGAAATCCTTTTTGATTTAGCATCAAAACTTGACTATCTGGAATTCATTGATTTTGGAAGTGGATTTAAAGTTCCGTATCATCAAGGTGATAGTGAAACAAATATTGAAGAACTTGGAGAAAAACTGTCCCAAAGATTCAATGAGTTTTGTTCTGTGTATGGTAGAGATTTAAAATTAATATTTGAGCCAGGAAAATACATCATCAGTGAGGCAGGAGTATTTTTATGTCGTGTGAATTCAATTAAACAAACTACCTCGACTGTATTTGCACAAGTTGACTCTGGATTTAACCATCTTATAAGACCAATGATGTATGGGGTAAATCATTCAATTGAAAATATATCAAATACCAATGACATTGAAAGATATTATTCAGTTGTTGGTTATATATGTGAGACTGATACTTTTGCAACAAATATTAAATTAAAAAATGTATCAACTGACGATATTTTATGTTTTAAAAATGCTGGAGCATATTGTTTTTCAATGAGCAGTAATTACAATTCAAGATACAAACCAGCAGAAGTTATGCTAATTAATAACACATATAAGCTTATAAGAGAGAGAGAGAAATTTGAAAATTTATTGCTTAATCAAATTGATATTTTTAACTGATCACACCTGAAGCCAAAAGTACGTCATCTTTATAAACAGCAACAAATTGACCACTTGTGATGGATTTTTGGTACTCATCAAAAATGAAAAAATATTTGCTGTTTATTCTTTTAATCTGAACTGATTGCAATGCTTGTCTATATCTAATTCGTGCCTTTAAACCATGAATTTTAGTTATATCAGAACCATCACCTATGTTATGAAATTGGGATTTTTTAACACCTAACACTTTTCTCATTAAGCCTGGATGATTATCCCCCTCCCCAACGTATATAATATTTTTTTTGGTATCAAGCGCTATAACATATAGCGGATCTCTGGTTCCACCAACTGAAATTCCTTTTCTTTGACCAATCGTATAAAAATGTGCACCAACGTGAGTACCAACAACCACACCATCATTTTCATTATAAACATATCCATTGGATAACTCATCTAAATCATTATTTTTTTTTATAATGCTGTAAATGGATAAAGTCTTAGGAACTAAAATAATTTTTCCAGATTTTTTCTTCAGCTTTTGTTGTAAAAATATCGGAAGCTTAACCTTTCCAATAAAGCACAAACCTTGAGAATCTTTTTTATCAGCTGTTACTAAGTTGTTTTTTTTAGCAATTTCTCTTACCGCAGCTTTATAAAGATTCCCTAAAGGGAAAATTATTTTACTAAGTTGGTTCTGATTTAGCTGGCACAAAAAATAGGATTGATCCTTTTTTTTATCAAGACCTGAAATCAACTCAAACACATTTCCTTTTTTTCTTACAGAAGCGTAGTGTCCGGTTGCAATATAATCTGCATTAAACTCCAATGCCTTTTTTAAAAATAAATCAAACTTTATCTCCTTATTGCACAAAATATCCGGATTCGGGGTTCTACCAACTTTATATTCATTGAACATGTAATCCACTATTCTTTTTTTGTATTCCTTACTAAAGTCTATAACCTGAAAAGGAATCATCAATTTTTTTGCTACAATCATTGCATCATAACTATCTTCTAACCATGGGCACTCATCAGAAATTGTAACTGTTTCATCATGCCAGTTTTTCATAAAAATTCCTATAACGTCATAACCTTGTTCCTTCATTAGATAGGCTGCTACACTGGAGTCAACCCCACCAGACATACCAACAACAACTCTAGCTGTTTTATTGGTCATTTTACCTGTTATTTTTTCTCTGATTTTCGGCCTTTTCAGCCATTTCTTGAAGCTTTCTTAACCTTCGCTGAAATCTACCCTCACCTTTTGGTTTCTTTTTATTTTCTTCAATTTTTAATAAAATTTTACTTTCATCGATAATAAAATTTTTAATGGCATATATTATGACTATTGTTAAAAGATTTGAAACGGTATAATATAAAGATAAACCACTCGCAAAATTATTAAAGAAAATCATCAAAGTAAATGGCAAAAAATACATTATGAACTTCATGTTTGGCATTCCTGGTTGTGTTGGTTGCATTTGTTGGTTTCCAGAAACAGAGTTGTAGAAAAACATAGTAACACCTGCAAGAATTGGGAATAAACTTACATGATCACCATATAAAGGAATATAAAATGGTAATTCCAATATTGAGTCGTAAACACTCAAGTCATCTGCCCAAAGAAACGATTCTCCTCTTAACGCAAATGCAACAGGAAAAAAACAAAAGAGCGCATAGAAAACTGGTAATTGAATAAACATAGGTAAACAACCTGATAAAGGATTAGCCCCAGCTTGATTATAGATTCTCATAGTTTCCTGATTTCTTTTTAAAGGATCATCTTTAAATTTTTCGGTAGCAGCACTAATTTCAGGCCTTAAAATTTTCATTTTTGCTTGAGAGAGATACATCTTATATTGAACTGGTGACATAATCAATCTGGTTAAAATAACCATAATTATAATAGCGATACCAGCAGATAAAAATGAACTTAAAAATTGGTATAGTGGAAAGAAAATGTTTCTATTAATCCATCCAAAAATTCCCCAACCAAACCAGATTGACTCAGAAATATCATCTTTATAGTTTCTTAGTACATAATAATCATTAGGTCCTATGTACCAATTCATTGACTCACTTATCTCATTAGAGCGACTTATGTCAATTGGGATTTTAGTGTTAAAACTTTTGAGATAAATTTGTTTATCATCATCGTCAACCGCTTTACTATATTTTTTTCTACTATAATCAAGATCCACATTCCTTGATTTCATATCTATTTCAGATTTTATATCATTGAAAATTAAAATAGAATTGAAAAAATGTTGACTGTATGAAAGCCACTTAACCTCTCCAACTTCATCATCCTCAGAGTACGCACTCAGTTCTCTTATTTTACCATCTTTATCCTTATAGTTGATATAAGTATATCTATTTTCATAATCTACACTTCTAGATTGCCGTCTTGAGTCCAAATTCCAAACTAAGTCCATTTTTCTATTTGTGCCAACAATATTATTTAAACCCTGAGTTTCAATCTCAAAATTCATCATATAACCTTGGTTTGGTATTACATATCTGAATAATATTTTTCCTCCTAAATTATTTAAGTATTCAAATTCAACTACTTTATTATTTTGATTATCAAAAGACTTGTGATTAAACATTACAGAATTTGAATCAAAAAGAACTCCATTCATATTAAAAAAACTTAAACCTAGTGACTGATTATTTTCTAAAACTCTTACAAGGCCGCCGGACGAATCATTATAATTCTTTAATATAAGCTCAGAAATTTTAGCTCCCTTATTAGAGAACTTTAAAATCATATTTTCATTTTCTATAATAAAAGATTCTTCCTCAATTTTTATTATGTTATCTGTAAAATCTGTTTCGTTTTCTCTAAAGTCCTGATTAATCTTTGGCGAATCATTTATTATGACGCTTTCTTCAACCTTTATATCTATTTCTTCTTCAGTGGATGGACTAATAAATAAAAATGACACAAAAGCTGCCATCAAAAATAAAAAGCCTATTAACTGTGAGTAATCTACTTTACTTTCTGCCATAAGATCTTTTTTTATTGATTGCTGCTTTTATAAATGATTTGAATAGAGGGTGTGGTTTATCTACAGTACTTTGGTATTCTGGATGAAATTGTACTCCGACAAACCAAAAGTGGTTAGGCAATTCAATTATTTCAACTAAATCAGTTTCAGGATTTTTACCACTTAAAACCATGCCTGCTTTAGTTAATGATTCAGTATAGTTGAAATTAAGCTCATACCTGTGTCTATGCCTTTCTTTTATTACATTTTTTTTATAGATTTTATGAGTTAATGTTCCTTTAGAAATTTCACAATTCCACGAACCTAATCTCATTGTACCACCTTTTTTTTCAATATTTACTTGATCCTCCATCAAAGAAATTACTGGGTATTTTGTATTACTATCCATTTCAGTAGAATTGGCATTTTTTAAACCAATAATATTTCTTGCATACTCAATCACTGCCATTTGCATTCCAAGACAAATTCCAAGGAATGGAATATCATTCACTCTAGCATACTCAATTGACATTATTTTGCCCTCAATACCCCTTTCGCCGAAGCCAGGTGCAACCAAAACCCCATCAAGAGCTGACATTAGAGATTTAACATTTGTTTTGTCAATTGATTCAGAGTGGATTGGGAGTACATTTACTTTTACTGAATTAACCGAACCAGCATGAATAAAGGACTCCAATATCGATTTATAGGAATCTTGTAACTCAACGTACTTTCCTATCAAACCAATATTAACTTCATTTTTAGGATTTTTCAGATTATGTACAAATTTTTTCCATGATGATAAATCAGCTTTTATTTTAGATTTGATTTTCAATTTTTTTAACACAACCTTATCTAATTTTTCCTCTAACATTAGCAATGGAACATCATAAATTGTTTTTGCATCAATAGACTCAATTACTGATTTAACATCAACATTACAAAACAATGCAATTTTTTTTCTTAAATCACTGGAAAGCTTATGCTCTGTCCGACAAACAATAATGTCAGCATTCAAACCACTTTCCATTAATTTTTTTACTGAGTGTTGAGTTGGTTTTGTTTTGATTTCAGCCGCTGCTGATAAATAAGGGAGAAGAGTTAGATGTATAACAAGACTATTTTGTTCTCCAATCTCCCACCTAAATTGCCTAACAGCCTCTATAAACGGGTATGATTCTATATCACCAACAGTTCCACCAAGTTCAGTTATTATAACATCGTATTTTTTTTCTTTTTCTAGACTTCTAATTCGTGATTTTATCTCATTAGTTATGTGAGGAATAACTTGAACTGTTTTCCCCAAAAAATCTCCTTTTCTCTCCTGATTAATAACTGTCTGATATATTTGCCCTGTGGTAGTGTTGTTGTTTCTGGAAGTTTTGATTCCTAAAAACCTTTCATAATGACCTAAATCAAGATCAGTCTCTGCACCATCAGATGTTACATAACATTCTCCATGTTCGTAAGGATTTAACGTTCCGGGATCAACATTAATATATGGATCAAATTTCTGTATTGTAACCTCCAAACCTTTAGATTTGAGAAGTTTTCCTAAAGATGCTGATATTATCCCTTTTCCCAATGAGGAGCTTACACCACCAGTGACAAAAATATATTTTGGGGAATTTTTCAAATTTTAAAATCTGAGCTCAAAATTACAAAACTATTTCTTAGTTAAGTCAATGACCTCAAGTTCTTTATGTTTTATCATATAAAAAGATTGATTACGTAAACCTTTTTCATCTTGATCTTTATAATTATACTTATTATTTAATAAACTATTCTCATAACCTATATCAAAACCATTGTAGTTTCTGTAGTATATGTATCTATGTAATAAATCTTTAATTAAATCATAAGCCTTGATTGAAACCCTATTAGGAAAGTTTCCAAATTGATCAAGATAATTTGACTTAAAGACATTTAAAGCACCACTCTCTTCAGGGAAAGAATTTGATGGATAAGTAAAATTTAAATTTCCAAGCTTTTCAAAACTAATGTTTGGGTTATCATAATTTTCCACACTAACTGAACTAATCAATTTAATTTTTCTTTCCTCATTTATTTGAGAATTTAGCAATGAGCTAACACTAGAAATAACGTTACTGCGATTTGTTTCAAGAAATACCCAATTTTCTTTGTTATTATACATCAATGAATCTGTTATTTTTGGGTCTACAAAGAAATTCTTAAA
>OZSS01001263.1_pt1 | contig 11827 bp, 10 predicted proteins | sample 1779911 | NCBI WGS metagenome assembly OZSS01 (sample SAMEA2603589, study PRJEB24840) | metagenome | biome: Water; feature: Photic zone; material: Seawater sample | place: Mediterranean Sea | collected 2013-11-12 | depth 10 m | reverse complement strand
TTTCTTTCCTGAGCCTTGCGATTAAACAGCAGGATAGAGAAGCACAATTTGTTTTGGGCCAAATGCGGATGCGGGGCGAGGGCGGCGATGTAAACCTTGAAGATGCAGTCTTAAACTTTAGGGAGGCAGCTAATAATGGGCATATGCTAGCTCAGTTTACATTAGCTGAAATGCTGCATCGGGGTAACCTTATCAAAAAGGATATAAAAGAGGCTGCTTATTTCTATGAACAAGCCGCAATGCAGGGTCATATGCTTTCCCAGTATAGAACTGCGATGTTTTATGAAAAAGGACAGGCCGGTATTCAAGAGAGCGCTCGTGCGGTAAAATTTTACGAACTATCTGCAAAACAGGGGCATATTCCGTCCCAATATAATCTAGCCCTGTTGCTTGAAAATGGTGTAGGCGTTCCAACAGACATGTCAAAAGCTGCCTTCTGGTATCAACAAGCCTCGGACAGAGGAGATATAAACGCACAGTATGCTTTAGGCTTGATGTATGAAGCTGGACGCGGCGTACCCCAAAGCTATAAAAAGGCAGCATCATTATATCTAGCTGCTGCTGAAAATGGGCATATTGATGCACAGGTAAATCTTGGCGTAGTGTTCGTTAAAGGTAAAAGCGCTCTTCAGAACTATATTCAAGCTCATATGTGGTTCAATATAGCTGCTTCGCAGGGTAGCAGAGCTGCACGCGACTATCGCGACAAAATTGCTAAGCAAATGGTGCCGCAGGACATTTCCACAGCTCAGCAATTAGCTCAATCCTGTGTTTTACAGAATTATATCGGTTGCAGCGCACTGTAGCCAATCATACGAATTTTATCGAAACAAATTGCGCTCAAATTCAGGTTGCTTTTTGCGTCTCTTTCTCTGCTTTGTTATCAATTTAGCCTGACCTTGGGTCAAACAGCCTGGGCATAAACAATCGCCTGCTAGGTCAAACCCGCCCGTCATATTTGGCAGTTTCATGCACCAGCAGTGCCGATCAGCTGAAGACCCACACTGAAATTGGGTGCCACAATTTTTGCATTTCAAGGTTTGCATCTGCCCCCTCACTCCTTGCACCTCTATAATTTTGGTCTTCTAAGGATTAGAGAACTATGCCTGTGCTGCCTGTTTTTGAGCAATAGGCGACAAACCAAAACAACCAGAACTTAGATATCCTGGCCAGCACGGGCTGCCCGTTTGCGCTCATGCGGATTAAGATAGCGTTTTCGTAAACGTAGCGAACCAGGTGTCACTTCAACGAGTTCGTCCGAATTGATATAGGCCATCATATCCTCAAGGGACAGTCGCCGTGGGGGTACTAGCAGAATGGCATCATCAGAGCCTGACGCACGCACATTTGTTAGCTTTTTGCCTTTCAGGACATTGACGCCCAGATCATTATCTCGATTGTGCTCACCAACAACCATGCCCTCATAAACCTTATCCTGCGGATTGACAAACATCACGCCTCTGTCCTGCAAATTAAAAAGTGCATAAGCAACAGCCTGCCCTGTTTCAGTTGAAATCAGTGCGCCATTTCGCCGTCCTGTTATATCCCCTTTATAAGGGGCATAACTGTAAAACACCCTGTTCAGAACACCTGTACCCCGCGTTTCTGTCAGAAACTTTCCCTGAAATCCAATCAGGCCGCGGGACGGGGCAAGAAACAATAGGCGTGTCTTACCTGCTGTTGACGTCCGCATATCCAGCATCTCTGCCTTGCGTTGGTTTAGCGCATCAATTACCGGACTAGCATAATCAGCATCCACATCGATCGTGACTTCTTCTATTGGCTCACACCTCTTCCCGTCTATGGTCTGAAACAAAACACGCGGACGCGATACAGTTAGCTCAAAGCCTTCACGGCGCATTGTTTCAATCAGTACACCAAGCTGCAGCTCACCCCGGCCACCAATTTCAAAACTGTCCTTATTGTCACTTTCTGAAAATGTGATAGCAACATTAACCTCTGCTTCAGCCAGCAGACGCTGCCTGATCATTGTTGAGGTGACTTTCTTACCTTCCGTACCCGCAAAAGGGCTGTCATTTACCGTGATGGTTACAGCCATTGTAGGCGGATCAATGGGGGTGGAGGGCATAGGTGTAGTCACAGACGGACTGGCAATTGTATCGGCAACGGATGCCTCGGCCAGCCCGGCAATACAGACGATGTCTCCTGCTTTTACGGACTCTGCAGGCACACGCTCTGCTCCTTCAAAACGCAACAGCTTTGTCAAACGCCCTGTTTCTCTCACCTCGCCATTCAAACTTAAGGCACGCACCGTTTCATTTATGGATGCTGTACCCTGAATCACCCTTCCGGTCAGGCATCTACCCAAAAATTGATCCGAATCAAGCAGCGTCGCCAGCATCGCAAATGGCGCTGCCGGATCTCCTTCTGGTGCGGGAACATGTGCCAGCACTTTTTGCATTAATGGGCGCAGAGAAACGCGTTCATCTTCAAGCTGCTCAACACACCAACCATCACGCCCAGATGCGTAAAGGATCGGGAAATCGAGCTGTTCGTCATTTGCATCCAGAGAGACAAACAGGTCAAATACCTCGTCAACCACCTCATCGGGGCGAGCATCTGACTTGTCAATTTTATTCACAATAACAATCGGTCGCAGCCCTTGCGCCAGCGCTTTACCAAGGACAAATTTCGTTTGTGGCATCGGCCCTTCAGCTGCATCCGTTAGAAGAATAACGCCGTCTGCCATATGCAAAACCCGCTCAACTTCGCCTCCAAAATCAGCATGGCCAGGCGTATCAATAATATTAATACGCACCCCATCCCATAATACAGAAGTCGGCTTTGCCAGAATAGTAATGCCCCGTTCCTTTTCCAGGTCTCCTGAATCCAGCAGCCGCTCTTCAACTTTTTGGTTATCACGGAACATACCGCTTTGGCGCAGGATTGAATCAATCAATGTTGTCTTGCCATGGTCAACATGGGCAATGATAGCAATATTCCGCAATTCTTCTGACATCCGAATTAAATTCCTAACTGTCACTCAGACATTGAAATAAAAAGAGCAGGCAAAGATGACAGCCTAACTATTACAGGAGTGTTTGATGAAGGGTGATACCCGCCGCGCTCATCTGCTGTGCAGCAGCTGCCATTGATCCGTCAAGATCAATGGCCCGGCAGGCAGGAAGAACAACATGGACATCATAACCGAGCCTCGCCGCATCCAGGGCTGAGTAGGCCACACAGTAATCTGTTGCCAGCCCCGCCAGGACAAGCTGCCCAACAGATCTGCTCTGAAGATAACCATGCAGGCCTGTAACTGTGGTCTGGTCATTTTCAAAGAAAGCTGAATAGCTGTCGATGGCCGAGCGAAATCCCTTGCGGACAATCATATGAGCCGCATCAATCTGCAACTCGGGATGAAAGGCGGCACCAGCACTGCCCTGAACACAATGATCTGGCCACAAGGTCTGCATCCCATAGCTGACCTCTATTGCATCAAATGGTCTTCGGCCTTCATGACTCGTTGCAAAGCTAGCATGCCCATCGGGGTGCCAGTCCTGTGTTGCCACGATATGGGCAGCAGAGGTGATCATCAGGTTAATCGGCGCTACCACCTGATCACCGTCTTGGACGGCCAGCTGGCCACCTGGGCAAAAGTCATTCTGGACATCGATGATAAGAAGGGCCGTATTATCTGCTGTCAGGTCAAGTTTGCTGGTCATTTATGTAATCCTGTCATTTCTTTCCAGTGTACCCGGCATAAAGAAATATATTTATCATTGCCCCCAATTTCAATCTGGGCACCATCTGTTACCGTTTCGCCTGTCTCTGTCAGGCGGGTTACCATGGTCGCCTTACGCCCGCAATGGCAGATAGTTCTGATTTCTCGCAAAGTATCTGCCACAGCCAATAGAACAGCTGAACCAGGGAAAAGCTGACCTCTGAAATCTGTGCGCAAACCATAGCACATGACTGGAATATTGAGCTGATCAACAACAACGCTCAACTGCCACACCTGATCAACAGACAGGAATTGCGCCTCATCAACAAGCAGGCAGTCCAACGCCCGTTGTTCATGCGCACGCCGTGTTAACTGTTCGATATCTGTATCAGCTGCAAACGTCAGCGCATCTGCACCTAAACCAATGCGTGACCCAATCCTCCCTTTGCCTGCCCTGTCATCGAAAGCAGCGGTCAGCAGCAGCGTGTTCATTCCTCGCTCGCAGTAATTATGAGACGCCTGCAAAAGAATCGTTGATTTGCCGGCATTCATCGCCGAATAGGAAAAATATAGCTTGGCCACGATAGTCGTCTCAATGTTCAAATTTGAATACAGACAGTCTGGTTTTGGCTAAATCAACTGGCCTAAAAAGTCCAGCTAAAACAGGTTCTACTTCTTGGTCAAAGACAGAATTGAAATCAGTTTCAAAACACCTTATCGTTTCACCTTTAACAGCTCATAAAGCAGAGTGGGTAAATAATCATGTCTCAGCCAGCGGAATCAGCGCAGATGTTCACTGTTCTAGACCACCCTTTAGTTGGGATGAAGATGACAACATTACGTGACAAATGCACACCGCCACAGCAATTTCGGCGGACGTTACATGAAATCGCCGGGCTGATGAGCTTTCATGTGTTTGCCCATCTACGCTGCGATGCGCATGATGTACACACACCGCTTGAAACGACAACCGGCCAATTTCTGCAAAGCCCTGTTCCTTGCCTTTTATCCATTTTACGTGCAGGAAACGGGTTGGTTGACGCGCTTTCAGCAATCCTGCCAGAAGCGGCCATTGGTCATTTGGGTGTGCAGCGTGACCCGGAAACGCACAAGCCTGTCTACTACTATGAAAAACTGCCAGCGGACATCGATCAGCGGCAGGTTATCATTGCTGACCCGATGCTGGCGACCGGCGGATCTGCCATCATGGCTGCTGATCGTATGAAGAAAAAAGGCTGTAACGGCCTTGTCTTTGTCTGTCTGATCGCAGCCCCTGAAGGCGTTTCCGCCTTTCAGCATGCGCATCCGGACATACCAATAATCACTGCCGCCCTTGACCGACAGCTAGACAAAAACTGCTATATTCTACCTGGCCTCGGTGACGCGGGTGACAGGATTTATAATACGGTTTAGACCGTTGCCACCGGCCTGCTGGTTTTTGGCAGAAGTGATGAAAAGGGGGATCTATTCAGATGATTTATCCAAATTATCTGGCCCAAAACTAAAAGGCAGAAGTGCATCGAGCGTAAAAGTCTGACGCGCGCCTGCCTCATCACAAATCACAATTTGTGTATCTGCTGTTCCAAATTCACGAATTTTCTGACGACAGCCCCCACAGGGTGTGCATAACAACTCACCTCTGCCTGCTACAGCAATTTTCCGGATCTGACGTCCGCCTGCCATAATCATAACCGAAATCGCACTGGCCTCAGCACAGCAGCCTTGCGGATAAGCAGCATTTTCAATATTTGCGCCACTGTGGATGTTCCCCTTTTCATCCAATATCGCGGCCCCGACAGAAAAACCGCTGTATGGGACGTAGGCCTTTTCCATCGCAGCAATTGCTGCTTTTATCAATTTGTCACACATAAATTATCTTTCTTTGATATAAGGCACCCCGATTGACCGTGGTGGTGAAGCTTTGCCAATAAAGCCTGCCAACAAAATCACCGTTAAAAGATACGGTAAAACAAGGATCAAGTCTGTCGATATATAACCAATCACGGGTATTTCCACTCCCTGCAGTCTGGCCGCCAGCGCCTCCATAAAACCGAACATAAGACAAGCCAGTAAAGCAGGCACAGGGCGCCATTTTCCAAAAATCAGCGCCGCTAGCGCGATATAGCCTTTGCCTGCAGCCATCTCACGGATAAAGCCTGCACCATGCGCCGTCGACAGATAGGTGCCAGCAATCCCGCATAAAACACCTGCAATAATCACAGCCTGAAACCGCAGTCCAGATACGCTGCCCCCTGCACTGTCAACAGCTTCCGGTTTTTCACCAACCGCCCTTAGACGCAGGCCAAATGTGGTTCTGAACACTACATAACCTGTCACAATCACGGAGAACAGTGCAACCCAGACCAGAAGATTATGGCCAGAAATGATCTCCTTATAAATAGTCCCCAGCACGGGAACATGCTCAGCTTGTTCGGCAAAAGGCAGTACAATATCTGTGAAGCGCTCAGATTTATTCAGAAACGGTGTCTGCCCACCCTGCGCAAATAAAGCTATGCCCAATGTCACTGTGAGGCCTGATGCCAGAATATTAATGGCCAGCCCAGAAATAACCTGGTTGCCTTTATGAGTGACACAAGCAAAGCCATGAATTAGGCTCAGCGCAACAGAGACAAGGATGCCGCCAGCAAGACCAAGCAGAGGCGAACCTGTCAGAGCGGCCATGCTTGCGGCCGCAAAAGCCGACATCAGCATCTTGCCTTCAAGAGAAATATCAATGATACCTGAGCGTTCTGAAAACAGCCCGGCCATCGCACACAGAATAAGCGGTGTGGCAACCCGCAGGGTTGCATCAATCGTCAGCACAAATTGTAGCCAGAGGTCAGCCATTATCCGCTCCCTGTTGGTTTGCGCAGACTGCTGTAGATCCGCACAACGGCAGGCATGAATAAATAAGCAAGCGCCCCTGAAAACAGAATAATGAGACCCTGGATCATAAGGACCATTTCACGCGTTATGGTCTGGAATTCAAAATCAAGTTCTGCCCCGCCCTGATATAAAGCCCCGAATAACAGGCTGGCCAGCACAATTCCAATGGGATGATTACGACCCATCAATGCCACCGCAATGCCCGTAAACCCATATCCTGAGGTGAAATTCAAAATTACACGTTGCTGCACGCCCAGAATTTCGTTCAGCGACATCATGCCGGCAAGCGCGCCAGAGATAGCCATCACGAGCATAATAATCTTTGCCGGATCATGGCCTGCATATATGGTTGCCCGCTCGCTGTGGCCTGTTGCCCTGATAATATAGCCCAGCTTTGTCCGCCAGATTAGATACCAGACCCCAAAACAGGCCAGTAGCGCAATCACAAAAGACAGATTTAAAGGTGAGCGCGATACTGAAAATCCAGCCATCTGCAGCACTTCATAAACCAGGGGCAAATTAATACCGTCTGCAAAGCTTCTTGTTTCCGGTGACATCTGGCCAGGGGCCATCAACATGCCTGCCAGAAGCCAGACCATGATAGATGAGGCAATGAAGTTAAACATAATGGTCGTGATCACGATATGACTGCCGCGTCTGGCCTGAAGCCAGCCTGGGATCACTCCCCAGACAGCCCCGAAGGCTGCCGCAGCGGGAACAGCCAGAATCACGACCAGCAGAGGCGGCAATACTGAATCCAGAAACAACACAACAAGACCTACACCTAGCCCGCCAATCATCGCCTGCCCTTCACCGCCGATATTAAACAGCATTGCATGAAATGCGACAGCCACAGCAAGGCCTGTAAAGATAAAATTCGTGGTATAAAACAGCGTGTAGCCAAGTGCTCCGTCATATACAAAGGCACCCTTGATCATGACTCCCATAGCTACAAATGGATTCTCGCCGATAATCGCAATGATGACACCTGCTACGGTAAGAGCCGCGATGAGGTTCAGCACGGGCAGCAAACCAATATCAATCCAGCGGGGAAGCGATGAAGCGTTCATAAACTATCTGGCTTTCTGTTGACGAGGCGACGCGGCAGTTACACCGGCCATCATCAGGCCAATTTCCTGAATATCTGTATCTGCCTTGCGGACAATACCCATGCTCTTCCCTTCATTCATCACCATGACCCGATCTGACAGGCTCATGATTTCATCCAGCTCAACAGAGACCAAAATCACAGCACAACCCTTATCACGCATCGCAAATAACTGTTTATGGATAAACTCAATTGCGCCGATATCAACGCCTCTGGTCGGCTGGCCAACAAGCAGAATATCTGGCTGAGAAGACAACTCGCGGGCCAGTACAATCTTTTGCTGATTGCCTCCCGAAAACAGATTGCTCTTTAGGCTGGGTTCTGCAGGCCTAACATCATAAGAAGACATCAGGGTCTTACAATGTGCCGCCATTACAGCTGGCGACAAAATAGGTGAACGTCCTCCCATCATATCAGCATATTCATATCCCAGCACAGCCGACTCAGCTGCTGTAAAAGGCAGAATCAAGCCCATAGCATGTCTATCTTCAGGCACATGGGCCAATCCAAGACCTTTGACTTCTGAAGGAGATGCCGGCTGCTCCGCAGTAATTTGTCTGTCACCAATCTGAACCGTTCCAGACGTTATCTTTCGGATCCCTGCCAGCACCTCAAGCAATTCGGACTGTCCATTCCCAGAAACCCCAGCAATGCCCAGTATTTCACCCTGATGGACTGAAAAACTGACATCAGACAGGCTGGTGACGCCAGATGTTTCAGTTACCGTCAGATGCTCTGCATTTAACATAGCCTGCCCAGCCTGCGCTGCTTGATACCCCACATCCAGCAATACTGGCCGGCCAACCATCATTTGCGCAAGTTGCTGGGGGTTTGTCTGTGCTGTCTGCAGATGATCCACCATCTCACCAGACCGCATGACAGACACAAAATCCGTCACTGCCATGATTTCCTTCAGCTTATGCGTGATCAGCAAAATCGTCACCCCTTGCGCTTTAAGGGTGCCCAAAATATCAAAAAGCTGCTCTGTTTCCTGAGGTGTCAGCACGCCTGTTGGCTCATCAAGAATTAATATCCGTGCCCCACGATACAAGGCTTTCAGAATTTCAACGCGTTGCTGTAGGCCGACAGGCAAGTCCTGCACAACTGCCTGAAGGTCTACGCTTAACCCATAACGCTCAGTTATGCCCTTCAAAGAAGCTTCTGCCTGCCGCGCACCAGCTTTTAGATCAGAACCAACCTCATGCCCCAGAATAATATTCTCTAATACAGTGAAATTTGGCACCAACATGAAATGCTGATGCACCATACCGATCCCCGCTGCGATCGCATCAGCGGCACTGCGCAACCTGACTGGCTCACCAGATATGGCTACGGTGCCAGAATCAGCGCTGTAGAACCCATACAAGATAGACACAAGCGTTGATTTACCTGCGCCATTCTCGCCGACAATGCCGTGAATGGTTCCCTGCACAACAGACAAGCAAACGTCCTTATTCGCCCGCACAGAACCAAAGGTTTTATTTATATTGTCCAAAGAAATAGCAAGAGGCGATGAATCATCGCCTCTTGCTTTTGAAATTGTTTTGTCAGCCATCCTATGACTTCCGACTGGTCAAATCAGCCTGATTTTAGTATGGACACTTTGTATCGCTCATAAAATCATGAACAACAACTTTGCCTGACAGAATATCGCTCCGAGCTTTTTCAACGGCTGATTTAATGCTGGCTGTGATCAGGGATGCATTATTTTCGTCAAGTGCCCAATCAACACCACCTTCAGCGACACCTAGGACTTTGACACCTGAAGAAAAAGAACCGCTCATTGCGTCTTTAAAGGTCTCGTAAGCTGCCACATCCACTCGCTTGAGCATGGAGGTCAAAACTGAGCCTGGGGCCATGCCATTCTGGTTTGAATCAACACCAATTGCCAACTTTCCAGCATCAGCAGCAGCCTGAATAACGCCGACACCAGTTCCACCAGCAGCATGATAAACAACATCGGCGCCCCGATCAATTTGGCTTCTTGTCAGCTCGGCACCCTTAGCAGGGTCATTCCATGCTGATGGCGTGGTCCCGGTCATATTCTGATACACTGCTGCAGATCCGTTCACAGATTTTACACCGCCCACGTAACCACAGGCGAATTTGCGGATAAGCGGAATATCCATGCCACCAACAAACCCTACTTTATCAGTCTTACTAGCTAAAGCTGCAGCAACGCCAACTAGATAGCTGCCTTCATGTTCTTTGAACACATATTGGCGAAGATTCGGGGCATCCAGCCACCCCACATCAATGATAGAGAACTGCTTATCCGGATAATCAGCTGCAACCTTTGCGATTGCATCAGCTTGAGCAAAGCCCACGCCTAAGACAATGGTTGCCCCACGCTCAGCCATACGTCGCATTGCTTGTTCCCGCTGGGTTTCGTTGGTGACTTCAAATTCCATCACCTCAACACCTGTTTCCTTGGTGAATTTCTCTACCCCGTTCCACACGCCCTCATTAAAGGATTTGTCAAACTTACCACCCATGTCATAAATGACGGCCGGTTTAAAATCTGCAGCTGCTGCTGTCGATGTCGTCATCAGTTGTGGACCTGTGAACATCACTGATAACGCCACAACGCCAGCAACCACTGCTGTAGTCAAAATTTTCATGTCTGGTTCTCCCTTTATGATTTAAGCCCAATTTCTCTGAGCCGCTCCTGCAGAAACGCTTCTGCTGTAAAATCTTGCCTAAGCTTCACATCCGGATGTGGATGCAAAAACATAGGCATAGAATAACGTGAAAGATTCAATTTATCATCAGGATTAATTACCCTATGTGTAGTTGATGGGAAATAACCGTTTGTTGCTAATGACAACATATCCCCGTTATTTATTGTGATCATTCCCGGATCACATGGTACATCATGCCACTGGCCCTGTTTGTCACGCGCCTGCAAACCAGGCTGTGATCCGGCAAGCAGCAATGTAATCAGGTTGATATCCTCATGTGCGGCAGCACGAATTGCAGCTACGTCCTCTTCAGCACTGACAGGCGGATAGTGCAGAATCCGGAGCAAACTCTGCTGGCTGGCCTGCATCATCTCCTGCAGAGGCATACTCAAACTGGCGCTGATTTTGTCTGGCATGAGCTGGTCAAGCCAGGACAGCAGCTCAATGCCAATTGCAGTTAGGTCAGCGTAAAGCTTGCGCGTAAACGCTTCCAGATCTTCAGGCACGCGCCCCCATGGATAAACATGATAAAACTCTTTTAAGTCTTTTTTCTGTGCGTCTTTGGCATGTTCGGACTTAAACGGAAAATATCCATCCTGCTTTTCATAGTCGCGCAAATAATTTAATTTACTGTCGCTGGCAAAAAACCCACCCCACAACGCATAAGCCTCATCAATACGGTCTGCCCGAATCGGGTGATTGGCCAAAACAGCAAAGCCGGTTTCTCGTAAAGATCGCGCAAGTCTTTCACCAGCATCAGAAGCGGTGTAATCAACTGTTTCAATCTTCATAGCTGTGTTCCCTCTTTCTAACTACTGGGACTATGACCCGGCATGACTGGCCATCCGATTTCTCTTCATTTTGTCAGCTGTTGCGCAAATGTCCAGAAAACAGCTCTTCACTTTCTGCACATCAGCAGATACTGCAACCCGCACAGGCCGCCGGGACGAACGCTCATCTGGCATGGTCTGGCCAACGGCCTCGCCTTCACACACAACAGACAACGGCGTTTCCTTGAATCCAAATAACAGTTCATCCGTGATTGCCACCAGTGCAGAGGGATCATGCATAAGACAGACATGCTTCTGAAAGATGGAATAATAATATTTGATATAAAACGCAGAAATCTCATGCAGGAACCCGCCGATGTCTGGAGCAGCCTTCCGGAGGTGAGCAAAATCAGCATCATCACATGAAATTTTCTGGGTTACGTCCAAACCAATAAGATCAATGTCCCAATCAGCTGCAAATACTTTATCTGCTGCATGTGGATCATTCCAAATATTAGCTTCTGCATAGGCAGAAACATTGCCGGGGGACCAGACCGCGCCACCCATAATCACAACTTTCTGGACATGATTGATAAGGTCCGGATCAGCCTTGAGGGCAGCAGCAATATTGGTAAGCGGGCCGACAGGACACAGTATTACCTCCCCACTATGTTGCCGACATTTCTTCACAATATAA
>OZSS01001259.1_pt1 | contig 11843 bp, 10 predicted proteins | sample 1779911 | NCBI WGS metagenome assembly OZSS01 (sample SAMEA2603589, study PRJEB24840) | metagenome | biome: Water; feature: Photic zone; material: Seawater sample | place: Mediterranean Sea | collected 2013-11-12 | depth 10 m | reverse complement strand
ACCCTACAGAGATCAAGGTAACACTGGAGGCATGTAAAGAGGCCTTTCCCAATCAGAAGATTCTTCTGGTTTTTCAACCCCACAGATATTCGCGAACAAGGGATTTATTTGAGGAATTTATAAAAGTATTGAGCGAAGTAAATTCTTTAATACTCTTGCCAGTCTACGCAGCTGGGGAAGATGAGATTATTGGCACAGATTCAAAAACTCTGGCTAGGTCAATTCGCATACTAAAAAAAGTAAATCCATTTGTTGTGTCGAACGAGATTGAGGCTATGGACATGATTTTCTCTATTCTCGATTCGGGAGATATTTTGTTGCTGATGGGGGCTGGTTCTGTAAGTGGGTTAACAAAACTAATAAAGAATGAAGTGGAACGAGGTGGCAATGAGTAATGAACATAAAGTAGCCATTTTAATGGGAGGCTTTTCAAGTGAGAGAGACATCTCTTTAAAGTCAGGCCAGGCAATTTGGAAAGCGTTGAAGAGAAAAAATATCAATGCCGTACTATTTGATCCAAAATTTAGACCACTTACACAACTTATCGATGAAAAGATCACCAGAGTTTTCGTTGCCCTTCATGGGGCCTTTGGGGAGGATGGTCATGTACAAGGAATTTTAGAATATCTGAGAATTCCTTTTACCGGTTCAGGGTTGGCTGCTTCGGCGCTTGCAATGGATAAAATACAGGCAAAACGTATTTTTAAATCGGTTGGACTGAGAACACCAAGATTTTTAATTTTAAATGGAAATGAACGTGTTGATGTTAATAGGAACATGGATATTTTTCCAGCAATCTTGAAACCGAATTTTGAAGGCTCTTCTTTAGGTGTTGAAAAAGTAGAGAAACCAGAGGACCTTGAGCAAGCCAGAACGAAGGTCATAAAATTTGGAGAAACAATGTTACTAGAAAAATTTGTTTCTGGGAGAGAGTTTACTTGTGCAGTTCTACAGGGAGGACCCTCAGAGTCACCTGTCCCGTTACCAATTGTGGAAATTATTGCTCCCGACGGGAACTATAGTTTTCATAATAAATATGAAGGCAATAACACCAAATACATTTGCCCCCCAAATCTGCCGTTAGATGTAATTAGAAGTATCGAAAAATCAACCGTTAAAGCATTTAAGACACTCGGATGTAGACATTGGGCAAGAGTAGATTTTATTTGGGATGAAAATGGAGAACCAGAAATTCTTGAATTAAATACCGTACCAGGCATGACAGAAAAATCTTTAGTTCCAATGGCAGCCTCAAAAAAAGGGCTTACATTTGATGATTTAGTACTTAAGATTTTAAATAACGCTTCGCTCGAAACAAGGTTTTACAATGCATACTAAGTATTTGAAGGAACTAATATTGCACGCATGGAATACACCGAGAGCTTTGGATATATTTTCTTTAATTATTGGCAGTTTAACTTTTCTATATTTCTTGTTCCTCAGTTATTCATGGGTTGTTTCCCATAAGCACTTTACCTTGAAAAATGTCGTTATAGAGGTTGTGAATAATGATAATCCGAATATAGACAAGCAAGAAATTCAGCAGGCGATTAAAAGTACTTTGAATGGAACTACCTTAAGCACAGATTTAAAAAAGATGGTCGAGCTAATTCTTGATAATCCATGGATAGAACAAGTGGTTATTAGGAGAGTTTGGCCAAACACTATAGTTCTTAGGGTGCAAGAGCGTCGTCTAATCGCATTGTGGAATAATAAATTCCTGATATCAGAGTTTGGAGAGGTGACTAATATTCCGGTAAGTGATTATAAGAAAGTAGAGAAAAAATTAGGTTGCTATTTATTGAAAATTGAAGGACCAAAGGATTTTCTAAGTAAGATTCTTGCGAGGGCTGAGAAAACTAATAACCTTTTAGCAAACATAGACAAAAAACTTTCGCATTTGAAATTAACCGAACAATTTTCGTGGGAAGCAAAAACCACTGGGGGAATGACTTTACGTTTTGGTGGAGAAGATTTACAAGGACCAATGTTTTACAGGCTGGAGAATTTCACTAAATCCTACTCGAGCTTAGCAAATAAGCTTGCAGAAAAAGGAATACGATCACCTGAAATCCATTACGTTGACCTCCGGTATGCGCAAGGGTTTGCTATAAAGACCAAAAATAAAAAAATTAAATCACTGGCAGATGACACCAATCAGCTATGTCTAATAAAATACAAGGAGTTCGCGTTGAGATGATTGTAAAAGAAAAAGAAAGTTTTTTCGCGGGATTGGATATTGGCACCTCGAAAATTGTAACGGTAATAGCAAGAACAGATGAAGAGGATAATATCGAAATCGTTGGATTAGGTGAGTCCGAGTCAATAGGTCTAAAGCGTGGTGTCATAAATAACATCGATGCGACTGTAGAATCTATAAAGAAATCGATAGAAGAAGCAGAGTTGATGGCAGGATATAAAATTAAAACTGTTTGGACAGGTATTGCTGGCAACCATATAAGAAGTTTCAACTCTACTGGAATGGTGGCAATTAGAGATAAAGAGGTTTCCCAATCTGATATTAACAGGGTAGTTGAAACCGCAACAGCAATCAATATTCCCTCAGACCAAAAAATTCTTCATGTTTTGCCGCAAGAGTTTATCGTTGATGGTCAGGACGATATCAAGCAGCCAATTGGGATGAGTGGGGTGCGACTGGAAGTTCGTGTACACATAGTCACAGGTGCAGCAAGTGCTGCGCAGAATATAGTTAAGTGCATAAAACGTTGTGGAGTAGAAGTTGGTCAAATCATACTGCAGTCTTTAGCTTCGGCAAATTCCATCTTATCCGAAGATGAAAAACAACTGGGTACCGTTTTGGTTGATATGGGAGGAGGAACCACTGACGTTATTGTCTTTTCCGGAGGCTCTATTCGGCATACGGGTGTTGTTCCGATAGCAGGTGATCAAGTTACAAATGATATTGCGATGGCCTTAAGGACGCCTACATCTGAAGCCGAGAAGATTAAACTTAAACATGGAATATGTAAGCAAGGTTTGATTGAAACTAACGAAAATATTGATGTTCCGGGTATCGGTGATCGACCCAACAGAACACTTTCTAGGGCATCCCTAGCTCAGATAATTGAACCTAGAATTGAAGAGCTCTATTCTTTGATCGCCGAGATTGTCAGGGACAGTGGTTTTGAAGAGCTTGTTTCGTCAGGGATAGTCATGACAGGAGGAACGTCAATGCTTCAAGGATCTGCTGAATTGGGGGAAGATATTTTTTTTCGACAAGTGAGAATAGCTACTCCGAAGTATGAGGGCAATCTGAAGGATTTAATTTCAAGCCCTCGCTACTCCACAGCTATTGGTCTGATCATTGAAGCAAAGAGTCAGGCTTCTGAAAGCTACGAAAAAAGAGATAAAGTTTATACAGCAGATAGTATTTTTAATCGGGTTCGATCGTGGATAGACGGATATTTTTAATTAACTACAAGGAGACATCAAGATGACATTCGAAATGTTAGAGTCAAAAAACTCTGGAACTATAATAAAGGTTATAGGAGTCGGTGGTGCGGGAAGTAATGCTGTTAATCATATGATCAGTAAAGACCTTCAAGGCGTAGAGTTTCAGTGTGCCAACACTGATGCTCAAGCTTTAAACAAGTCTCCTGCGGAAAAAAAATTGCAATTGGGAGATTCTGGTCTAGGAGCAGGAGCTAAGCCAGAGGTAGGTAAGGAAGCGGCAGAAAATGAAATTGAAAAAATCAAAGAATTTCTAGAAGGCGCACACATGGTTTTTATTACAGCCGGTATGGGGGGTGGCACAGGAACTGGAGCGGCTCCTATAATCGCTCAAGCAGCGAGAGAAATAGGCGCTTTAACAGTGGCAGTAGTGACGAAACCTTTTAGCTTCGAGGGGCTAAAGAGAAATAAAGTGGCAGAAGCTGGATTGGTTTGTTTGGAAGAACAGGTGGACTCCCTGATTGTCATACTAAACGAAAAGCTCGAACAGGTGTTTGGCCAGGATATTGATCAGGTGGACGCTTTCGCAAAAGCGGACGATGTTCTTTATAATGCTGTTGCCGGAATTGCTGAAATAATTAATGTTGCAGGTAATGTGAACGTTGATTTTGAGGATGTGAGGACAGTTATGAGTTCTCAGGGTAAAGCAATGATGGGAACTGCTATTGCACAAGGCGCCGACCGAGCTAAGGTTGCTGCTGAGCAAGCTACTAGAAGCCCACTATTGGAAGGAGTTAATTTACATGGGGCAAGGGGTATTTTGGTGAACATTTCTGCAAGTAAAAATTTAAAATTACACGAAACACAAATGGCTATGAATTATATAAATTCATTTGCGGATGATGATGCTGAAGTTATTTGGGGTACAGCAATTGATGAGTCGCTGGGAGATGATCTGAGGGTCACATTAGTTGCGACAGGTATTGATCACAGAAGTGTGCCGAGGTTAGAGACTGTTCCCCGAACTGGAACAAACGACGGTTCTCCGTTAGATGCAAGTAGCCCGTTACATGGAAATGAACGAGATGATAGTGTCGAAGAGTTAGGGTATGCCAATCCGAACAACGAAGACGGAAGTAGTGTTTTCGGAGAAGGGACCAGGCCTAGAAATGCCGCTGCTGAAGAAATTCGAAGGCTAAGAGCTGGGGGGATGGATCCGTTGGATATACCCGCATTTCTTCGAAAACAAGCTGATTGATTGGACAGGATTTGTTAAGGCAAAGAACTATCCTGCGAAAGGTATGTTTTGAAGGAATTGGATTACATTCGGGAGAGTTAATTCGGACAGAAATTTGCCCAGCAGAACCCGATACGGGAGTAATATTTCGTCGTATTGACATAGTGCCTAATCGAGACATAAGCCTTAGTAACTGCAAAGTCACGGGAACCCAACTTGCCTCTACAATATCAGAGAACAATACAAAAATCTCAACCGTGGAGCATCTAGTTGCTGCCCTTTCAGGGCTTGGAATTGACAATGTTTTAGTCAAGGTATCGGGAAAAGAAATACCTATCTTAGACGGAAGCGCCGCCATTTTTGTTTACCTTTTAAAGTCCGCGGGATGTCGTGAACAGAATAGTGCTAAAAAATTTATTACAATCAACCGAACTGTGAGAGTTTCAGATGGTGAAAAATGGGCAATGTTAGAGCCTTACTTTGGTTTTAAACTGAACTTTGTTGTTGATTTTACTCATCCAATCATCAATAGAAACAATGGAATGGTGAATGTAGATTTTGAAAGAATGAGCTTTGTCAAAGACATCGCAAGGGCCAGGACATTTGGATTTTTAAATGACATTGGTAGTTTGTTAAAAAATAATTTAGCTCGAGGAGGGGGGTTGGATAACGCTGTAGTATTAAGTAAAACAGGCGTCCTTAATCGTGAAGGTTTAAGGTCGGAAAATGAGTTAGCCATGCACAAGGCTTTAGATGCAATCGGCGACTTGTATTTAACCGGGTATCCAATGCTAGGTTCTTATTCGGCATTTAAATCCGGCCATGCCTTAAACAACAAATTGATAAGGAAATTGGAACGAGAAGATGATACATGGTCTTTCAGAAGTTTCGATAATCTGCGGCGAGCTCCACTTGCCTGGGCAAAACAATGGTCGTGGATATAGACGTTAATCTTTCTGCTCAAGAAGAAACGGACGTTTGTAATTCGGATACTTTGAGTCCTAATCGATTTAGATGCCGAAGGATATTTGGGCCATAAATTTTTAGTTTATATGCCGCAGTGGCAGAGTTTAGCCGAATAAGTAGTCGTAATTCTCCTTGTGAGTTTGTGGTATTATCATCGGATACCACGCCAATTCGCACTATTGAGGTTAACAATTTTTGTGAATCTTCGTTTGCTACATTTTCGAGAACTTTTTCGAATATACTTGTCCAGTGAGCGTTTTCATTTGCCACGGATTTTATACGATTAAGTTCGGGTGATTTTTCCCTGCATAAAATTTCATCTAAAGATAGGAAGTTTGTTTTTTTCATATACAAAACGTTTTTTCATCTATTGCTATGTTATCAAAAATTATTAAAAGTGTTTTCGGAAGTAGGAACGATAGATTAATTAGAAGCTATACGGCCAGAGCAAATGAAATATCGAAAATGGAGAAATCCTTAATAAGTCTTTCTGACGCTGAACTGAAGGCTAAAACATTACATTTCAAGTCTAAGTTGAACGAAGGTGTCTCGTTGGATTCGTTGCTGGTTGAAGCATTTGCCGTTTGCAGGGAAGCTTCAAAAAGAGTTTTGGAGATGCGCCATTTTGATGTCCAACTTATTGGAGGAATGGCGTTGTTTGATGGAAAAATATCTGAAATGCGCACAGGGGAAGGAAAAACACTTGTGGCAACTCTACCAGCTTATTTGGTAGCTTTAACAGGAAAGGGTGTCCATATTGTCACTGTCAACGATTACCTAGCCACGCGTGATGCAGAATGGATGGGTAGGATTTATGAATTTCTCGGCTTGTCTGTTGGAGTTACAGTTTCAGGCATGACTCAGGAGGAAAAAGCTATTGCTTATGCGTCTGATATTACTTATGGAACTAACAATGAGTATGGCTTCGATTATTTGCGGGATAATATGGTTACGGAAAAAGAACAGAAAGTTCAGAAAGAACTCAACTTTGCGATTGTAGATGAGGTTGATTCTATCTTAATTGACGAAGCCAGAACACCATTAATCATATCTGGGCAAGCAGATGACCAGATTGACCTTTATAAAGACTTGGATGATATTCCAGGAAAATTAGATAAGCAACATGAAGAAGGAGAGGAAGGAGATTATTTTGTTGATGAAAAAGGGAGGCAGATCAATCTCTCCGATGCGGGTTTTGAAAAAGCTGAAAGACTTTTAGAAGAAAAGAACTTATTAAAAAAAGGGGAGAGCTTATACGACGCGACAAATATCGGTTTATTACACCATTTAATTGCATCTTTGAAAGCGCACAATCTATTTGAAAAAGACCAGCATTATGTGATTCAGAATAATAATGTAATTATCGTTGATGAGTTTACCGGAAGACTGATGCCAGGAAGGAGGTGGTCAGAAGGAATTCATCAGGCAATAGAAGCAAAAGAAGGTGTTCAAATAGAACCTGAAAATCAGACTCTTGCATCGATAACCTTTCAAAATTATTTTAGAATGTACAAAAAACTGGCGGGAATGACAGGAACCGCTGATACTGAAGCGTTTGAATTTAAGCAAATTTATGACTTGGAGACCTTAATAGTTCCCACTCACAAAGAGATGGTTCGAAAAGATCATCAGGATCAGATTTATCGTACTGTAGAGGAAAAATTTGAAGCTGTTGTCTCGGACATTCAAGCGAGACATAAAAGTGGTCAGCCCGTGTTGGTTGGTACCACATCCATTGAGAATTCCGAAAAATTGTCTGAATACCTCAGAGCAAAAAATATCGAACATCAAGTTTTAAACGCTAAACACCATGAAAAAGAAGCCGAGATAATTGCTCAAGCAGGTAGTCCGGGTGTGGTCACTATTGCAACCAACATGGCGGGAAGAGGAACTGATATAGTTCTCGGAGGAAATATTAAGCACATCATAAATAAAATCAAAGAAGAAAATTTAAATGATATTGATCGTGAGAAAAAAATTGATGTCATTTTGTCAGACTGGAGGAAGCAAAATCAAAAAGTTATTGAGGCCGGAGGGCTTCATATTATTGGGACAGAGAGACATGAGTCTCGAAGAATAGACAATCAGCTGAGGGGACGTTCCGGGCGTCAAGGCGACCCCGGTTCATCAAGGTTTTATTTGGCCATGGATGACTCATTATTACGGATATTCGCCGGTGAAAAAATGAAGGCAATTATGGATAAACTAGGAGTGCCGAGAGGAGAGGCTATTGAAGCGGGTATGGTGTCCAGATCAATAGAGAGTGCTCAGAGGAAAGTGGAGAATAGAAACTTTGATATAAGAAAGCAGTTGCTTGAATTTGATAATGTAGCCAATGAGCAACGGAAAATTTTGTATCATCAGAGAAATGAAGTTTTGGAATCCGGCTCTTTATCCGACTTAGTTGGCAGCCTTAGAAGAGGAACAATTCAGGCCACTGTAAGAGATTATGTTCCTAAAGAGAGTATTGAAGAGCAGTGGGATCTTACCTCTCTGGAGCAGGAATTAAAAAAATACTCCCTAGAGATGAATTTAAAAGTCATGGTGGACAAAAAGGAGGAACTCGGAGAAGAGGATCTTTTGGAGGAAGTTTGTAAGAAGGCTGACGAGAAGTACTGGGAAAAATTGAAAATAGTGGGAGATTCGATTTTCCATTCTTTTGAAAAAGCTGTTATTTTACAAACCATCGATATCGGATGGAGAGAACATCTTGCCGCGTTAGATCATTTGAGACAGGGAATACACCTTAGAGGTTATGCTCAGAAAGATCCTAAACAGGAGTACAAAAGAGAAGCCTTTCAGTTGTTCGAGAGCTTTCTGGAAAGTGTTAGAAATGAAGTCACCTCAATCCTTATGAATGTGGAGGTAGAGCAGGCTGAGCAGATAGCAGGACAAATGCAGGATAATCTTGAAAATAAAAAAAATGCAAACTTAAAGTTTGACCATCCAAATCAAGAGAGTGAATCTTCTGAACAAAAAAGTAATTTAAAGGAAACCGGCGGCTTTCAAGAAAATTGCCCTTTTAAAGCAGAAGATCGAAAAGTAGGACGCAATGAATTATGTGGCTTGTCTGGAAAAAAATATAAGCATTGTTGTGGAAGATTGACTTGATGGGAATTTGGTCAGATGACGAATCTGCTTGATAGTCTTGGGCTAAATATTAGCGTAACGGAAGCTGGTATAGGAAGTACAGAGAGACCTGACTTGGCTGTCCTTAGTTTTACAAAACCAGTCCACATCGTTGGTTTGTTTACTAAAAATAAAATAGTTGCATCTCCAGTTAAGTGCTGCAAAGATAATTTAAGAATTCATAAACAGCCAGGGAGGATAGCTATTGTTGTAAATAGCGGCTGCGCTAATTCGTGCACAGGTCAGCAGGGCGATGAAACCTGTAAAAATGTGGTAAGGTACCTAGCGGGAAAGTTGGACCTGGAGGTTGAACAAGTTTTTCCTTTTTCAACGGGAGAAATTTTAAAACAACTTTCGGAAAAAAAAATGTTATACGGAATCGATAGAGCATTAGAAAGTTCTCATCAGACATTTGAGGAGTTTGCGGAGTCAATAATGACTACCGATACGGTAAGAAAAATTGCCTCGCAAAATCTGCAAATTAATGGAAAGCTTTACACCGTTCTCGGAGTTGCAAAAGGATCTGGGATGATCTCTCCAAATATGGCAACCATGCTGGCTTACGTCTTTATGGATATTCCAATTGAATTAAATGATTTTAAGGATCTGCACAGGGAGGTATGTAATAACACATTCAATTCAATTACTGTCGATGGGGAAATGTCTACAAATGATTCTTTTATTGGAGTGTGTCCGGTTTCTGGAGAGAATGAGGAAAAGTCCGGGATGATCTCTAGATCAGATAACCATTGGCCAATTATTTATCAAGCATATGAAAAAGTTTGCAATGAGCTCGCAGCCAAAATAGTAGAAGATGGAGAAGGTGCTACTAGGATTGTAGAGCTAAAAGTTGAACAAGCATTTTCATTTCAGGATGCAGATCGTGTTGCTAGAGGAGTGGCAAATTCACCACTGGTAAAAACTGCTATTTTTTCTGCGGATCCGAATCTCGGTAGAATTCTGTCAGCGATTGGAGCGTGTGCTATTTCTCGGTTCGATGAGAAAAAAATATCCGTACAAATAAATGAGTATTTAGTAATTCAAAATGGGTCTCTGGTCAAGGGATACGAAGAAAAAATCGCTAAAAAGCATATGGCCGTGAAAAAAATTGACTTGCTCATTTCTTTGGGAGTAGGTTCAGCTAGTCGCAAGCTAATGTTCTGCGATTTATCCTATGATTATGTAAAAATAAACTCTGAGTACCGAACTTAAAAATTACAGAGAGATAATTTGAAGTCTATGTTTTCTTCAATAGATTGAAGCTTTAGTTTCTCATCCAATTTTCTAAATCTTACTGCTATGAGATGCTTGTTTGCACTGATTTCTGCGACCAACTCTTCAGTTGTTTCGACTTCGATCCTTACAAGTAAAACATTTCTGCCTTCCAGCGGGAATTCATATTGTCCTTTTTTTGCTATGAATTCCATAGCTTCTGTGCCCTCTCGCAGCAAGCGCAGGGCTAAATCAATTCCCTCCAAAAGAGGTATAAGCGGTAATAGCCACGCGGTAATATTTGCAACCTTGACATGATTAGGTCTTTTTTGCCAGGCATAAAAAGATGGGATGTCAAATTGACATGTCCCACCCGGGACTCCCGCCCGACCTCTTACGGAACATAGCCATTCAAACTCCGGAACGTGTGCCCCGAGTCTAATTGGAACAGCAGATAAAGAGTTGTGGGCCCTAGCGATCTCTTTAACGAGTACAGAAAGCTGTTCCTCTGAAACACCTGGCTGACCCGAGTACTTCACAAGCTGTAATCTTTGTCTGTCCAATTCCTGTAGTAACTCATTTTTAATATCTGCCCTGTTGCCCAGTAAATCGTAAAGTTCAAAAAGAGTTCGTAAAGCAGGTTGAAATCCAGCAGGAAAATCTGGATTTGAAAGTTCCTGCATTCGATTTCCTAGGTTCTCAATTCTTAACATCGAACGCATTCTCTCGGTACAGGGAAACTCATAAATAAGTAGATTTTTTTTCACGATGATTGGCAAATGTTACTTGATGTTTTTAATTATAGCCACTTGGCCAAATAATGCTACGTCTTCGTTAAGCAATTTATGTATCTCTCATGGACAAAGTTTACTTGTAGCCGCAACTCTTCAATAGCTCCTTGATTAAATATGATATCGTCCGCTATTTTTCTTCGCTCAGAATCAGTAGCTTGATTGTCTAGAATTAAATCAAAGGTATCCATGTCTGTTTTACTTCTTCGCAAAGTCCTTTCTTTTCGACATTCTTTCGAAGTTTCCACTACAATTATTTTCCAAATATCAGCTGGCCTTTCTTCCCCGTAAACCTCAAACCAAAGAGGTATTACTTGTAAAACATACCGTCCTTTTGCTTTTTTGACCTCATGATTCATAACAGAGCGTATTTGTGGATGAAGGATATCTTCCAACTTCTTTTTAGCTAATCTATCCCTGAATATAATTTCCCTCATTCTGGGACGGTTAATTTCCTCATGGTTGGTTAGTATAGTTGGACCAAATATTTCAACAATCTTTTTATAAGCTTTTGTATTTTTATTCAATAAATTATTTGTTATTTGGTCCGCATCTAATGTTTCTACACCGAGCGAAGAAAAAATTTCTTCCACTGTCGTTTTGCCTGCACCAATTCCTCCAGTTAAAACTACAATTTTTGTCATCAGACTGTCCTAAGCTCAGGGGATGAAGCTCAAAAAAATTCAACGATAATTCCAAAAAAAGACAAAGCTGGCCCAAAAGGAAGTATTGTTTTCGGTGTCCAGTTGAATTGTTTTTTGAATATCATGAAGATAATTAACATTGTAACGGCCGCTAAAAAAACTGTCATTGCTAAAGCAAGTGTATTGAGCCAAAAGCTCAAGGCTATAATAAAGACCATATCACCAAACCCAAATCCTTTATTAAAAGTTGACGAGACTTTACGACTGAAAAGAATACATGCCAATATGAATGTTAGAAGAAGAGTGTCAAGATAGTCTGCGCTTACCAAAACCCCCTTGATCATTCCGGCTAGAGTTAGCGGAAGTGTGAGGCAGTAAGGCAATAATTTCAATGAAAGATCTAAGGTACCTATAGAGCCTAAACACGAAAGCCAAAATGCCGTAATTATAAAT
>OZSS01001258.1_pt1 | contig 11844 bp, 9 predicted proteins | sample 1779911 | NCBI WGS metagenome assembly OZSS01 (sample SAMEA2603589, study PRJEB24840) | metagenome | biome: Water; feature: Photic zone; material: Seawater sample | place: Mediterranean Sea | collected 2013-11-12 | depth 10 m | reverse complement strand
TGCTGATGCGGATGATCGGGAAGAATCAGAGTCGACTTCGTTGCTCTCCGATCTCGCATCCTCAACTTTCATCCAATTTACTAAAGTCTTCGACGTCTCCCGTCCCTGGGTCGACAGCAACAAAACAATAGTCCGCAACTACGATGACTACATCAAAAACCTCAACCGCGCCCCCTACTCCATCCAAAAGCGCCGCTCGTCCCTCATCTTTCTCGCCCAATCCCACGTCGCGGGCACGTTCTTCGGCGTTGGGATTCTCTTTATGGGTTTTGGTACGGTTACCCTCGCTCTGTGGTTTGTCTGGGGCGCAGCAAAAGATCCGGGTCACAAAATCCATTACGATTATAATCCGTTTGATCCAGATGACGTTGATCCGGACGTTGGCAATGATTGGGCAGATACGGATTCAGATGTGGAAATGGAGAAACGGGAAAGACGGAAGAGGATGTCGTTCGAGCGGGACTGGGAATCCGATCGGTATCGGCACGGGAGTTTGGGGTTCTTTAGGAGGCAAGCGGCACGTTCGCCGGAGCGTGGTGTGCCGGGGATGCGTGTGAGGACAGTTTCGGATGCAACGGGGAAGGGCAGTGGTGTGCGAGATTCCGGCTCGCTGTTCCTTAACTATCCGGAGGCTGAATCTGCACCGGAATCTTCCGCGGAATCCACGTCTAACAAAGCTCCCTCCATCCAGTTCTTCGGCGGATCTGCATTTGGTTCTGGGCTTGGCTCATCTCTATCCAGCTCTGGTTTCCTTACGTCTGAGTCCGAAAAGTCCGAGAAAACCTCAAACTCCGAAGCACCGACGAGCTCTGAATCGTCGTGGGGCACGTCGTCTTTCGCTTCTCTGCATTCCGCATCTGCGGTTTCCGTTCTTCCTCCAACCAACATCGGCGATAACGCTAACGATATGAAACGACCGTTACTCTTTTTCCCTGAGGGCAGCAATGATAGGAGTAAGTCCAGACAATCCGCTTCCAGTAGTAGACCGAGTTCTTTGGGGCCCAGCCTGGGGAAAAGAGTGCTGGAGGCAGAAAAAGAACAAACAGGAAGGGATGTGGATGTGACGATAGATGAATTTTTAACTGACTCCTACGAGGAGGATATCAAAAATGACCCGAACAAGGGCGATCGTCCGACGGAGGAAAGTTTGACGGAGAAGAATAATTTCAATTTGCGAGGGGGTGCGAGAGGATCGGCGGAATGGAAGAGGAGTGGGGAGTTGAAGACTAAGGACGAGCAAAAGATGGATGCCTCGTCTTCCGAGAATGAAGATGCACAACACCCCCCCTCTTACGCGGGAGATGAATGGGAAACATTGTCAACCGCCAGTTGTTTTAGCGTTTCTCAACCAGAGGACTCCCCTCATGCGTGGCGCAATCATACGGTGCGACGGAGAGTGAGGGACAATCGGGCGTTGGGACATAGGAGCTGGGACGACAACGAGCAAAGGAGGGTAGGGATTTGGATTGGACTCTGAGTCTGAAATGCTGGGAAATTTTGATGGGTGCTCCCGTAATCCGGAAAAAAATTCGGATGTCTGGAGGTCAGGTTTCAACGAATGCGATTTGGTTCAGTAGCAGACGTTCCTGCAGCGGAACGATCTAACCTGTCGCAGTGGGGCGATCCCTACGTACCCGTGAAATTTTGAATTTTCTTTCGGTTGTGATGCATCGTAGCGTCGACTGGTTGCGTGCAATAAATTTACAAAAGTACGTACTGGGCCAATGCTTGGTGCAGTAGAGCAAAAACAGAAGGCACATTCCATGGTTTCATACCTTGATACCTGACTTCAATGGCGACGTTGTGCCCCAGGCAGCTCGAACTCTGTCGACTTCCTTTTTTTCTTTTTTTTGATTCTTGGTCCCGCACTCGGAAAAAAGTTTGCGTGCCTGGATGTCGACTTTCGAGGGACGGGATGGGGTTCATTGGCGGGCGAGCGTGAGAGGGCAATCGTCAGTCCTTTTCTATGGTGGAAGTCCTGGCAAAATCCCCCTCAGTGGACTATCTCGAAATGCGAATCGCATCTCGAAATTTGAATTGGAGAAGAAATGAAGCGACCTTGTGCCGCAGAATGTGCCCTCCTGCGAACGTACGTTTGAAAGCTCGCATTGGCGCAAATGCCGGAATGTAACGCATCCAATACTCTTTTTTTCGTCCTTCAAATCCGACGGTATCGTTGATATGTTTTTTGATTCTCGTTCCCGTTTTCGCAAAAAAACTTGCAAGTCTGGTTTCGAAGCTTTGTCGACATCAAGTGGATAGCATTGGCACGCCTTCCTTGATCGAGGATGCGGGTGTGCGAGCAGCGCGTGCGTCTATTGCATCGACGTCTTCTCCCAGTGCTAACCGGAGCAGGCGGGCCCCCTTTGGAGGGGCAAACCAAGACCGTCGAGATCTTGTTTTATCATAAGCTACTGTAGGCTATGCATCGTTGTACACTCTCAGTAGCGCAGCACGTTTTCGTCTTTTCCCGACGTTTCGTCGTGCTCCATTTCGGTTTCCATCGTTTTTTTTGATTTCGATCCCGCACTCGAGAAAAATTCTACACGTCTGCTCAGGAGGAGTTGTGAATGCGCCATTCATACCGATTGGCGAAGGGCGTTGAAGGTCGCACCTCGAACATGATTCGTCGTTGGCGATCCCCTCCCTGCTTTTGTCTCTTGGTCCTCTGAAGGGTCGGACGTTCGTTACGGGAGTACGCGAAGCTTCCTTGGGCAAACAGGTTGTGAAAGTGCAAGGTGCACCCGTGGTCCCTCTTCGACCCTCACGCCCGCAAACGTGCCGAGCGGCATATCCGGTTGCCGGTAGGTCGGACTCACTCGCTCCCTCATCTTCACAAACACAAGAAACTTATTTTTTTGCTTCTCATTCCTGACAAAACTTCAAGTTTCCCCCAAAGTTTTAATTTTTCATCCCGTACTCGGAAAAAAGTTTGGATGTCTGGATGGGAGATACGCGTGAAAGGCGTTGGAGGGTGAAGAGCGTGAGGGTCAGTCAGGTGTACTCCCTGCTCATTGAATCCGGACAGCCGGCCATCAGATAAAATGCGGCCACTCTGCAGTGTTGAAGATCTCGAGCCTCCTCGGAATGGCGTAGCCGACTTTGTCCGGGAAAATTCGATTCAAATTCGTCTAACGTTTGTTTCTGGCATGTGAAGCCGGACACTTTCCTTCCTGTTGACTGTCATTGGACAACCGTCTCTGACATCTTGAAACACATTTTTTGATTTTTGTTCCCCTACTCGAAAAATGAAACGCGTGTCTGAATGTGGGGAACGTGAGACATGCGGAGGGTGACAGCGGAGGTGAGTGACAGTGGTGCACGCCTCTACCGAGCACACCATGATGACTGGTGCGCCCTCGCGAAGTCGACTGACGGCATCCTTTTCGCCATTCCGGCCTGCCGGTCCAAATCCAACCACTGGATTTCGTCAAAAACACTTCGTTCCAGTTCCACCGCTCTCATAAACCTGCTCTTTCTGTCCTTGGTTTCGGATACGAGCACCCCAGGTCATGACGGGAGTACGACCGACCACCACGTTCCCAGTCTGTCATCGAATGAAATCCTTTTTTTTCCAAGTTGTCTAGATGCCAGACAAAAGTGACTATGACAACATCTGTAGTTCCATGTCTTTGTCGATTAAGTCTGATTGTCGCTCCCGCATTCCAAAAATTGTGTGTCGGTCTGGGTGCGATGAACAAATCGAGGCCGTGATGGCATGCTGGCAGCGAGGGCAAGGAATCTCCTGATGTCGAAATCAATGGCACACAACATTCCAGAAGCTCTCTGTTGTACCCATTCCCCTGTCGACGGCAGAACAAGAAGCGGCTGACAGGCGCCAGGCGCTGCTCACGATGTTTGGTTCAAGTTCAATGTGGAGCGCGCTCAAGCTCATCTGTCAGTTCAATGGGGAACGGATCCTGATGTCTCCGTGCGCGAGACCTTCAAAACACACTTTTTGATTTTTGCTCCCACACTCAACAAATTACGAACTTATCTGAGTTCATACACGCTCTTCTGACATACTTCTTCACTGGCAGGGTGTCGTGGATTTTCTCAACCCCTTCCCGCACCCACTGGCGCAGACCCTAGCCTCGAAAAATTCCGCATCGCTCGTTCACCACGATTCCAGTGCCGTCTGTGCAGCGTCCGGCGTGGAATCGACAAAAAAGTTGGCGGTTGTGTCGATCATACTGATCCACCACTTGCGCAAGCGCACATGCGATCGCCTGGTACATGATACCATTGTCTTTGCGTTGCCTCCAAGTTTAAGTTAACTTTCATTTTTCCTTTTTTGATTCTGTCCTGGACATCCCTCCACAGGCCGAACTCCTTGGTTGGACTCCGGATCGATGCGAAGACGTGGTCAACCGACAACGCAACCCAGTCAAAGAGGATGAGTGGAGCACACGATGGACGGTAGGGTCATTGATGACATTTCTCGGGGAGGATGACTCACAGACATACACATACACGTTGGTCTTGATTCCGTGCTTACGACGTCACGTACGCGATTTGTTTGCGGGAGAATATTTTCCGCACAATTTTTCCAAACATGTCCATGTCCATACTCAATCCCCATCCCACGTTTCCACCAGGTCGTCAACCGCGAGACCGTCGGAAGGTACCCAGTAATACAGTCCCCGCCCCGATCTAATTCGGCTTCCTCAGCCAACGCTACTACCGGAACCGGTTCTCAACAGGATCAGCATCGAAGAAGTGGAAGTCCACCTGCAAAACCAAAACAACAACCAAAAGCAAAACAACGAAGTCCTCCAAAACAACAGAAAGCTTTTCCAAAAGCGAAAGCAGTACCAGTAGAAGCAGCAGAAGAACCTCCGACATCTTCGGTGTCAGGTGTGGAAGAGGACGACCATATGGAGTACGACTATGAATACGAAGAGGAATGGGGGGAAGGGGCGGAGGATGACGATGAGACCGTAGAGGCGGGAGCGAGTTTGACGGCGGGACAGCGGGCTGAGATGAGTCGGCATGATGAAGATCAGGAAAAGGATGGCGAGGATCACCATGAGCCAGATGAGGATCCGGAACGGGTTTCATCGTCTTCTTCAGATTTAGGGAGGGGGAGATTGGATAGTCTTCAGCGGGGGGCAAATGCTGCGAGTGTTGGGAGTGTTAGGAGTGCGAAATCGTCCCAACAGCATCGAGCAAGTGCGAAGTCCCAAGTTTCTCGAGCAAGCGAACAGCAGCTTGAAAAAGATCACGACGTCTCCTACACAAGACCTCATATGTCGGAAGTCCCGGAGCTGGGTTTTTCTTCGGACGAGAAACCCGATCCTGCGGAGGATGGGGAAGGGGTGTCGTTGAATTTGCAACCGCCCAATGATCCTGCGGAGCACGGAACCACAGACGAGCTAAAAGCCGTTCTCGGCGATTATAAGAGAAAGAGCTCAGTGAAACAAAAGGACGGCGATGCGGACGCAAGCGCGAGTAGTTCAGTTTCGACGGGAAAGGAGGATGAACTTCGTACTTCGGCTTTTGAACGGTACATGGGGCGGAAGGCAACGGGTGAACCCGGCGACGGGGGGGCGGAAGAGTTGGGGGATCCGGGAAGTAGAGATTCGGTAGAGGGGGTGTCGTTGAATTTGATAGGCAAAGATGCCGAGGGTGGCGACAAAGATGAAGACCTAACCAACCCAGAGTTCAAACAATTTAGGAAGGGGGTGGGGACGAACGCGAAAGCGAAACCAAAACCTAAAGCCAAAACGGAAGAGGAGTCGTCTGGCGAGGAGGAGGGGGTTTCGTTGAATTTGAAAGCGGCTGATGCTGAGGGCGAGGATGAGGAAGACATGGATGATCTGTTGAGTGTTGACAAGGCGCGGAAGACGCTTCGAGGGTCACTCGGTGGCAAGCCCAAGGCTGAGCCTACGCCGAATGCCGAGGTGGATGAAAACGAGGAGGAAGAGGACATGAACGATGTTCTAACTGTTGAGAAAGCTCGCAAAACGCTCAAAGCGTCTGGGGCACTCGACGGTAGCAAGCCCAAGGCTAAACCTAAAGCTCCCAAGAAAGCAGTGTCAAAGCCAAAAGTCGTCGCAAGAAAACGTCCAGAGCCGAAAACCGCTGCTGAAGACGTCCAAAAGGCTCAGGATCCTAAGCCTAATCCTCCAGCTGGTGACGATGATGGTCCAAAGATAAACCTGGCGTTTTTTGAGAATGCATCCGCGTGGGGTCTCGGTGGTAATGCCGCTACTGCGGCTGAGCCCGAGGAGAATATGGACGACGGTTTGACCGTCGGGAAGGGTAAGAAGGTCGTGGCTGGCAAGAACGGGGATGATGCGCCCCCATTGTCGGAAAGTTCGGGGTCTGCTGCGCGATGAGGATGAGGAGATCGCAACTGTGGGGTAGCAATGAATGATGCGTCTCTGTGATGCGATGTTGGGCAGAGGAGTCTGCTATTTTTGTCTTTCTGCCGGTATTTTTTGCACTGAGAACGAGAAGAGTTTTCAGCAGTAGTGGAGCATGTTCTGTTTCGTTTTTTTGAACGCAGGCTGTTGTGAGCGTATAGTACAGGGAAGAGATTTTTTGAGCTTCGCAGTGACGAGCGAAGAGTGAGGGGAGCGGAGGAGCATTGGACAAGGAGGGTTTTTGTAAGACAACAAGCACGGCCATTTTTTTTGTTCCTTCTTCAGACGTGCACCAACGGATTCCATTCCACACAACAACCATCCCTTCCCAAAATCCCCGACTTTCAGCACAAATAACGCCAACTGTCTCCCACACCAGAGACAAAGAACCAAAACCCACCAACAACAACGAAACCTACAGGTTCTCCTCTGAATCTGCAACAAAAACCCAAAAACCAAACATGACCTCCTCTCAGTCCTTTGGCGAGGCCATTCGGTCCTCCGTCACCCTCAAAGCCGGTTCCTCCGGCCGCCGCCGTTCGTCTGTTTCGACCGACAACTGGGCGCGGTTCAGGCTTTTGCTCTCTCAAGGTACCAAATGGAAATAGGGAGCAATAACTGACGTCCGTTTTTCGTCCGTTTTCCCTGGGGGGCTTCTTGGTCAGTCACACATGTAATGTTCCACACAGCCACAGGACACAGGGTACACAGTGGTGCATTGCATTCGTGTTTGTATGGTTGAGATGTTGAACGGACGTTTCCACCGACAACTGGGTTTCCACATGTGCATTCGTGTTTGTATGGTTGAGATGTTGAACGGACGTTTCCACCGACAACTCGTGGTACATTCCATTCGGTTCCCAAGATCAACTCGACCGTCTCTCCCACTGCTACGGAGAACTGGAGACTGAAGACGGTATCGGTGAGGATTCGGTTCGTGCTGACAAGCGTCTGTTGATCATCGGGGCTCGGTTTTTCGGGGAGGATTTGATTAGTGATGTTGGGACTTCCACTAGAGATGAGATTGGGCGGCAGGCGTTGCAGCGTTTTGGTTTTAGCCTGGAGAAGGAGGGGGTGATGAGCTTTGAGCAGTAGGAAGACGAAGAGTTGTTTTTGGTGGGTTGGATTCTTCGTTGGAGAAGGAGGGGGTGATGAGCTTTGAGCAGTAAGGAATTTTTTGGGTTTTGAACCTTGTAACTTGTATCCTTAATCTTATCCCACGCATTTTCCTTCCATTTGAAGAACGTCTTCGTACTGAATGAAAACGAAAACCTCATCATCCACGACTCCATCCAAATCCAAACCGCAAATTCCCAACCCCCCACAACGAACAGGTTCCTGAACTTCGTCCTCGCTTACTCCAGCATCGCTCAAGAACACCATCCCTACCGTGGTTACCCCACGGCGTTCGCTCTGAAAGTTCGTGCGGCCATGCGCGATAAGGGGGCCGTTCCTCTGTCGGATGTTGCGCAGGACCTGGCCAAGAAGAAGAAGAAGTCCAGTGAATTTTCGGACGATGAGGAGGACGCGGATGCGGCGTTTGAGAAGATGAAAGTAGGACAAAGGGGGGATTTTTTCTGGATTGCGGAAAAGAGGAGGACGCGGATGCGGCTTTTGAGAAGATGAAAGTAGGACATAGGGGGATTTTTTTTTGGTTGCGGAAAAGAGGAAGATGCGGACTGTGGGGTTTGAGAAGATGAAAGTAGGAGCGACCGACTGAAGATGTTTTTCAAATGGTTCGTTTTGATAGGGGGGAAAGTTGGTTGTCGTTGTTTGATGTCTGATTTTTTGATTCCGATCCCATGATTTCGAAAAGGGGTTTTGGATTGGGGAGGGAGGTGGGCGATTTGCGAAGCGAAACATGCGGGGCCACGTGTCGGTGAGACATCGTTGTCGCACCTTTGCGCAATCTCATGGGCGAGATGATTTCGCGTCGCTGGAAGCCGCCTTCGCCCCAGCGTGGCTGGAGGTCGTTGTTCCTCCGCTGCTTTTCGCGACCTCGTCAGACGGGGTGTCTCTCCACCGACGAAAAGCGGAACCTATATTCAGCACCTTGTATCCACGCCGTTATTCTCTCCACATTCTTTTTTTCCACACGTCGACAATCGGCAAATCGTTTCCTCTGGAAGTGCCACTTTTTTTGATTCCGATACCATGATTTCGAAAAGAGGTTTCGGGTTTGGGAAGGCGAAGGGGAGTGGTTGCTTTGTGACGTGGCACCGTGGCGGAATGCGTCTGTGGGGCGGTGTCGTCACTCACCCTCCATCGGTCGGCGCGGCAGAGATCGGATATGTCCACTTTTCGACCGACTTTGTGTCGCTAGTGGGCGCTGGGGCAGCACCCGCGCCCACGATCAAGCTGCTCGTCGTCGTAATCTGCGTTCATGCAGTCCCTCGTGAAGTTATCACGCAGCATTACTTCGTATCCTGCTCTTTGCCGAAGAAATCATCGAAATCGTCACCACCTCATGGCGTCCACGGGTTGTCCTTTCTCGGGTTCGGGTACTTCGCCCCCGGACTCCAAGATGAGTGGACCTGTCGGTTTTGCTGTCTTTTTCCTCCATCCCTCTGACTGAACTCTGATCTCAAACATACTTTTTTTCCCAGGCAAATTTTTGATTCCGATCCCGCATTCTTGAAAAAACAATTTTGGTTTGTGGAGGGAATTTGGTGCAGCAGACACATGGCAGCGAGATGCGTGCGGTTGGGTGCGCGCCGTCGACGGTTTCTCATGGTGCCCCAGGTCGGGCTTAACCATACTGTGCGCCAACGCGATCTCATCGGAGCTCACGAGCTCTGGTGTCGTTGAACGTCTCCGAGTTATTTGCAAACATGAGCTAGCATGCTCCGAGGAGAGTTTGTTCTATTGTATCTCTTCACACTCTCTAACCACAAACACAATCTTTTTTTCATATCTCCCCCCAATCAAGGTCTCCATCCCCTCCACCTCCGGCCGCGCCGGCGAAGAGGAGTGCGCTATCCGTACGCACTCGTTGTTTAAGGTGTTGATTGATCTGGGTCTGGAGCACTCCCCGGATCAGCAGAAGGAGGTAGGCTGAAGTTGCTACAACATGCCAAAACATGCCAAAATAGATTGTGTCAAAAAAATGATTCGATGTGGGTTTGGAACATACCCCGGATCAGCAGAAGGAGGTAAGAAAGTCGGATTTTTTTTCGGCTTGGTTGTATACTCCGGATCAGCAGAAGGAGGTAAGCTGAAGTAGTTATTCGATACATTGTTGGATTGTTGAAAAAATGAACTCAATCCCACATTCGCGAAAAATCCGACCCGGCTGTGAAAAATAGGCTGGAGAGGTTTTTGGATGTGATCAGCGTTGAGTCGCGTGGAATGCGTTGAATCATCCCGAGTTTGTCAGGGTAGCCGTGGAAACATGCGCTCCTTTTTTCAACCGATGCGCGCCAGCGTGTAACAGCCCATCGCATGCGATGTATCCCCGGGCGTAAGCGATCACGCAACACGCTTGGCATAGTGTACACTTTGTTTGAGGCAGGATGGCCCAAAGTGCAGTTGTGATCCTAGGACTCTGCCTCATACCCCAACCCCGGTGACAAAGTTGCCCCGTTCCCCATTTTTTTGAATCCATTCCCGCTTTCCTCAAAAGTCAGAATTGTCTCAAAATATGGTTCGGACGAAGTGTGGGAGCAGATATGACAATGGAGTGTGCGAGTGGCGCAGAACGTTGCCCGCATTCTACCGTCTTGCCCCAGCGGACAGCCGGTCGGGTGTATATAGTCGGTCCAGCTCCCGTTCCCAGGAGATGCTGATGCACGCCGTTTGCCTGCAGAAACAGAGGATATCTTGAATTTTGGATCCCGAAGGTAAATTTAGTACGGCGCGGCCTCCGTTTTGTTGTCCCGCCATACGCGGGGGCACATCAATACAAGATTCCACCTTTCTGTCCGAGTCTTGCATATTCTACCGACGCAGCTCTTTAGCTCCAAATCCATTTTTTCCTCCGGTTTTTTGCATCCAATCCCGTTCTCCCGAAAAATCGAACTCGGGTCAAAGTGTGGTGTGCGGGATATGGTTTGGTAGAGACTGCGGCGGAGCCTGCCGAGTGCGCATCACGTCGATTATGCCATGACATCCGCGTACACCTTCGATTCGGATAACTCTGCCGTGATCGCATCGTGTTGCATAGCCTCCCCTTCCACTCGCAACCTGTCTCAAGAACAGCCGTGCGTTTACCGCGAGGTATAGCCAATGTCCAAATTCGGCGTCCGTTTTCAATCCCTGTCGCACGTTCTTCCAGCGCCAGCGCAGCTGAGTTCTTCACATCATGTGATCATCCAACCCCTTTTTTTTTCAACTTTTTCTTCCCGCTCCATGATGAACAGAATCATCAGAACCACAAGTCGTGTTTGAAATTGAATCGAATCCCGCTTTCGTAAAAATTCGGATCCATCTGAAATCGGTTTGCTGGATGTGCGTGGAGAAGGGTAACGGAGAGCGTCGCGCAAGACGTCTCACCCGCATGGTCGAAAACCCTTTGTCCTTCATTTTGTTTTCAGCCATTCTCCGCTCACGTGCTCGGATCACGACGAGGAATTTTGAAAAGTGGGTTCCAACATGTTGGACGATCCCAGCCGGGGCCCGTTCCCAGTGTGCCCCAGGTTGCAACAGGTCGTTCCCAGTGTGTCCCGTCCGCCAGCGAACCCGATACGTCGTGTTCGGCATCACACTACCACCGTGTTCCATCACACTATCGCAGTTACCCAATTTTTTTGAACCCAGTCCCGCTTTCGCAAAAAATTGGATTAGTTTGAAATCGGTTTGGTGGATGTGCGCAGTGATATGTAACAGGGGGAAGTGTGGGAAACGTTTCACCAATGTCATAGAAATACGGACGCGCTAAATTAGCTGAGACACCACTGTCGACGCGCTCTAGCGTCTCACGTCATCTGGATGTCCGAAGAATACTTCACCGCATCCCACATGGCAGACGACCAGGGCTTTTGCGGGACTCTCCGCAACATCTTCCTCTGCTTTGGCTCCCCCTTTCGCTTTCGTGTCCGGCATCGGCCCGGACTCTAACTTCTACTTTTTTTTTGAACCCACTCCCGTTTTCGTGAAAAATCGGACTCGTCTGAAATGGGTTTGGTGGTTGGGTGTGTGAGCGATCAGCCACAAGGCCCGTAAAAGATGCTACGGCCGTCGTGTCCTCAACTTTTCCCGTGCCTCGAAATGGAATTATAGTTTGGTATGCCAGCGAGTGTAATATCTCGCCTTGTAACGCCCACGTCCACGTGAAAACGGTCAGCGGCGTCTGCTTGGTCGTACCACTACCATGTTTCAGTGTCGAAAACGAGGTGAATCTGCGTCCTCACCAAAAACGTTTTCACGGACCACGGTCTTGTTCTCCTTTCACATGATTTTTTTTTCAACAACAAGAACAAAATGAATCCACTCCCGTTGTCGTAAGAAATCGGACTCGTCTGCAATTGCTTGGAAGAAG
>OZSS01001257.1_pt1 | contig 11850 bp, 9 predicted proteins | sample 1779911 | NCBI WGS metagenome assembly OZSS01 (sample SAMEA2603589, study PRJEB24840) | metagenome | biome: Water; feature: Photic zone; material: Seawater sample | place: Mediterranean Sea | collected 2013-11-12 | depth 10 m | reverse complement strand
AACTATAACCTCATATTTTGCCTTACCTTGTAATAGGCCGTCTTTCTTAATAAATAAATTTTTTATAGTAAATTTACCTTTTATTAATCCGCTTACCTTTAAAACCTCAGATATAATTTCACCATCAAAATTTCCATTAGGACCAACAACTACCTCATGAGCTTTAATTATTCCTTTCATGTTTCCATCAATATGGATATCACCATCAGTATTAATTTTAATTAAACAATTTATTTTTGTGGAATTGTTCTTCTTTAGAATAATTTTATCTAAATTTTCAAATTCACCAAAAAATTTTGTGTTAAAATATATTTTAGAATAAACCTGACTTGCCCTTAAATTTTTGTTGTTGGGATTATATAAAATTAACTCTGATTTTAAAACTATTTGATTATCCTTAATTCCCATAAATTGAACATCTGATATTTCCTTCACCTCTATTTGTTTTATTGAGCTACCACAACTCATTAAAACAAGAAAAATTAAGAACAATATATTTTTCACAATCTTTTTAATACTAATCAAAGAATTAAATATTTCTCAATTATAATTAAATTTACAGTATGTCTGGATACATAACATACATTTTTATTTTTTTTATTTTATTTGGTTTTGTTTTCTCCAGTATACTTGAATATTTAAATTCCAAAAACTGGAATGATTCAATTCCAGATGTACTCAAAGATTTTTATAAAGAAAGTGATTACAAAAGAGCGAAGAACTATAAAATTGACCGAGATAAAGTTTCTTTAATATCATCACTGTTATCTACATCCATCACAATTGTGTTTATTGTTTCCGGTTTATATGGAAAAATTAGTGATTTTTCGATTTATTATTTTGATAGTCTTTTTCTGCAATCAGCAGCCTTTTTTCTTTTCTTTTTAATTATAAGCACAACGATTGGTCTACCAATTAGTTATTATTCGGTTTTTACAATAGAAGAAAAATATGGTTTTAATAAAACCACTAAAATTACCTTTTTAAGAGATAAAATAAAGGGCCTTTTAATGTCATTAATAATTGGCGGTTTTGTACTTTTTGTAAGTATTCAAATCTACATTTTATTTGGTGCCAATTTTTGGTTATGGTTATGGCTATTTTTATCTGTTTTTCTGATTCTCACTAATATGTTTTACACAACTCTCATTGTGCCAATTTTTAATAAACTAAGTCCCCTTGAAGAGGGATCCTTAAAAAATAAAATTGAAGAATACTCTAAAAAAATTGGATATTCTCTTGATAAAATTTTTGTGATCGATGGTTCGAAGAGATCATCTAAAGCAAATGCATTCTTCTCTGGCCTAGGCCCAAAAAAAACAATAGCCCTTTTTGATACACTTATTGATAAACACGAGGAAGATGAGCTTGTAGCTGTCCTAGCTCACGAAGTTGGTCATTATAAAAAAAATCATATAAAACAAGGCTTACTCTTATCTGTATTACAAGTTGGAATAATCTGCTATGTTCTTCAACTATGTCTTAACGAACCCAGCCTATCCTATGCGCTTGGAGCAAGTGAAAGTTCATTTCATCTGGGTTTAATTGCCTTCAGTTTTTTATTTAGCCCAATAAGTATCATTATTGGAATTGGTATGAATATTTTAAGTAGAAGAAATGAATATGAAGCTGATAATTTTGCCAAAGAGAGCTTTAATCCGGAAAGTTTAAAAAATGCTTTGAAAAAACTATCATCTGACTCACTTACAAATTTATATCCACATCCACTTTATGTGTTTGTTCATTATTCTCACCCTCCACTTCTCAAAAGGCTAGAGGCTCTCGACAGAAAATAGCAAAATAGGCACACTATTTGATTCAAATAATATACTTTAGTGTACTCATTAAAATTTCTTTTCTAAGTCAATAAAAAATTGAAAAATATCAAAATAAGTTCCGAGAATAAACTAGTGATTGATCCTGAAATGATCTACTACAGCTTTCACAATTGGGATAAATCAAAGCAAAAGGTATTTTATGAAACCGAAAATAACTACATACAATTTCACTTTTGCATTGATGGACATGTTAGTTTTCAATATAATAATGGTGCTTACAGTTTTCCTGTTGGAAAAGGTAATTCCATACTACTTTACAACCCAATAATGAATCTACCTGTCAATGCAATCTTAGACATAGGTACCAAATTGGTTAGTGTTCATGTAAAAATTGAAAAACTTCACGGATTGTTTTCTGAGGATGCAGAGACTATCCCATTTCTGAGCGATGAGCATATTAATAAAAAATACTACAAAGAAAATTCATTAAGCCCTAAAATTACTGCCATATTAACACAAATGATGTCAGAGAATATCAGTAAAAATGTGAGAAAACTTTATCACAAAGGGAAAATATTTGAATTACTAAGCCTCTATTTCAATGTTTCCAAAGAGATGAATATAGACCAGTGTCCATTTTTGGCAGATGATAAAAACGTAAAAAAAATAAAACAAGCCAAAGAAATTATAATTTCAAAAATGGCCGAGCCACCTACATTAAAACAGTTAGCAAAAAATGTAGATATTTCATTAAAAAATCTTAAAGAAGGATTTAAACAAGTCTACGGAAATACTGTATTTGGTTTTTTATTTGAATATAAAATGAACGTTGCCTCAAATATGCTTTCCTCAAAAATCTATAATGTTAATGAAGTTGCATTACATCTAGGTTATAGTACAGCCAGTCACTTCATAAACGCATTCAAAAAGAAATTTGGAACAACTCCAAAGAAATATTTAAACTCCAATTGATTTTTCAATGAAAAATAAGTTACTAACAATATTTCAAGTCACTATAACTTGATACAGGCTGGGTAGTTCAGGATTTATAACAACCTCAACATTTGATCCATCCTCCATAGGTTCTATATATCCATTATCATCAACATCAAACCCATCAGGCGGCAACTCCCATCCCTTTGGTTCGTCAAGCATTACTTCCTCTCCTTTATCATTGGTCAAAACATCACTTTGTGGGTTGAAAGCTAAATCTCCATGAGCATATTGGACCCAAGCAATGAGTCACCATGCTTTCAGCGTCATCTCCAAAATAATTGTCAATAAAGAAAAATTGTGAGTTTAAACCATAGTACAACTCATAATCCACCTAACCAATTGTTATCAAATGAAAAAAATAATTTTTATAATATTACTTGCTTCGAGTTTTAGTTTTGCACAAAAAAAATTTCTTAACGAACCATTAGTAACAGAAATATTTACCGCTGATCCATCAGCACATATTTTTAATGGAAAAATCTATGTGTATCCATCACACGACATCTTACTTGAAAATCCCCCTGTTGATGATTGTGGAGGAAAGTATGCAATGAGAGATTATAGGGTACTATCAATGAATTATATTGGAGGACCGGTCACAATCCATGATGTTGGACTTGATCTTGATGATGTTCCATGGGCTAAAAGACAGTTTTGGGCACCTGATGCAGCAGAAAAAGATGGAAAATTTTATCTGTATTTCCCTACAAAAGATAAAGATGATGTTTTTAAAATAGGTGCTGCTGTTTCAGATAAACCAGAAGGTCCTTTCAAAGCTGAAGATAACCCCATTCAAGGAAGTTACAGTATGGATCCTAGTGTATTTAAAGATGATGATGGATCCTATTATATGTATTTTGGAGGTATATGGGGTGGTCAATTACAAAGATGGAACGAGGATAACGAGTATACGTCTGGTGAATGTGGAAATGAACTGCAAGATAGTGGTATTCCAAATGGTCCAGCAATATCACCACGAATAGCAAAAATGTCGGAGGACATGATCAGTTTTGCTGAAGATCCTAAGCCAGTTCGAATTATCGATAAAAATGGGAATCCTATCCTTACTAAAGATCATGCAAGAAGATTTTTTGAAGCTGCTTGGGTTCATAAAAAAGATGGGATTTATTATTTGAGTTATAGTACTGGAAATACCCATTTAATTGTTTACGCTACCAGTGATAACCCATATGGACCATTTGTTTATCAAGGTATAATTAATAATCCAGTAGACGGTTGGACTAATCACCATTCAACCCTAAAGGTTGGTGATCAGTGGTATTTGTTTTATCACGATACCCAAATTTCTGGAAAAGATCACTTGAGAAATGTTAAATTCACTGAGATGTACCACAATGAAGATGGATCTATTCAAGAAATTTTTCCGCTCAAGAATTAAATTTTACAATGTATAATATTGGATATGATTTAGGAAGCTCATCACTTAAAATAGCTTTAACTAAATCAGATTCAGGTGATAAAGTAAAGCTTATTCAAGAGCCTCAATCAGAGATGACTATCATCTCAGAAAAGAATGGTTGGGCAGAGCAAGATCCAAATTATTGGTGGGAATTAATTTGTATAGGTACAAAAAGAATCATAAGCGAGTCTAATATTAGTAATGATCAAATTAAAGGAATAGGTATTTCATACCAAATGCATGGACTTGTGATTGTTGATAAGGATGGTAATAGTTTGCGTAATTCAATAATTTGGTGTGATGGTAGAGCTGTTGAAATTGGAAATAAAGCATTTGAAGAAATAGGTGAGGAAAAATGTTGCTCTAACCTATTAAATTCACCTGGAAACTTCACTGCGTCAAAACTTGCATGGGTAAAAAATAATGAACCAAACATATACAACAACATATATAAATATATGCTACCTGGTGATTTTATCAATTTTAAGTTGACAGGTGAGATTAACTCAACTGTTACTGGTTTATCAGAGGGTATGTTTTGGGATTTTAAACAAAATCGTGTGGCAGATTGGTTATTAAATCACTATCAAATTGATTCATCAATGACACCAAACATTGTTGACAACTTTAAGGATCAAGGATACGTAACAAAGTTGGCGACAGAAGAAACTGGGCTACCTACAGGAATTCCAGTAAAATATAGAGCAGGTGACCAACCTAATAATGCAGTCGCATTGAATGTTTTAAATGTTGGGGAAGTTGCCGCCACTGGGGGAACATCAGGTGTATTGTACGCATTAACAGATCAATTAAAATCAAAAGAGTCTCTAAGAATTAACAATTTTGCTCACGTAAATTACTCAGAATTTAATAAAATAGTTGGTAAGTTGTTGTGTATCAATGGTGCTGGTATTCAGTATAAGTGGATTAAAAATTTAATTCGATCGGGATCGTATACAGAAATGAATGAAAAAGCAGCTAACGTAGAAATAGGGTCAAATAATTTACTTACTTATCCATTTGGAAATGGTGCTGAAAGAATTTTTGAAAACAAAAATATTGGTACACAAATTTCAAATTTAAATTTAAACATTCATAACTCAGATCATATGTGTAGGTCAAGTTTGGAGGGTATCGCTTTTTCCTTTGTATATGGAATGGAAATTCTTATGAATGATAATTTCGAAACAAAGCTTGTTAGGTCCGGTAATGATAACCTTTTTAGATCAGAAATTTTCTCAAATACAATATCAACACTTCTAGATAAGGAAATCGAAATTCATGATGTAACTGGTGCTTACGGTGCTGCAAGAGTTGTGAGTTTAGATGAAAATAATTTTGAATCATTTTCAAAAAATATCTCTAATAATGACTATATTAAAAGCTATGTTCCTTCCAAAAACAAGCAACAATATCAAGATTCTTATGAAATTTGGAAACTTAATTTAAATAAACTAATTAATCAATAATTATGGCATTAATAGGTAATAAAGAATTTTTTAAGGGGGTAGGTCAAATTAAATATGAGGGCCCCGAGTCAGACAATCCATTAGCGTTTAAATATTACAATCCAGAATTGGTTGTTGCAGGTAAAACTTTAAAAGATCATTTCAAATTTGCTGTAGCATATTGGCATTCTTTCTGTGGAGTGGGAGCAGATCCATTTGGTGCTGGAACCCAAATCTTCCCGTGGGATCAATCAAAAGACCCTTTACAAGCTGCAAAAGATAAAGCTGATGCAGCATTTGAGTTTATTTCCAAAATGGGGTTTAATTACTTTTGTTTCCACGACTATGATTTGATTAAAGAAGCAGACACACTATCTGAATCTGAAGAGAGATTAAATTTTATTACAGAATATATTAAAGAGAAAAAGAAAAAATCTGGAATCAAATTACTTTGGGGCACCGCCAATTGTTTTTCAAATCCACATTATATGAATGGTGCCGCTACTAACCCTGACTTTGATGTTGTTGCAAGAGCAGGAGCACAGGTTAAGTTGGCTTTAGATGCTACTATTGAACTTGATGGTGAAAATTATGTTTTTTGGGGAGGTCGTGAAGGATATATGTCTTTGTTAAATACTGACATGAGCAGGGAATTGGATCACATGGCTCAATTTCTAAAGATGTGCCGTGACTATGCTAGATCTAAAGGATTTAAGGGTACATTTTTTATTGAACCTAAGCCTATGGAACCATCCAAACACCAATATGACTTTGATACTGCAACATCAATAGGTTTTTTAAAAGATTATGGCTTAGAAAAGGATTTTAAGATTAACATTGAGGTAAATCATGCTACCTTGGCTCAACACACATTCCAACATGAATTAACTGTTGCTGCAAAATCTGGAATGCTTGGCAGTATAGACGCCAACCGAGGTGATTATCAAAATGGTTGGGATACTGATCAATTTCCAATAAATATTCAAGAAACTACTGAGGCAATGCTTGTTTTTTTAAATGCTGGAGGTCTCCAAGGTGGAGGCGTAAATTTTGATGCTAAATTGCGCAGGAATTCCACTGATCTAGAGGATTTATTCATTGCCCACATTGGAGGAGCGGACACGTTTGCAAGAGCTTTAATTATAGCAGATAATTTACTAAAAAATTCACCACTTCCTGAAATGTTAAAAAATAGATATAAAAGCTTTGATTCTGGTAAAGGAAAAAGTTTTGAGGATGGTAAATTAGTTTTAGAAGATTTATACGAATTGGCTAAAGGCAATGGTAAGTTAAAACTTACAAGCGCAAAGCAAGAATTAATTGAAAACATATTGTTTAACTACATAAAATAAATTAAATGGAAGAATCAAAAACAATTTTTGAAAGCCTTGACTGGGTGGTGTTAGGTTTATATTTTGCGATTTTAGTTGGTGTTGCTGTTTGGGTTGCATTACAAAAAAATAAAAATACAGAGGACTATTTTCTTGCCGGAAGAAATGTTGGATGGTTTGTAATTGGTGCATCAATTTTCGCATCGAATATTGGTTCAGAGCATGTAGTTGGACTAGCTGGAACAGGTTTTTCGTCTGGAACTCCTCTTGCACACTATGAACTCCATGCATGGATTGTTTTGCTTCTAGGTTGGCTTTTTTTACCATTCTACATTCGAAGTGGTGCTTTTACAATGCCAGAGTTTCTTGAGAAAAGATTTGATAGTAGATCAAGGTGGTTTCTCTCTGTTTTTTCACTGTTTGCATATGTTCTAACAAAAGTTTCTGTAACAATATATGCTGGTGGTATTGTAGTCTCAGAATTATTAAATATAGATTTTTGGGTTGGTGCAATTGGTATTGTTATTTTCACTGGAGCTTACACAATATTAGGTGGATTAAGAGCTGTTGTTTATACTGAGACACTACAGACTGTTGTTTTAATACTCGGATCTGTAATTATTACCTACCTTGGTTTTCAAGAAGTAGGTGGTTGGAATCAATTGACTGAGACAGTAACTCAGGCTAGTCCTGAACACTTCAATATGTGGAGACCTTGGGATGATCCTGATTTTCCTTGGGCAGGATTATTATTTGGCGGAACTATTGTTGGAATATGGTATTGGTGTACAGACCAATATATTGTTCAAAGAACTTTAGCTGCTAACAATATAACTATTGGTAGGAGAGGAGCAATCTTTGGAGCTTATCTTAAACTACTACCAATTTTGATTTTTTTGGTTCCTGGTATCATTGCTTTTGCATTAACAATTCAAAACCCAGAGGTTTTTAATGTAATGGATGCAAACGGAGTTCAAAAAGCAGATAGAGCATTTCCAATGCTTGTAACTACCTTATTACCTGTTGGTCTGAAAGGGTTGGTTGCAGGTGGACTAATGGCCGCTTTAATGAGCTCTTTGGCATCTGTTTTTAACTCATGTTCAACCATATTCACAATAGATATCTATAAAAAAATCAGTCCTAATAAATCAGAAAAATTTTTAGTGAATGTTGGTAAAGTTGCAACTGTTGTTATTGTTGTTCTTGGAATTCTATGGATACCAATTATGGAAAAAATTGGCGGTGGAGTTATGTATCAGTACTTGCAAAACGTTCAGGCATATATAGCACCACCTGTTACAACAGTATTTTTATTAGGAATAATTTGGAAAAGAGTAAATGCACAGGCTTCAATTGTTACATTATTTGCAGGATTATTTTTACTTATTTTAAGGCTTGGTTCAGAAATATATTATCAACCTGAAATTGCTTCGGGTATCCCTGTTGATGGGTTTTTATTTTTGTTCGCAACTATTAACTTCTCCTATATGGCAATATGGATGTTTGCATTTTCAGTAGCTTTGTGTATTACGGTTACAATGATGACAGCACAACCAGATTATGAAAGAATAAAGGGTTTATCATTCGGAACTATTCCTGCTCATTTGAAGATAAACAAAGAGAAGGACTATTCAAATGTTGATATAGTACTTTCATTTGTTCTTGTACTTATAGTAATAGGAATTTGTGTATTTTTCTCTCCGGTTTTCTTTTAACAAATGAGATTTTTTATTTTCTTTTTAATACTATCCAATTTAATTTTTACTCAAAGTAAAAATTCGATAAAAAATATTTTAATTGATAAAGAATATGATTCTAAATCTTTTTTTGTTGGAGCCACAATAGGACACGGTGAGCTTTCAAAACCTAGTGTTACCAATCTTTTTCTAAGTGAATTTACCTATCTAACACCCGCAAATTCATTCAAGCAAACAGCCATACATCCTCGCCCTGGTGTTTGGAATTGGAAGAAATATGATGACTTTATAGATTTTGCAGAAAAAAATAATTTAACACTTAGGGTTCATGGACCAGTAAGTCCACAGGCATCAAAGTGGGCCAAAAATGATAGTCGAACCAAGGAAGAGTTACTTAGAAATATGGAAGAATTTTTTACAGAGCTATGTATAAGATTAAATGATGAAAAAACCGTTAAATGGATGGATGTTGTAAATGAAACGGTTCTAAGAAATGGTGAGTGGTTCAAGGAAAAACCCGGTGATTCTTCTTGGGAAAATCCATGGACTCAAATTGGTTTGAATGATGATGGTTTTCCAATCTACATTGTAAAAGCATTCGAAATAGCTAATAAATATGCACCAAATGTAAAGTTAGTATATAATCACAATGGTGGTATGGAAAGAAAAATGTGGGAAAAAGTATTAGAAACCATCACATATTTAAAAAATCTGGGATTAAGAGTAGATGGTGTTGGATGGCAGGCCCATTTACGTGATAAAAATGGTGTGGGTTTGGTTAAGGAGGACTTAAATTATTTATCATATTTGATAGATTGGACACATACCAATTCAATGGAATTCCATGTTACTGAACTTAATTATTGGTTAAATAATGAAAATCCCAAATCTATATCCGTTCAAAAAAGACAGGTTCTTTCATATAATAATGTAGTTAACACATTAATATCAAAAAAAAATAATGGTGTAGTCACATTAAATATTTGGGGTTTATTTGACAGAAAGGGGCCAGGAGATTTTCCAAAAAATATTTTAAGTTTATATGATCAACTTGGTAATCCCAAACAATCATTATATGCCATAAAAAAATCTTTAATGAATAAAAGCATCAATTTAATTTTTGAAAAATAATGATACAAAGGATTTTAAGTTTAATAGTTGTAGTTTTTGCCCTTTCATGTTCAGGTGGAGATGATGGCTCAGAAACAGTTATCGACAATAACAACAACAACAATAATAACCCAACAATCCAGGAATCATTTAAAAAGCTTGTTAATGAAAATTATGATACTGAGAAATTCGCTTTTGGTGCTACATTAAATTGGTATCAATTAGACACTAATGTTCAACAGCTATTCTTAAATGAATTTGATTATACAACACCAGAAAACTCTTTCAAACAATCAATTGTACATCCTGAGCCTGATGAATGGAATTGGCAAAGAGTAGATGATTTTTTGGTTTTCGCAGACAATAATAATATTAAGATTAGAGTTCATGGACCTATTGGCCCTCAGTCCTCAACCTGGGCTAAAACTGATTCAAGAACAGCTGAAGAATTAACTCAAGTATATGAGGAATTTTTAACTGAGCTTTGTAAAAGAATTAATGGAAACAGTAATGTTTTGTGGATGGATGTCGTAAATGAAACTATTGATTCGAATGGTAATTGGACAGATACAAAAAATGGAACCAATCAGTGGGAAAATCCATGGACACAGATTGGTAAAAATGATGATGGTATTCCCTTGTACATAATTAAAGCTTTTCAGATAGCGGACCAATATGCCCCAGATGTGAGTTTAGTATTCAATCAACATGCTGGTATGCAGCCTGCCATGTGGGATAAGGTAAAAGAAACCATTTTATATTTAAAAAATAAAGGTCTTCGAATTGATGGTTTAGGATGGCAGGGTCATTTGAGGGATAATGTTGTTTTATCTTTAAATCAATCTCAATTAAACTATCTTTTATCAATTATTGATTGGGCCCACGAAAATGATTTAGATTTTCACATCACAGAAATCGACTACAGAATGACAAGTAACCCACCTAATAATGCAGAATATAATCGTCACGGTAATGGTTATGCAAATATTTTAAAGGCTCTTATTGCAAAAAGAAGTAATGGTGTTGTTACTTTTAATACTTGGGGTGTTTATGATAAGAATGGACCTGAAAACCACGAATACAAATATATTTATGACTCTAATTTAAATCCAAAAAAAGCAGTAGAATTATTAAAAAAAGCACTCAAAAATAAAGAAACTGATTTTACTTACTTAGATTGATCTTTTAAGTGTAATAGTTGTTATTTCAGGCCATATTCCAACCCGTCCTGGAAACGCAAGTACACCAAACCCTCTATTTACATTCAGGTATTTACCATTGTGGGTGTATAAGCCTGCCCAGTATTTGTAAACCCATTGAACTGGACTCCATTTGATAATCCCAGGTATCTCAATACCAAATTGCATACCGTGAGTATGACCAGAGAGTGTTAAGTCAAACTTTTTTGGGTGATCCTTCAAAATTTTTTCCCAATGTGTTGGATCATGAGATAAAACAATTTTAAAGTCTATTTCAGAGATGTTTTGAATAGACTTTTCGATATCACCCAATTGATTAAATCTTGCACCCCAGTTTTCTACACCAACAATAGCTATTTTTTCATCTCCCCTAATTATATATTTGTTTTCATTCATCAATACTTTAAAGCCAATTTTTTTTTGTATTTCTAATAGATTTTTGAAGTTTTCTTCTTTTTCAAATTTACTCGACCATCGCTGATAGTCACCATAATCGTGATTTCCTAGAACAGATATCATATCGTCTTTAGCTTTTAGTTTTGAAAAAGATTTAACCCATGGTTTAACTTCCTCGTAACGATTATTCACAAAATCCCCAGTGAATACAATTAAATCAGCATTTTCATCATTAATCATTTTAATTGCCTTGTCAACCATATGCTTATTTTCTAGACTACCACAGTGAAAGTCTGAAAGTTGAACAAGTTTATAACCATCAAATTTTTTAGGTAAATTTTTAAAGTTTATTTCATGGTTAATTATTCTGTAACGATATTTACCAAAAAAAATTCCATCAAACCCAACAGGAAGTGTTAGTGACGAAAAAATTATACTTAGTTTACTTATTAATGCACGTCTTTTTAAATTAACT
>OZSS01001256.1_pt1 | contig 11854 bp, 12 predicted proteins | sample 1779911 | NCBI WGS metagenome assembly OZSS01 (sample SAMEA2603589, study PRJEB24840) | metagenome | biome: Water; feature: Photic zone; material: Seawater sample | place: Mediterranean Sea | collected 2013-11-12 | depth 10 m | reverse complement strand
CCCATATTCAGGTGACCTTGTTTTCACTGCATTTTCTGGCTCACACCAAGATGCGATTAAAAAGGGGATGGATTTAATGAATAAAAAATCCGAAGACCAGGCACTTTGGGAAGTCCCTTATCTTCTTATAGACCCAAATGATATCGGTAGAAATTACGAAGCGATTATTCGAATTAATAGCCAAAGTGGTAAAGGTGGTGTTGCTTATATATTAAATCATGACTATGGACTAGAACTACCTAAAGCTATGCATCCCGAAGTCGGAGATGCAATCAATGTGTTTGCGGATAAAGCCAGTCGTGAATTATCAGCTGAAGAAATTTTTAATCAATTTAAAGAGACTTTCGTAAACCTTGAAGCCCCTTTAAAATTACTTTCTATTGATCGAACCTTTAATGACAAAGATGATAGTTTAATCCTCGAAGCTAAAATAGAAAAAGAAGGTGAAGAATTCTCTATACAAGGCACGGGCAATGGCCCTATCAGCGCTTTTGTAAATGCGCTTGATGAAAAAGCTTGGAAAGATTTCACCTTAAATGATTATAGACAACATTCAATTGGTAGTGGATCAAAAACTGAAGCAGCCGCCTACGTTCAAATTATCAGCAAACAAGGAACACATGTTTATGGTTGCGGAATAGATCCTAATATTGAAAAAGCTGGGCTTATCGCTCTAGTCAGTGCTTATAATCGCTTGCACGCACATTAAACTTAAATCACATCATATATGAAATTTTATAAATACCATGCTTTGGGTAATGACTACTTAGTTCTTAATCCACAAGACTGCCCAAACCTGCTGGACAATGATTCAATTATTCGCATTTGCCACAGGAATTTTGGGCTTGGCTCTGATGGTATTCTCTATGGTCCTCTCCCATCAGACAATGCAGACTGTGCCTTAAAAATCTTCAATCCAGATGGCTCAGAAGCAGAAAAAAGTGGCAACGGATTGCGAATATTCGCTCGGTATTTGCATGATTATAAACTTGTTCAATCCAAACCAATTAAAGTACTGACCTCAGGCGGGGAAGTGACAATTGATATCAAAGATCCGTCCTCTGCTATTACAGTTGATATGGGCTCTGTTCATTTTGCTGACGATGCTCAACTGAATATCAATGGAACAGAATACCTTTGCCACATTGCCGATATTGGCAATCCACATTGCGTAATTCCTTTAGATTCAATTTCACCTGAATTAACCCATAAAGATGGACCTGCCTTAGAAACACACCCACATTTTCCTAATAGGACTAATGTTCAGTTTCTAAAAGTCATCGACAAAAATAATATTCAAATTGAAATTTGGGAACGCGGTGCTGGCTATACTTTAGCTTCTGGTTCAAGCAGTAGTGCTGCCGCTGCTGTCGCTCAAAAACTTGGCTATTGCGATGAACAAATCACTGTCCATATGCCAGGAGGTATTATTCAAATTGAAATTGGCGAGAATTATTCGATAAGAATGACAGGTCCAACAACACGAGTTGGCACCTACGAACTTGACCTAGAGGCTCTGAAATAAAACCTCTCGATCCTTTAGATCTAAAACTCCTCAACCACTGATAACAAGATAAATTGTTATATATTGGTTTGCTATGCCTTTTCAAAAAAAGAGATACGAACTCTACTTTGCTACTTGCCAAGCAAATCATTTAGCGGAAAATCCAGAAACCTTCGATAAGGGACTCGCTGAGTATACGTTTTAGCTTTCACCAAGAAAAGTAGACACAAAAAATCCCCACCTGTGCCGTATTGTGGAAGTTCTTAGCCTTTGTTAGCTAAAGTGGGAATTCAAAAAACATCTTCTATCGTCCATCTCTGGCATGATATAGGATATCCTAAGGCAACTCCCATAAAATTAAGAGTAAAGGACAGAACTTCGAAAATTCTCGAACACCGCAGGGATAATTACAATTTTAAAGAATGCAGAAATAAATCAACAAGAAATGCACAAAAGTTCTGTTGGCAGTGATTGACATTTATGGCTAACTCAACTGAAATTAAAAAAATCATGAGATTATTATACGCCTTCCTCACTGCCATTTTTCTCTCAAGCTGTGCCTCATTAAATACAAATAATGGGGAGCAAAATCTTCAGATTAATTCCATCATCCCTAAATATATGGAGCATGAAGAATTTTTGAGTGTAAAAGAATATCTCACAGGCAAAGAGACAACAAAAAATCGATTAATCATACGCTCAATAGAGGGACAAAGAACTGGTCTTTACTTAATTGTCACCTTAAATCAAAAAATATCGAAACTCCCTCTAGATACTTCCATAATCTGTGAAGTTTATATGCCAGGTAAACTCAATCCAAATGTTTTTGAATTTCCATTACCAAAGGTCAACAAATTGCCTAATAATAAATCGATACTTCTTGGCTTAACCGGGGATGATTGGTCTTACAGTAAAGATGCATTGCCCACAGCTTGGAGAATTACCTTGGTTGACAGCAAAGAAAATACGCTTGCGGAAAAAAGTAGCCAAGTTTGGAGCTTATAAATTAGAAATCTTTTATTGTCGTCATGACTAAGATTCAATTCACCTCATGGCATAAGTGGTCAGAAAGTCCCTATTTTGACCTCAAGAGTTTTTACGAAACCTTTGATGGAGGACAATCCTTTGCTTGGGACAGGCAATCTGATTATATCGAAGGACAATTTCTTAAATCTATATTTCGATTAAGACTAGAAAACAATCGTATCATTTTTTCGATACCTAAAACAGCCAACTTAAAAAAAGCTAAAAAGGCTCTAGCTCAATACCTTGCTATTGATTTAGACTTTGATGCTATGAGAGATTCACTGCCCTGGCGTTCTGATCCGATATTAAAACAAGCCATAGATGCTTATCCTTATTTAAGAATCTTGAGACAACCCTTATCCGAAACGCTTCTTGGGTTTTTATGCAGTTCAACAAAGCAAATTTCACAAATTAAACAGATTCTTAGATTATCTGCTGAATCCTACGGAGAGCCTATTTTTAGTCATTATAAAAGCTTACCGACGTGGGACATTTTAGAACAACTAGAAGAAAATCAGCTACGACGATTAAAGCTAGGCTATCGAGCCAACTACATCAAAAAAAGTGCTGATTTATTAAAAATAAACCCTCAGTACTTAAAAGAACTACCCGTATTACCAACACAAGATGCAAAAAAAATGCTTATGCAATTGCCCGGAGTCGGAGAAAAAATTGCGGATTGTGTTTTATTATTTGGTCTTGGAAGAATGGAATCATTTCCTATTGATACCTGGATTGAAAAAATTCTAATTCGTTTTTACCAACTTGAAGGCTATTCAAAAAATCAATTACAACAATTTGCGCGCGCTCATTTCGGTGCTAATGCTGGCTACGCTCAGCAATTTTTATTTTCTGCAGCAAGGTCTGAAGAAATTATGATTTAGCCAATAATTTTTGGCCCACGATCAAGCCTGTAACTAAAGCTAACATGCCACCCAAAACAGAAAAAGTAGCATAAATACCTGAATCTAAAGCACTCGCATTAGTAAGCCCTTCAAACAATAAAAAGACAAATGATGCAAAGGTAGTAAAGCCTCCGCAAAAACCTACGCCCCAAAAATGCCAATGTATTTTTGCACTATCATCATCTATCGTCTGAGACCGAATTAAAAAAAGTCCAATAAGAAAAGAACCGAGCATATTAATTAAAAAAAGCGAGGTATAAGTATTAGCCCAAACGAACGACAATAAAAATGTATCCGCATAAAAACGAGACAAACCACCCAAGGCACTACCTAAACCAACTGCTAATAAAATAGAGCCCTTCATTTTAAAATCCCCCCATTAAGAATCAAAATAGCCCAAAATCCTATTATACCAAAAATTGGACTGCCAATCATATAACCTAAAGCATAACCAAATTTATTCTTTTGTATCAAATCATAGCTCTCTAAACTAAAAGTTGAAAAAGTAGTCATTCCTCCGAGAAAGCCAATTTCAAGCAAGGTTTTTCCATTAAAGTGACCTTCGATAACAATCTCATAAGACACAAAAGCACCCAGTAACATAGAACCGAGGCAATTAACGGACAAGGTGCCAACGGGAAATCCATTCAATTGAAAGCGATTCAGCCAAGTCGATAAAAGGAAACGACTCAGTCCACCGAAAAAACTTCCTATGAGTACATATACAATAGACACTCACTTTCTTTGACCCATCCTTGCTATTTAGTAAAGGTAAAGAATCTATTAATTTTTAAATTAGTCCTTGATCTTTTTTGAGAGTCTTCTTTTATCAGTCCTTTAATTTCAAACAATTACGTCATGACACAACACAACAGCTTTAAAGCCAGTAAGGCAGGCGGCAAAAAGAACCGTACAGTTTTAAAACGATTTGAACGAGTCGATTTACTTCGTAAACGAGGTGAATGGTCAGATGGACAGCGTGTTATTGGTTTAAAGAAAACTAAACCCGAAGAATAATAGCTGAATCAATTTTCAATCAAGCCCTCTAATTTTGAGGGCTTTTTCTTTTACAAGCTACAAATACTTCTTAAACCATACAAATATTGCTATTAACGATTAATCTATGATTACACTGAATAAAATAGAGCACCATTACGGAGATAAAGTATTATATAACGGCATCGATGCAACAATCGGTCCAAGAGATCGTATTGGCTTAGTCGGTTCTAATGGTTCAGGAAAAACAACCCTCTTGAAAATTTTAATGGGGGAAATGGAAGTAAACAGAGGTCACATTGAAAAGGCAGAATATGTAAATATTGGCTACCTTCCTCAAGATGGCATCCAAACTTCAGGCAAGACCTTATTTAAAGAAGCAGAGACTGCCTTTGGCGATATTCTTGAATTACAAGATAAAATAGCAAAAGCCGATGAAGCCATGCTAGAGATGGATACTAGCAGTGAAGAATACTATGACTTAATTGATGTCTTAGGAGAATGGGAACAAAAGCTAGAAGAATCTCAACCTGATCGCATCAAATCAAAAATTGAGCGAATACTCACAGGCATTGGCTTTGAACTATCGGATCTAGAGAGAGATACCGGTGAATTTTCTGGAGGTTGGCAAATGCGTATCGCACTAGCTAAGCTACTACTCAAAAATCCATCTCTAATAATTTTGGATGAACCGACCAATCATCTTGATATTCGTTCCCAGAATTGGGTTGAAAATTATTTAAAAAATTACCAAGGAGCACTCATAGTAATTTCCCACGACCGTGCTTTCCTCGATACAGTTACCAATAAGACTTTCGAACTCAAACTCGGTGCACTGAATATTTATAAAGGAAACTATTCTTTCTTTTTAGAACAAAGCAAAAAGCAACTCGATATACTTCGTAAAGCCCACGCTAACCAGCAAAAAGAAATTAGAGAGATCAAAGACTTCATCAATAAATTTAGATCCAATGTTAAAAAAGCCAGTCTAGTGCAAAGTCGAATCAAGCAACTCGATAAATTGGACATTATCACCATCCCTAGGGACGAAAAGAAAATCTTTTTCCGCTTTCCTAAACCACCGCCTGCAAGTTCGAAAGTTATTACTATTAATAACCTTCACAAAGCTTATGGTGATAATATCATCTTTGATGGTCTAGACTTACGAATCGATAACGGTGATCGAATTGCAGTAGTCGGTGTAAATGGAGCGGGTAAATCAACCTTAGCTCGAATCATGGCTGATCAAGAGCCCTACCAAAGTGGAAGCATAGAAAAAGGTATCAACACAGTTATTTCATACTTTGCTCAGTCACAAGCTGAAGAACTTAATCCGAATAATACCGTACTGGAAGAAGTGGAAGCTTCCGTAAAAGGCAATGAAGATGCTAATCCAAGAGCAGCCTTAGGGGCTATGTTATTTTCTGGTGATGCAGCATTAAAGAAAAATACTGTTTTGTCAGGGGGTGAACGAAACCGAGTCGCACTTTGTAAAATGCTAATGCAACCTGCCAATTGCTTAATTCTTGATGAGCCGACTAATCACCTCGATTTAAAATCAAAAGAAGTTTTACAAGATGCCATCAATGAATTTGAAGGCACCGTTATTTTAGTATCACACGATCGATCATTTCTCGATGGTGTAGTCAACAAAGTCTTAGAAGTCTCAAAAGGTAGCATGCGAATGCTCACTTGTAATGTTTCAGAATATATTCAGCGTATTGAATCAGAAATGGAGCAATAAATAACATGGGGAAAAAATTCAACTATCGAGCCATTGCCGCAATGGCGGAAAATCGAGTGATTGGAAATCATAACACTATCCCTTGGCATTTGCCTGAAGACTTTAAATGGTTTAAAAAAACAACGATGGGACAAACCCTGCTTATGGGAAGGAAAACATTTGATTCCATCGGTCGTCCTTTACCTGGAAGGCAAACGATTATTCTAAGTAGAAATCAATTATCGATACCGAATACTCAGACAGTAAATACCATTGAATCAATTGAATCCGTAGCGACAAGTGACACAATATGGATTGCGGGTGGTGCAGAAATTTACCAACTCATGCTCCCAAAGTGCTCTGACCTCTATTTAACTCGAGTACACCAAAGGCCTGTGGGAGACACTTTCTTCCCTGACTTTGAAAATCACTTTGAATTAGCCACAGTGATTGAGAGTAATGCTGAATTTTCAATCGAGCATTGGAAGAAGTCCTAGCGTTTCAAAATTGCTAATGGTGGTTCTCCGAATTTTCTTCCGCTTGTTTCTTTTTATCCCACTTAAAGTGATTGTCAGGTAAAGTTCCGCCTAATTTGAGCAACTTATCTTTACCAAATACCATTTCTTCACGAGTGTACCCAGATAAAGAAAAAGTATCTTGTAGGAAAATAGCCTCTTCTGGGCATACCTCTTGGCATAAGCCACAGTAAATACATCTGAGCATATTGATATCAAAAGCAGCAGGCTCTTTTTCAACATGTGCCCTATCTGATTCCTCTTCATCGATTTCACTCGGCATAATACGAATCGCTTTAGGAGGACACACAAACTCACATAATTGACACGAAACACACTTCACTCTCCCTTTAGGGTCCTTTACCAAGGTGGGAACACCACGATAATTTTCAGGAATCACAGGACGCACCTCTGGATATTCTAAAGTAACTGATTTTTTAAACATGTTCACAAAGGTCGCAGCCAAACCAGATGCAACTTGCGGGATGTAAGTTTTTTCCGAAAAAGTTAAGGGCTTACGTTCTAATACTTTTGTTTTAGCCATGATTAATTAATAATTTAGATTATCGATAAAAGCGATTAAGAAAATATAGAAGACGAAATTAGCAACTGCGAGCGGTAACAATATCTTCCAACCAAGGTGCATAACTTGGTCATAACGAAAACGAGGCATTGACCAGCGCATCCAAATAAAGAAAAAGATCATGAAGAAAATCTTCAACATAAACCAAGAGATGGAACAAAGAATCCCAATCAATCCATCCGGCCAAGGATCGGCTACACCAGGAAGGAAATGCCATCCTCCAAGAAATAACAAAACAAAGAGCGCTGAGCCCATGATAATGTGAGCGTACTCAGCCACAAAAAATAGACCGAACTTAAATGCACCATATTCTGTGTGAAAACCCCCGACAAGGTCAGTTTCTGATTCAGCCATATCAAAGGGTAAACGATTAGTTTCAGCAAAAATCGCAACAAGGAAAATCAGTGCAGAAATCGGCTGCCAAATAATTAGCCATAATCCTTGTTGCGCTTGAACCACTCCAAATAAAGATAGTCCATAATCAGAACCAGGTGATGCTGCCCAAAGAAAAACAGGGAGAATGGAGAGACCCATAGCCAACTCATAAGAGATCATTTGCGCTGTGGATCGGATAGCGCCTAAAAACGGATACTTACTATTGGAAGCCCAGCCTGCTAAAACAATGCCGTAAACACCCAAAGAAGATACCGCTAAAATAAATAAAATACCAACATCTATATTAGCCAAAGCAATCGGCTGTACCATTCCATTGATATCTATGTATCGACCAAATGGAAGCACCACCATTGTTGTTAAAGCGGGAGCCAAGGCAATTACAGGGGCAAGGTAATAATAACCGATTCTTACGTGCTGAGGTGTGATTTCTTCTTTAAACAAAAACTTAAGTCCGTCTGCCGCAGGATGGAATAACCCTAATCGAGTGAGAATCTTTCCAATAATCGGAATATGCCCAACAATCGGAATCTTAGCACGATTTGGACCGACTCGCCTTTGAATCAAACTACATACCTTTCGTTCTGCTAAGACAGAATAAGCACATAAAGTCATAAATACGCCAACCATTGCGAGTGCGTAAAATACTGGAATTAAATAGTCTAAAAAACTCATACTTATAGTCCCTATACTGTTTCAGAAACCAATGTAGGTTTAAATTTTAAATTTTCAGTTTCGACAAAATTCATACTGGCAAATGCATCTCCGTTTAAGGCTAAACCTTCTTCAGGAATTTCGGACCATTGTACCGATTTTAAAAGTTCTACAGTTTTGGATATTTCTCCCCAAAGCGATTCCATAGAAGGCATGCCGACTGTATGCGTGTTCTCAACTAACTCACTAAGAATCGCTGTTAATACTCCATAATCCGGCATCAAACCCATTGGCGGTAAAATTGCTTGTTTAAACTTCTGCAAGATGAAATTTTGATTCACAAAAGTTCCATCTTTTTCAAAAACACTTAAACTAGGAAAAATCACTTTTGCTTGCTCACTCGTACTATTTTTAGAACTCCCAAAATAAATCACTTGAACGGAGTCTTTTAAACTACCGAGATCAATACCTAGCTGTTCTAAATCTTCATTGAAAACAAGCAGAGTTTTGATCTGACCGCCTTCTATAGCTTCTTTCAGTTGTCCTAAACGGGTGTCTGGCAACTGATTAATCAAACCCGTAATCAAAGCACCGCGGAGATTGGGAGTTCTATCTTCAGACATAAGTAATCCGTCACCCTCTCCAGTATGCTGAATCATTTCAAAAGACGCATTTGTATGCTTAACAATTTTTTGTAATAAATATTGCTCTTCAAGAGAACTATGTGCTGAGCCGATCACTCCAATCGATCCCCCCTCTAAAAGTTCACGAGTTGCTGCTATCGCATCATCCAAACTTTTTGCAACTTGATCTACTGAATAAGATTTTAAACGTTCTTCTGATTCAGATTCCTTAAATAAGCCTCTTCCGGAATCAGTCATCCATGTATCATTAACGGCATCATTTCTTCTTGGTGTAATCCGATAAATTTTGCCTTCTCGACTCCAAATTTCAGTATTAGCCCCAACACTACTTTCTGTGCAGATACTGTGAGTACGTTTCAAGAACCAAACTCGCATCTTAAATCGAAAATCAGTACTAGTCAAAGCACCTACAGGACAAATATCCACTGTATTTAAAGAATAATTATTTGATAACTCTTTGCCTGGATAGCAGGTAAGCGTTGAATATGTACCGCGATCAACAAATCCAAGAACATCATCTTTTGCCACTTCCTGAGAAAAGCGAACACAGCGTGAGCATAAAATACAGCGCTCATCATCTAATGTGACTCTTGGTCCTAAACGTGTACGCTTAGGCTTAACATTTTTCTCCTCCTTAAAACGGCTATAGCCTCGCCCATGCTCCGCTGAAAACTCTTGTAAACGGCACTCTCCTGCCTGATCACATATTGGACAATCTAAAGGATGGTTGATTAATAAAAACTCAGTCACACCATTTCTGCAATCTACTAAACTAGGAGTGTTTGTGCGAACATGCATTCCCTCTGAAACATTCGTTGCACAAGCAATTACAGGTTTGGGTGCCCAGCCAATTTTAGGTTCGCCATTTTCTTCTAAAATAGCTTCACCGGTTTGACGATCTCTCATTGGATTTCCCACCTCAACTAAACACATTCGACAGTTACCAACTACAGAAAGCTTTGGATGATAACAATAATGAGGGATTTCTTTTTCCTTGCCTACGACACGCATTGCTTCAATTACGTTCACCCCTTTCGGAACTTGCGCGAGTTTACCATCCACATTGATTGTAACCGTATCTGTAACTTTGACCTCTAACATAATATCAATAGAAATTAAATTAAGCTTGTTTCTGTTGCCGTATCTTCTCCCTGCTTTCTTAAAATAGCCTGCTCTTTTGCTTTTGCCTCAAACTCATCTTTGAACTTAGCAATAAAACTTTGCACTGGCCATGAAGCGGCTTCACCAAATGCACAAATTGTTCGTCCTGCTATTTGATCAGCAACACTCTTAAGTAAATCGACATCTTCTTCTCGGGCTCCTCCAGTACACATACGAGTTGTGATTTTTTTCATCCAAGGCACCCCTTCTCTACAAGGAGTACATTGCCCACAGCTTTCGTGTGCGTAAAAATAATTAATATTAGCCAAGGCTTCGACCATGTCTGTACTATCATCCATAATGATCACACCCCCAGAACCAGACATTGAGCCGACTAAAGATAAACTATCGAAATCCATAGGGATGTCTTCAATCCCCCAATCAAATTCTGTTCCGTCTTTTTTCTTACCAGTAAAGCGTTCATCCGCACGAAGAATTTTTGATGATGAACCGCCTGGAATAACTGCTTTTAATTTTCTTCCTGGTAGCAAGCCACCACAGACATCATAAATCAATTCACCTAAAGTAACTCCTGCACATGGGAATTCATAATAGCCAGGCTTTTGAACATGACCCGAAACGCACCAAATTCGTGTACCTGTATTACCTGGAGTTCCGATTTTTGCAAATTCTTTGCCTCCCATGTTAATCACATGTTTCACATCACACAATGTTTCTACATTATTAACAATAGTAGGACATTGATATAAACCTAAAGCCGCAGGGAAATAAGGCGGTTTAATTCTAGGGTTCGCACGCTTGCCTTCTAACGATTCGATTAAGCCGGTTTCTTCACCACAGATATAGGCGCCTGCTCCACGATGAACTATAATATCACAGGAATAATCAGAACCCAATATATTATCCCCTAAGAAATTTTTAACACGAGCCTCTTCAATCGCACGTTCCAAAATTTTATACCCCTCAAAAAACTCTCCACGAATGTAAATAAAGGCTAGCTTCGCTTGAATCGCATAAGCCGAACATAATATACCTTCAATCAATTGATGCGGATCTTTATGAATAATTTGTCGATCCTTAAACGTTCCTGGCTCTGATTCATCAGCATTACAAATCAGATAAATAGGCTTTCCTGACTTACGATCTAAAAACTTCCATTTCATTCCTGCTGGGAAGCCTGCTCCACCTCGTCCTCGGACGCCTGATTGTAAAACCTCTTCACAAATATCTTCTGGCTTCATTTTGAAAGCCTTCTTCAAGTCCTCGTAGCCTCCATGCTTGATATAGCAATCAATATCATTGGTGTAACCCGGTTGGTCTGTATACTTTAAAATTAATCTTTTTTCTTCAATCGCCATAATTAAATCCCCATTTATTCGGTATCAACCGTACCATTCTTAATTCTTTCGATTAATTCATTCGCTTCATCTGTTTTGATACCCGTGTATTCTTTTTCGCCTATCATGACCACTGGAGCTCGCCCACAATCTGCATGACACTCGACATATTCTAGACTGACAAGACCATCATCACTCGTTGAACCCACCTTGCAGTCAAAAGCTTCTTCAAATTGCTTGCAGGTTTTATAAGCACCCGCTAAGGCACAAGACAAAGTACGACACACTCTAACCTGGTATTTGCCCTGCGCTTCAGTTTTAAGCATAGGATAAAATGTAACGATCTCTGAAATATTAATTGGCTCAAGATCCAAGCGTTTGGCGATCCATTCAACTGATTCATTGGATAAATAACCCAAATCTTCTTGAACTAAATGGCATAAGGGTAGAGC
>OZSS01001254.1_pt1 | contig 11862 bp, 10 predicted proteins | sample 1779911 | NCBI WGS metagenome assembly OZSS01 (sample SAMEA2603589, study PRJEB24840) | metagenome | biome: Water; feature: Photic zone; material: Seawater sample | place: Mediterranean Sea | collected 2013-11-12 | depth 10 m | reverse complement strand
TCGGTTATACCAGCAAGCTTTTTAGTTTTGCTTTCAACTTTTGCGTGGGTTGTTGTTGCGGGGTGAGTCACGGTGGAACGCGTATCACCCAAATTACCCGTCCTGGAAAACAAGGTCATATTATCAATAATTTTCCATGCCCTGGCCTGAGCTGAGTTGTCCGTTGGGTCCTTTATTTCAAACGCGACTAATGCTCCACCAGATTTTTGCTGAGACATGGCTAGTTCATATTGAGGGTGAGAAATAAGGCCTGGATAATAAACTGTTTTTACTCTTTTGTCCTTAGATAGCCATTCTGCGATTTTTTTTGCAGATTTTGAGTGTTGCTTCATTCTCACATCTAGGGTTTCCAGAGACTTAAATAAAAGCCAGCTATTGAAGGGACTTAAGCTAAAACCGCAAAAGCGCATGGTTTTCTTTAGTTCTCCAATCAAATTTTTGTTTCCCGCGATAATACCCCCTAACGATCTTCCTTGACCATCAATAAATTTGGTTGCAGAATGCAATGAGAGATCAATCCCAAAATCTAAAGGGTTTTGCAAAGCAGGGGTACAAATACAGTTATCTACTACTGAAATAATCCCAGCCTTTGAGGAGAGCTCCGATATTTTTTTTAAATCAGCTATCTCATTTAAAGGATTCGATGGAGACTCAAGAAATATCAGTCTTGTACTTGGTTGTAATTTAGCTTCCCAATCGGTGCTATCTGTTAAACGGGCGTAATCTATCCCAATATCAAATTTCTTCACCACAGTTTCGAATGCTTGGATAGTTGCTCCAAATAAACTTGGTGTAGCTAGTATGCGATCTCCAGATTTTAAAAAAGTAAGGCATGTAAGCATTATAGCGCTCATACCAGTCGAGGTTGCGCAACTGGCTTCTGCGTTTTCAAGAGAGGCCAGCCTTTCTTCAAACATCTCAGTGTTGGGGTTAGTGAATCTCGAATAAATAGGCCCATCTTGATCTCCAGAGAATCTCTGAGCGGCCTCTTCAGCAGTATTAAAAATAAAGCTGGAGGTTTGAAAAATTGCTTCCGAATGTTCGCCAAAAATTGATCGGGTTGTCCCATGACGAACTGCTTTAGTTGCGAACGAATTCTTCTTGTTTCCTTTAATTGTCATGGTAAAAGTTATTTATTCTCATTAATAGTTACTTATCTTGTAGGTTTCCTTGATAAGACTCATCAATCTATAAGTATACGGTATGATAAAGAAAATATATTTTTTAACTTAAACTTATGACCCCTGACATATACTCAATTGACTTATTTTACGGCATGGTATTTCTAATTCTTGCTATAGGGTCTGCTTTTGTTGGGTTTAAGCTGTACAGCAAACTGCAGTTAAAAGATCGAGAGCTAAACGATTTAAATTTTGAGCTTGAACGAGTAAAGGAAAAGCTAGAACAAATGAGTGTAATAGAGGCTAATATCAAGCTGTTAGAGAGCAAGTTACGAGACAGCCAAAACGAGAATCAGTCACTTGACAAAGAGCTAGTAATATACAAGACAAAAGTAAATTCGCTCAAGGAGAAGTCTGATTTTTTTCAGGAAGCAACCGGGCGATTAGAAGCTAATTTCAAAAATTTGGCATCTCAGCTGTTTGATGAGAAATCGCGACTCTTTAAAGAGACCAATAATTCTCAGATCGAAAGTCTCTTGAAGCCATTCAAAGAGAGACTTGTAGAGTTTGAGTCCTCTATAGAATTGATGCATAAAAAAGCTAGTGACGAAAAACTAATTCTTAGTAAGGAAATAGATGGGTTAAAGGAGCTCAACTACACTATGAATGAGGAGACAAAAAAGCTTACAAAAGCATTAAGTCATGAGGCAAAAGTCAAGGGCAATTGGGGCGAACTTATTTTGGAGAAAATCCTGGAAGGAAGCGGGTTAAGACCAGGGAAAGATTTCAAGAGGGAGGTCGTTTTTCGTACCGATGAGGGGACAAAGAGGCCTGACGTAGTTATTTACCTCCCTAAAGGAAGACATATCGTAGTTGATTCTAAGGTTTCGCTCAACGCTTACTTGAAATTTGTTAATAGTGATTCCAAATCTGAGCAAGGATATGCTTTGAAAGAGCTTTCCAGGACTATAAATGCTAGAGTAAAAGAATTGTCAGAGAGAGACTATTTTGAAATCCCCGGTCTAAAAACCCCTGAGCTTGTCCTTCTGTTTTTGCCGAATGAGGCTGCATTTATAGAGGTATTCAGGGATGATGAAGGAATAGTGCAAAGATCGATGAATAGTAATGTTTTAATTACGGGCCCTTCAACTTTCCTCGCCAGTTTAAACATCATTCGTCAGGTTTGGAGTTTTGAAGAGCAAAATGATAGAACAATGGAGCTTATTGACCGAGCTAGGAAAATTTATAAAAAGTGTATGGGTTTTGTAAGCAGCATGGAGGATGTGGGTAGACATATAGATAAAGCAAAAGATGCGCACTGTATAGCATTTAATCAGCTGTCTCAGGGTAAGGGAAATTTGGTAAGTCAGCTCGAGGGAATCGAAAGAATAGGTTTATCTGTCCAAAAGCAAACTGCATCCAGGTTTGTGAAACAAATAGAAGTTGATGGGCACGACGAAATATCATGAGAGAAAACTATCGATTTAGGCCAAAGAATTTATTCAAGGTTTCTGCAAATCTGTACAGAGACAGTAGCAAATCTGTGTGAGATTTATAGAGTTGAAAGATATTAACAGTGTGGTAATTGTTTCCTTTTTTTTGTGTTGAGCTAATGCTCCTTTCCATTCGATGAATGTTTCTTATGATAGCTCGGAGCTGTTTCTTGTTAAAAATACTGCTTGCTCCAAAAACAAATAAGAGAAGAGTTTTCATCTCAAGGAGTGAGTTTCTAAGGCAGTTTACGGGTGATTTTCCACCGTTTTCACAAAACAAGCATGAAAAATAATCCAGCACTGTAACCGTGCTCATTAGGTCGGTTTTAATTTTCTGAAAAGAAATGGTGGATATAGTTTTTTGTTTTTTAATAACTCGAAATGTCAGTTGCTGATTTTTTCTTAATTCAAATCCCCGTAGTGCTTTTGATCTTCCTTGATAAAAAGAGTTTGGAAGTTTCGCCCACAAATTTCCGAAGAATTCTAGCAAAAGATTTTTCTCATCCTGCTGCACTTCGATTTCAATTTCGTTAATTAGTTGTTCACGAGTCTGACACAATATTTTCCCCTCATCGAAACAAATCGTAAAGATTGAACCTTTATAGTTTGTCACCCATGTTGTTCTAAGAATCTCGGTTTGGAAGACTTTAGTTGATTGCTTTACGATTTTTTGAAATGGAAGGTTCTGCGGAACTAATCTCTTTTCTTTCAATGTTTCCTCGATCGGTAAATCTTGAAAATTATAATGAATAAAACCCTGGCTATTTATGTTAGTTATATCTGATACCCATTCCAGACTTTTTCCTTGACCCATATCAATTTTTAATTCGAGCAAGGTGGATTTTTTTTCGCTTCGTTTACGAAGTGCAATACCATTCTTAAGTAGGTTATACTTGTTATCATCAAAATACTGTGTAACAATTTTTTTTCTTACGGGTGTGTATAAATTATTTATGTTTCTTAACATTTCGAATGAAAATTTTCCGGAGAGTCTAAGTTCTTTTTCGATAGAGGGTTTCGGTTTCGGATATTTCATTTTTCTTGTGGTTTTTTAAGTGTCTGTTGTGTTATAAATTATATGAGAAAAGTTGCTGGTTTAGTTTTCATTTTGTTTTTCTTAAAACCGGGATTGTGTGAGTGGACGAAGGTAAGTCAATCAGAGAAGGGAACTTACTATTTTGATCCCGGAAGCGTGTTATTGATTGATGAAGGTATCAAGAGTGTTTGGGTCTTAATAAATTTTAAACAAGAAAATAAAAAGATAAAGTCTCGCCAAATAAAATTAGAAATGGACTGTTTGTCCAGCGAAATGAGAGTGAAATCAATATACTCTTACAGTGGGTTTTTTTCAGGAGGCATCCCAGTTAAGGAATACTATAAAGCAGAGGAATGGAGATCAATTGATACTGATGCGGATTTGAGAATTGTTTATAAGCGGTTTTGTACAAAGTAAAATTATTTTGAGAAGGTTAGAAATTCGCTTATATGAGAATCTTTAATATTTGCAAAAAATTCATTTGCGTTGCGTTTAACTATTAATCGACCTTTTTTCATAAATAATATTTCTCCGTTTAGTCGCTTAGCCTGGTCAATGTTATGAGTTGCCATAATAATCTGTGTCCCCTGATTTGAAATCGTTTTAATGAGACTCTCAATTTCCCTTGTATAGTGTGGATCTATATTCGAAGTAGGTTCATCTAAAAACAGAACTTCTGGCTTAAGCAAGCATGCTCGAATTATGGCCAGTTTTTGCTGTTCACCTTGGGACAGTGTTGGTGCATAAGCATCTGCTTTATGAGAGAGATTTACCTCGCTTAGTGCTTTCTGCACAAGTCGTTCTTTTATTGTCCGGTCATTCTCTATGGTAGTTAACGCAAACAATAAATTTTCTTTTACTGTTCTTCTGAGCATAATTGGTTTTTGAAAAACCATTGTTTGTCTGACGGAACCAAAGTTTTTCTTATTGTCGGCCCATGAAACTCTTCCTTGAGTAGGCATAAGAAGACCGTGCGCAACTCGCATAAGTAACGTTTTTCCGGATCCATTTGCTCCCATTAAGATTTTGGGCAAACCTTTGTCAATTCTTAAAGTAATATTTTCCAGGAGAATTTCCCCCGCATTTTTAAACCAAACTCGATCAATTTTTAGCGGCAAAATAGACTTCATTGCTTACTTTCTAAATACTCTTTTATGAAAAAAATTATTCCGTTTATTGCAAAAATAACCGAGATTAAAATAATTCCCAGCATAATCGCAAAGTTTAGGTTTCCTTTTGATGTCTCTAAAGCTATGGCTGTTGTCATTACGCGGGTGACGCCATCAATATTTCCGCCAACTATCATGACCGATCCAACTTCAGACAACGCTCTACCGGTAGCTGCTAAGATAATTGTCATCAATGAAAATTTTGCATCGAGTAATAATGCGCTTATGATTGATCTTTTAGAAATTCCAAGTGACGTGAGTTGTTCGCTATAATCAGCCCATACATTTTCAATTATCTGCCGTGCCAGCCCCGTTATTATTGGGGCTATTAGGATCGTCTGGGCAATTATCATCGCCGAAGGTGTGAATAAAATTCCTAATGAGCCTAGTGGTCCTGCTCGAGAAAGTAAAAGATAAATCAAAAGACCTACAACAACAGGTGGTAGACCCATTAAAGTGTTCAGCATTATTACTATAAATCGTTTGCCAGAAAATCTGGTGGTTGCAATCACTGCAGCTAAAGGAAGGCCTACTAAACTGGCAAAAAAAACTGAGCTAAGGCTCACCTGTAGACTAAGCTTTACCGTTTCGTAAAGAGCAACATTGTCTATCTGATCAAAAAATATCTGCATGAATTCATCCATGTTATTTTTATTTCCGTGCTCTTTGATTCATCATCAAGCGATTTTTCGAGCTTTTTTAACACATTTTTCTATGGGTTATTACAAATCAGCAATTAATCTAAAGATCTTCGGCTAATTTTTCTATCCAATGCTTTACGGGTTTATCAGACTTAGACTGTAAGTGCGTTATACATCCTATATTCGCGGTTAAGATTTGTTTGCATCCGGTCTGATGGAGATTGGTCAGTTTTCGATCTCTAAGTTCTCCTGCAATTTTAGGATTAAGTATAGAGTATGTTCCAGCTGAGCCACAGCACAAGTGTTTTTCAGGAAACTGAGTTTCTATGTCATAGCCGAAATCTATGAAATATTTCTCAATCAATCCGTTGATTTTCAATCCATGTTGTAAAGTGCAAGGGGGATGGAAAGCTATTTTCTCTTCCTTTATCTTTATCGTATTCTTCAATGACTCATAGATTTGTGGAAGCAGTTCAGAGATATCTCTGGTAATCTTAATAATATCTTTAGCTGATTTCTTTTCGTCTTCTGATAATCCGTCAATGTTGAGATAATCCTTTATTTCATAGCTACATGCGGAGGCTGTGGAAACTAAAAAATCAATCTTATGTTTTTGTATGGTGCTCTTCCAGTGGGAGATATTTTCTTTTACACGTTTTAATTTCGCTGTCTTGTCTGATAGGTGACCTTCTAACGCTCCGCAACAAACACTATCTGTAGCAATATATGTTTTACAATTTGCAGCATTTAAAACAAGTTCTGTTGCAGTATTTATCGTAGGCTTTAGTGATCTTTGCACGCATCCACGAAACAGCAAGATATTGTATGACTTGCTATTGAAATTTTTATTTTGTTTTTTTAGGTTTGTATTAGTTGGAATGATGTAGCGTTTTTTATTAGGCAAGAAAGCTCTAAGATTCTTTGGCAAAATAGTCTTGAAGAGATTAGCTATGAAAATACTAATATGAAAGCTTTTTGACAATAAAAACTTTTTTAAAATAGTTCTTATTAATCGAGGCCAAAATCGTCTTTTTTCAATATTTTCCATAAGTGGTTTTCCATGCTCATAAATCTTTGAATATTGAACTCCACTCGGGCAGGTTGTTTCGCAGTTACGGCATAGTAAGCATTGATCCAGGTGATGTAAAGAATCGGTTGATGTGGGTTTTCCCTCCAACAAATCCTTAATTATCGAAATTCTGCCCCTAGGACCACTCCTCTCGTCTCCTAGGGTTTGGTATGTGGGACAAGTGGCATTACAAAATCCACAGTGTACACATTTACGAATCAGCTGAGAGGCTAGTTTCGCACCAGTTTTGTCTTTGTAGTTACTGTCTATGTTTACATGCATGGAAAAGCTTACGTTACGCAACAAATTAAATTAAATTACAAGAATCAGACTTTTGTTCATTTATACTATAGTTTACGCTAGTTGGTGGGAATTATAGTAATAGCGGTTTTCCCGATGGTTTTTGGTTGTTTAATTGGCAATACTTCTATTTGATGAGACATTTAAAAAACATTTGTTGGGGTTTGGGTGTTTTTGTAGCTTCCAGTTTCTCGTTACATGCTGGCGATTTAGAGATACACTTTGGCATCTGCGAGAAAGGGTCGAATTGCGAGCGGTGCATAGACTCGTTCAAGTATACTTTGATACCAGACTTTAGTTCCCGGAGGGTGGTTGCTATTGGCTTCGACAAAGGGGGAAAGGCTGTTTGGAGAGAATATCAAGGGTGCCAAATGGAAGACCCAGAGAATTGGCGTTGCACGGGATTTCACGGTGACTACGTTTCTAGAGAATCAAACGTTGTTTTGGAAAGCAATTCTCGTACTTACTATCCTCAACGTGGGTTAGAAATTTGCAATTTTAATGAGTGATTCCATAAATTATTCGCATTAAAGTAGCAGTTCTCAGTCAAAAATTAGGTTAACTGCGTTGTTTTCGCAGATTTAGGCAAGAACTTATCTAAAAATATTAAGCCTAAATATTTTATAAGCGAGCATACATTGGGAACTACACAGGGCAATTATTTAACATTGGTGTCACACTTATTTTTAGCTTATGATCATGAGCAAAGGGATTCACGTAAAACGTACTTTTTTTATACTCATCTTTCTCTTGTTAACTGGAGTAGCTGGTTTTCGAGGCAATTTTCTGCTCGCCCAAGATTTACCTGCATTTTTCAACATGTCTAAAAATGTTGAGGGCTTAGTTCGGGAAGGAAATCTACAAATCGGGTTAGTCACGGACAGAAAAGCCATCAGTCCTGGAAATACATTCACGCTTGGTATAAAAATGGAGCATGATCCTGGCTGGCACACGTACTGGTCCAATCCTGGTGACACTGGTCTTCCTACTAAAATTAGTTATAACTTTTCGATTGCTAATGGGCTTTGGGAAGTGGGACCGGTCCAATGGCCAACACCAAAAAAGTTTTTAATTGGCAATCTAGCAAATTATGGATATGAAAATAGTCTGCTTTTATTACAAGATATATCTATGCCAGATGATTTGGTTACGGATTCAGTACGCATTGATGTCAATGTTGCCTGGTTAATTTGTAAAGATGTTTGTATTCCAGGAAATAAAACATTGTCGGTCAGGCTGCCAGTTTCAGAGAATTTGGAAGTTGGTAGATCAGCTGATTTTAGGTCGATAGATAAAGTAAGAAAAAACAATCCAAAAGAAGACTCAGCTTTTTCCACCAGGTTATTTTGGTCACATAGCGAAGATTATAAAAAACTATACATTTATAGCTTTCTGGAACAATTAAACAAAAGTCCTGAATTTTTTCCTTTAAAAAAAGGAGTAATTATTCCATCGGCAACACAATCATTTGTTAAATTTCGGGATGTTGTAACTAAAGATATAGGCTGGCGTCTAGAATCTAAATTGCATACAGAAATACCGGTGGTGGAAAAATTAGGAATCGATTCTCTTAATGGCCTGCTAAAATTTTCTGATGGTTCTTCAAAATACATAAAATTAGATTATCGAGATTTTGATGACACAAACTTAGAGGTTTTAGAATTAGCAGAAAACTTCGGGGAAAATTTAAAAAGTAATGCAGATGAAAGTTACTTCAAGACAAACATCGGTTTTTTAGTGAGTATTGGCTTTGCTTTTTTTGGGGGGTTGATTTTAAACCTTATGCCATGTGTTTTTCCAGTTATTGGAATTAAGGTTTTGAGCTTAATTAAAACGAGCAATAATGCATTCCAGAGCAATATAAATATTGTGGGATTTTTACTTGGTGTTCTGACATTTATGTTACTTTTTGCAGCTACGTTTATATTGCTGAGAAATTCAGGGACAAGTATTGGTTGGGGTTTTCAATTGCAAAATTCATCCTTTGTTCTTTGTTTAGTCTTTCTTTTTTTTCTCATGGCATTAAATTTATTTGGATTTTTTGAGTTTGCAACAAGTTCGCTCTCCCTTGCTTCCTATGATCGCTATTCAGGGTTTTTGGGTAATTTTCTCAGTGGCGGATTAACCGTTGTTGTGGCGACTCCCTGTACCGCTCCTTTTATGGGTAGTGCTCTAGGGTATGCTGTTAGCGCATCAAATACGGAGTTAATACTTGTTTTTTTTGCTTTGGGCTTAGGAATTGCTTTTCCCTACGCTGTTTTGGCCAGTAATCCACGGTTAATAGGTTTTTTACCGAAACCTGGAAAATGGATGGAGTTGCTTCGAGAGTTTCTCGGTTTCCCGATGTTAATTTCTGCGGGTTGGCTTTTACTCATATATATTGAGTTAGAAGGGAATGAATCAATACTCCAAATATTTGTTATCTTGATTCTCGTCGCCATATTTTTCTGGCATAAGAAACATTTTCCGAAACAATATAAAACAGGTTTTAACATTCTTGATCAAATCAATGTTGTACGTTTGTTTCTGATAATTACAATTGCGATAACTGCACATAGTGTATTTAATGTACATTCCAAAAAAAGTTTTGACATTCTGTCAGGTAATAACAAAAAGGACAAAGTGGTTAGTATCACGAAGGAAAAAATTGAATGGAAGAATTGGGAGATAGGCTTGCCTGAACAGTTTTTGCAAAAAGGCGATACAGTTTTGTTAGATTTTACAGCGACGTGGTGCATTACCTGTCAAGTCAATAAATTAAGAGTTTTTGAAGATGAACAGCTTATAGATTTATTTGCTGAGAAAAATATCATACTTATTCGGGCTGATTGGACTAAGCAAAATAAGGAAATTGAGAATGAAATAAAAAAATATGGGAGAGTCGGCGTTCCATTAAATATTCTACTTCGCCCAGGCCAAGCCCCTTTTATTTTCTCTGAGTGGTTAGATAAGGAAAAAATTGTCGAACTTTTAATTGACTAACGACTAACAATGAAATTACGAGCTCATGAGGACAGTTAGCTTCACGTCTGGTATAATGATATTTTTTTTTAAGGTTTCAAAATGAACCGAGTGATCAAAATAGGGGTAGCGTCGCTTTTTTCTCTTTTACTGGTATCTTGCGGTAATGAGCAAAGGTCTGAAGGTAGTTTTAAAATTACGGCCATTCCGGACGAGGCTCCTACGGAATTACTTCGTAAAGCTGAGCCCTTGATTGACCACTTAGAAAAGGAAACTGGACTAACAATTGAATTTATCCCAGTTACAGATTATGCGGCTGCTGTAGAGGCCCTTGTCAATCGTAAAGTAGATATGGCCTGGTACGGAGGATTTACTTTTGTGCAGGCTAAGATCAGGTCCGGCAACAATGTAATACCGATCATTCAACGGGTCGAAGATGAAAAATTTCAATCAGTATTCATTACGACGGATCCAAAGATTAAGACATTGGCTGATTTGAAAGGAGTAACCTTCTCTTTCGGTTCACAGAGCTCAACTAGTGGTCACTTGATGCCTAGAACATTTTTAGCTAAAGCTGGAATAAATCCTGAAGAAGATTTTAAGCGCACGGCTTATAGCGGCGCTCACGATGCGACAGTTGCATCAGTGGGTTCCGGAAAGGTGCAAGCTGGTGCTCTCAACATCAAAGTGTGGGAGAAGTTATCTAAAGATAACAAAGTGCCAGAGGGTACGAGAGTCTTTTACACAACGCCGTTTTATTACGACTATAATTGGACAGTTCATAAGGAGGTTTCAGAAACTGTCAGACAGAATATTACCAAAGCATTCCTGAAATTATCTAACGATACAGAAGCTGGTAAACGTATACTAGAATTGCAAAGGGCATCCGGTTTTATTGCAACCGATGCAGAAAATTATGGAGATATTGAAAAGGCTGCACGAAACGCAGGACTTTTAAAGTAACAGTTTCTCTTGGGTTCCGTATTATTAAAAAATTATTGTCAAAGAGTCTTAATTCCAAAAGGAAATACTAAAACCATCTTGAATGGTATTGATTTAGGGTTTTCTCAAGGAGAGCAGGTTGCAATCGTCGGTTCCTCGGGGGCTGGAAAAACGTCCCTCCTTAAGGCATTGATATTTGCCTCAGAACCATCTTCAGGACAAGTTTTTTTTAATGAGCTAAATCCTTGGTTATCTTCAAGTGTAGTTCGTCACAAACTTAGGAGATTGGTGAGTTTCGTCCCGCAAGAACCTTCGTTTCCATTGCGTCAGAGTGTGTACAATGCGGTTTTGGCAGGTTGTTTGCCTACGACGAATCTTTTAACTTCTTTGGTCTCTTTAATTTATCCAAAGAATGTCGATGCTGTAACAGAAGTCTTACATAAGTTTCAACTAAGTGACAAAATTGCAAATAGGGTAGACCAGTTATCCGGAGGTGAGAGACAGAGGGTGTCATTAGCAAGGGCGTTAATATCTGATGCCTCTTTTTGGACAATAGATGAACCACTTTCTGGCTTAGATCCAAAGCTTGCAAATTCTGTTATTAAAACACTACGTGATCATGCAAAACAAAAGAAGATTACGTTTGTCTGCACTTTGCATCAGGTCGAATTCGCTCTGAGATACTTTCCAAGGATAGTCGGAATCAAAGAAGGGAATCTGGCATTCGACCTCCCTGTTGAAAAAGTTACATCTTCTCTATTAGAGGACACGTATGAAAGACATGTAAAGTGTTAGCTTCTGAATACAAGGATACAATCGCTCGAAGAAATTTTACCTTCGTTGTGATTTCCATAGTTCTATTTTTCCCTTTAATTAAAACTGTTGAATTTTACCCATGGGTTTTATTTGGCGAGAAAAATTTAAAGATTACCATTGATTTCTTGTCAACCTTTTACCCGCCAAATTTAACTGATACTTTTTTGTTAGAAGTGTTTGAAAGTTCTCTTCAGACAGTAGCAATTGCTACTGTCGGTTTATTTTTCGCTCTTTTGATTGGGGTACCATCTGCATTATTAATTACAACTGAAAACCTAGCCCTCCAGCTCCGACAAAACCCATAATTACAGTTT